>Ga0307517_10009356_pt1 | contig 13887 bp, 18 predicted proteins | sample 23_EM_MG_FD_194515 | JGI IMG/M metagenome (GOLD analysis project Ga0307517, IMG submission 194515) | Populus trichocarpa ectomycorrhiza microbial communities from riparian zone in the Pacific Northwest, United States - 23_EM | ecosystem: Host-associated > Plants > Roots > Unclassified | place...
TTTATATATCCTTTCTGTCCCATATATATATATATATATATATATATATATATCATGAGACAATATCCAATGTTAACTGTAGTTTTACTAACATTTAATAAATGATAACTGGCTTTCATTTCACTAATGGATTTTCATTTTCAATAAAGATTATTTCATTCCCAAGTCTAAATTCATAGCATGGGACTGTTGATTTCTTTTAGAAAGAATATTTTCGGCATTCCAATTCATATTTCGACTCTTGAGTTTCCAGAGCATCATGAATCCACGATTAATTATTCTGAACAAGTTTCTTTTGGCTTTCATCGGCTAAACCTATTTACTGAATACATAGCCAAGAATCCTATTGGTATTCTCCCTTTAAACGCAGAGCCTCAAAATTAATCGCACTAGGTTTGTGGAGGAGAAACCCCTTGGATGGGCTCTTGAAATATTGTTCTATCCATGTCTGTTTGTTAACTCCGACTCAGGCAAGTTAATGCATATGCAACTACTTCCTACGCCCACAAAACCTCAAACCACATAGCAGACATTCAATTGCGTAAGCCATGAAAGTTCCTGTCCCAAGTGGATTCAAAGAATATCGGGATCATCTTTTTTCTTTTTCTTTTTTGAAGATTTGTGTTTAGTTTGAGTTGCAAAGCTAAAGAATACAGAGTTCATTATGAAAATTTCCATCAGCTTTGATTTTGAAATGGCAAAGTGCAACATGTTATAAGATACGAAACGGGAAGACAGTGTTACAGTGGAGGTATACATAGCAATAAGCTACTCGAGCAATTTGAGCCCAGAATCAAATCCTCTACTTCACACCAAACAATCTTCCTCTAGAAACGAAGAAATTTGTGAAGAAAATATTTAATCAAACTGCAAAAGCACTTAAAAATAAGCATGTCCGAGAAGAATGTTGCCCATCTTTGCCCATGTAATGAATCACCTAATAGAGAAAGAAAACAGTTCAAACATGAAAATGTCATCTCCTTGACAAAACAGCTATGATACTTGTACTTCAAGACAGAAACAGAACTATGAAGCTGAAGAGTTTAAACAACACGGCTCACCAGCTAGTAATAAAGCAGATATGCCATCAACAGGTAGCAGTCTAGCATTTTCGCTTGCAGATAAATCATTTTACGAAACCCCTTATGACAATATTAAGAACTCTTAGCTGGCTTATTTTCATTGATGTACATGCCCACTGTTTTAAACCAACGCATAAGACTCCGGTGCTCCTTCACATACAGCCATGCCTGAAGGAAATTAAACAGCTTCTCATCCACACCTCGTTCTTCAATAAAACCGTGGAATGCATCTCTCATCCTTTCATCAAGTTCCCTGTCAATGAAGGACCAATTTGTCAAAGTGTACAATCAAATCAATTAAATCGAAGTTATTCTAAGGAAATGACGGGAAAAAAAAAAAACAAATAGAATGGTTTCAGTTGCAGCATCCGAGTACATGCTAATGCAAGCCAATGGAAAGTACTTATCCCAAGAGAAAGGGAGTAGACAGAAGTTCCTCTACTCAGTGACATTATCCACATATCAACGAAGTTGATTCCATTTTAAGCATCATATGCCTCATTGTTTTCCGATAGTTTAAATCAGAATATTGGGAAAGAGGGCAAATAGAAGTTCCTCTAATCAGTCACATCATCCACATCATCCAAATAGAAGTTGATTCTCTTTTAATCATCATATGCCTCATTGTTTTCCGACACTTTAACACACATTATTACTGAAAAACTTTTGAATGATCGACCAGTAAAGAGAAACAAGAACAGAAACTTACGCAAACTGCGGACCACTGTATGTAGCTGTAACCTCAAGAAAATCAGCACTGTCAAGCTTTGGCCTCAAAGAAACAGAGTGAACTCCCAGTGCATCCGGATAAAGTCCACATAGAAAATGCAGAGATTTATCTTGTCCAGGCTTCGAGACATCCACATGAAGGAACAACTGATTCATGTCCTCGTCATTTTCATCGTCCTCCCCACCACCAGGTACAGCATACGCCATCCTCATTACAGAGAGTTTAATTTCCTCATTCCCATAGGTGCGAGTCAAAACTGGACCATTCCCATCCAAAGCACCTTTTACTATAGAAAACTCAGATGGAGGGTTCATTTTCTACAACAAATTCAATTTCAAGCAATCAAATTAGCCAATAAAAACTCTATCCCACACGCTTTCACATATTTATACACATAAAACCCAATTCAATACACAACAACAAACATAACTCTAATCCGACAAACAAACATACAAGCATGTATGTAGAGACCGACATAAGCAGCTTTCTAAATTCCCTGAATTCACAAACTCCGCTCCATAAAAACAGACATGCAAGCATGTACATAGATATACACAACCTCAAAAACTTCAAACATTGAGGAAAAAGGTGACTTCAGCTCCTTAAATTGCCTAAAGTCACAAACTTTACTCAACAAAAACTCACAATCAAAACAAAAATAGCCAAAAATCATTAAAAAAAAAAAAAACAAGGATGGGTTCACCATTTTTAATCCAAAAAAGTAGTCAAACTAACATGTGCCAGCATTTCTCTATCTAAAACCCTAAACCCTTTGTGGGGTTCCATTCAGAGCAATAACAAAAAAAGGGTTTTACTTTTTAAATAAAAATACCCAAAAAGGTTATTTTAAGTAAAGATTGTGTTTACTTACAGGAGGAGGGTTCATCTTGGAGACTTCAACATAGTGTTCTTTCAGATACCGAAGCAACAGTGTGTCCACAGAGGCGGATTTGCTTGTTGGTGGTGATGACAAGCATCTCTTACTTGCTATCATACTCCATGGCTGCCTGACGGTAGCTTCTCTTAACACTCTCTTCCACATTTTTCTTTCACTTCCTTTCAAATCAGAGCAAATCTCAAAGCTTTGTATTTCCTTGTGTAGAACAAAACTAAAACAGAGAGAAAAGGAAGAAAGAAAGAGGATCGTAACCCGACCCCTTTTACCCATTTTTGCTTAGATAGTGGGCTTGTGAGGATTCAATTAGAGAGGGCAATTTAGTCCAGCCCAGTAGATAAGCGATCTTATTTTGCCTAAAAAGGCAATTTTATTCAGCATGGCCCAGCCCGTTGGATCTATCTGGGATCCTATCAACTCGGGACTTACCCAATGATGCTAGGTTAAGAAAAAACCAAGTGGAATTATTACATGTTAGATTCGCAACCCTGTCGAGACTTATTTTGGGTATCGTTTTTTATTCTTTTTAATTAAAAAATAATTAAAACAAGATCATTTTAATTTAATCAAACTCGATTCTATACGGACCCAAACCCGACTCGACCACTGACACCTAACATGGAGGCATCCCTAGATATAATAGGGCTTAAGCTCAATAGGCCATGGCCCATAAAGAAAACTTGGTGTCTTTTTCAAGGGCTAGCATCAACTGTCACTGGTTGGCTCCCAATCCTGTGTCTCTCCGGTCACCCATAAATCGATCCTTAAAAAGAAGAGAGAGAAGCAAAGCAAAGTACAGTAAACTAAGGTATTATGTTACGATACAACGTTATTTCACTGAAAAAAGATGTATTAAACAGTTGCTAATTTGTGTGTTTTTGTGTCTGTTTGGATTTTGCTATGCACAGAGAGAGAATCTTGAAAGAATGAAACGGCAGCCACCGCCGGCGTACGGGGATGGGAGTATGAATCCATATGGAGGAGGGAGTGGACAGAGAATGAGAGGAAATACAGGGACAATGAGTAATAGTTATGGAGGAGGAGGAGGAGGAAGGCAAGAGGGGTATTCTAATGTGGAGGCAGAGCAGCATCCTGGGTATAAATCTTCGAAAGCTGAAGGGCAGTGGCAGTGGGAAAGAGATTCGCGGAATGTTCACAATCAATTGCCTCCTCATGGTTTCAGTGAAGGTGAGTGAATTTTTTGTTTTTTCATGATGTTCTTGTGTTTGATTGATGATTAAAGTATATGAGTGAATGTAATGTCTTGGTTAGAAGTTAAGGTTGTTCTGGGTTTTGTCAAGGTAGTGAATTTGAGTGGAAGATGAAGGGAAGGTGTGAATTTCTCGACAATACAGGAATTAATGTTAAGCTATTTGAGGTATCAAATTATGGTCAAAGTTGTTAATGTTAAGAATTGAAAAGTGAAGGAATTGGTATGTGGAACTGGTGAGAGTGTCTGTGTTTGTCCGTTTGAAGTGGTTGATACCGTGACCCTCTCGGGTGTAGCATGGTTGATCAAAGAAAGCTATGAACTTTTTGACAATGCAAGCTGCGTTGATGTGTTAGGATTAATACTAACCTATCGAAGTTTGGATATTGGTTTGGTGGCGCACTGAAGCTTTTAAGGTTTAGAATCAGAAAGTGGAGACTGATAGTTGTATGTAATTTGAATGCTACATGCGTGAACAAGCTTTTGGTTGCATGCTTAATAACCATGGGAATTTTGTTTTTTTCTGGGAGAAAAAGAATGCAGTGTTTGGTTTTATGAATGTCTGTTCATATTTGTATTGTTTTTCCAGGTCAAGGGGGTAACGGAGCAAGATCTTACTACCATGGACCGCCACCTGATCCCAAAAGTGGTTTAGAAAATCAATCCAATAAGGAAGCTAGTAGAATCCAGCCTCATGAACAAGATATGGAACTTGGATTTGAGGACAATTCATTGCCAATGTCTTTTGAAGGTCTTGAAAGGAAGTTCTTTGATGAAGTAATGAAATTGGCAAAGGAGCAAAGTGATGCAGAGGATGTGGAAAATGCTAGGCATAGGGAGGTGAGGCTTGCTATGAAGCAAATTTCTCGATTATTTGGTCTTGCTTTTCCCTTGTGACTATGACTATTACAGATTTTAAATCTAGGCCGTTGAAGGGAGGAATTTCTATGGTATTTTTAGCTTGAATGACGCTTGCATGACTGGAGAAATTGAATTGTTATTTGAGCAAAGTAATTTATAAAGAGCTTATTGTTGGCTAGCATGCTATAAACTTTTCACTTTCTTGTTATGAACGGTTTTGAAATCTTTCCTCTTCCCTTTGCTTTCTAACTAATCGGTACCTGATAGCTTTTGCTTTCATTGTATTTCTTGCTCAACCTATACAATTTTTTATTATTATTATAGATTAGCCGAATGATAACCATTCAATGTGTTTGCTGCTTCAGAAAATAATTGAGATCAATACCAGATACCAGGAGAAACTTTCTGCACTTCGAGTTCAACAAGCCAATAGAAGAGAAGAGTTTCTTCGTAAGGAATCACAAGCTCGATTAAGTCAGTACCAGCAATCGACCATGGGCCACTACCCAAACACAGGTTTGCAGGATACCCGTTGCTATAGTGTTGCAGCTGCTGCAGGATCCACCGGTGGCGGAGAAACACATCGGGGTTATGCCAGTAGTCAGTTTGAGTCCAACCGCGAACGACCTCAGTATGGTGCGGGTGGTAGAGCTCAAGGAAATGAGGGTAGGGTTCCTTACCCCGAGGGCCGTGTTTACAATAATGCTGGAACCAGATATTACTAGTGATCAAACTGAAGCTCTTTGCGAGGTTGGCTACATCTGTAAAAAACAAAATGAGTTCAATTCTGATTGTTCCCTTTTTCTTCTCTTCTGTTACTAAATCTTGTTGCTGCATTGATTTTTGTTTAGTAATGTAGGATTGCTAATCCCCCTACTTCAAAGGGATTTATAGTGCTTTGCATTTTGTGCTTGTCGTTTTACACCGCCAAAATCCCTGCCTGCCAGTAATTTTATTTGTATCATTTTTTAGACTTGTTGGCTCCAATACCTGAATCTTTCATTTTACATCAAAGCAAGATTGGATGTTTCTTAAGATAATTTTTAAACGAATTTCTGAGTTTTTAATAGAACAAAAAGTGCTCCATCCATTCTTTATTGAGATAGTACCTTGAAAACCTTAAAATCCATGGATGACAGCTAGCACTTTAGGGGTTGAATGGTTAGTGCTGGCCTGCTTGTCCTTGACTGAACCCTCGTGTTGGAAGGAAAAAATTTAATCGTGTTCACTAATAAACAAAGCAAGTGAGGTTATCAGAAAACATATTAAGAGAAATAAAACCATGGTTATTGTTAATACCTGATGCTCAGAACCAGAGATGACACTTTCTTAAACAAATTGATATGATTCTCTGTTTATGTTACATGTGACAGTACAGCGAAAATGGTGGTGACAAGCAAATTTACCCTACTATAATCCTATGAGCTACCTCTAGTAGTAGTGCATTGTAAAATTTCTTAGGGTGGTTTGCTAAGAAGACGGTACAAAATTGCTACATAGGCCCACCTTCCTACCGACCAAATCCGTCCTGACAAACAAGAAGACTAAATAAGTAAAGCAGAATCAGGCACCTCTCCGGAGCCTGAAAAGGTAGGTTTACCTTTGTATAACTGAACGATTGGTGGGCAACCTAGGAAACAGCAAATCATGCTGTGTATCTCTCATCAAATCGAACAAAGAAACCAAACTTCAGCCCTGTGGTGTCTTCACCGCTTGCGCTGTGTTTTTTTTACTCTGACAAATTTTCTACCAGGCTTGTCACCACCACCTGCACCAAACGAGAAGCTTCCTCCAGCATTAAACTCCCGACTAGCAGAAGCCTGAAAAGCTGGGTTCTGTGGCGCAGCCAGATTTGGTTGGCTTTCAAATTGAAAGGGATTTGCACCTGATGAACCTGTCAAAGTAAACTGATTCCCTCCTGGCGGAGTAGAAAAACCAAATGGAGGGCCAGGGGCAGCAGCAGGTTGTTGGAAAAATGCAGGAACTGAAGGGGTGGTTGCCTGAACTGTGTCCTCTGCCATGCTGTCCTCCATGCTCATTTGGTCATTATTACCAGATGGAGATGAACCAGACCTGAAGCCAGGATTTGGGTTGCCAAACACAGGCTGTGATGGAGTAGTGGATGCAGGTGAACTGAAGGGGAAAGCAGGACCAGATGAGACACTGGGGGCAAACCCCACGGATGCACTGCTGCTTGTAACAGCATTAGAAGTTGCTCCAAAGGAAAATGGAGTCGAGGAAGAAGAGGATGTTGAAAATCCCATAGATTTTGGGGCCTGCCAGTTGGAACCAAAGACAGTAGATGCAGGGCTCGCGATGGAGCTAACAGAGATGGACTCTGAAGAGGTAGTAGAAGAGGCAAGTCCAAAAGAAGCACCAGAACTGAACAGTTTAGATGTAGAAGAAGAGCCAAATGTGGGATTGCCAGAAGAAAAGGCTGCACTCCCAGTCAAAGCAAAAGGAGTTGATGCAGGTGAACTAAATTGCATCGGCATGGTCTGTGTTGCAGTTCCCATACCAGTTCCAGCAGCAGAAACCTGAGCACTGCTAGCACTAAAAGGATTAAAACCCTGAGATTGATTAGTAGCAGCTGAAGTTGAGCTCCCAGCATTCAAGCTAAAAGGACCACTTCCTGTGCTTGTAAATGCAGAAGATGTAGCATTCAAAACGCTGCTTCCTGAGCTCGTAACTGCAGGGAATGTACCACCAAAAAAACTATTTCCTTTGCTGGTAGCTTCAGGGGTCTTGCCAAAAATATTATTGCCTGTGTTTGTAATTCCAGAACATGTACCACCAAAAACACCGCCAGCTCCACTAGTTGGGTTGCCAAAGCCTGGTTCTTTTGTTTTTGCTTCTGTTGTTTCATCAGTAGTAGATGGCACTGTTGAGGCTGAAGTTGATGGGACAGACCCAAATTTGGAAATAGGTGTAGCCGTCAAGGAAGGTGCTGATGCTGAAATAGAGAAGTTGCTATTCCCGTCAAAGTTTGCCATTGTAAATGCAGTGGTAGGGGCATTAATACTGCCTCTAGCAACACTGTTGGCAAAGACGCTGGATGAATTTTGACCAGTAAAGTTACTTGACAGTAGAGGTGGACTGGGTGAGGAATATGAAGATGGGGTAGATGCAAGAGATCCATTATTTAGACTTGAACCATTGGTGGTGATGCCAAATGAGAACAGGCTTCCAGTCGATGAAGTTGAAGTAGAAGGCACATTTTCAGGTGCCCTGAAGGAACCCTCATCCTTCAAACTGCTCTTATCTTCAGTTTTATCTAGTCCAGGGTCTCTGGTCACCAACTCAGTAGCACCAGTAGCAACAGACGTAAAGCTGCACAATAGGCAAGTGAAAAAAGTTCATAGCCAATAAAAATAAAGATCAGGGAAACTTCAATGTCACGAAGTTTCACAAGAAATGCAAATGAATGGTTGACATGATAAAGGGGGGAAAAAATGAGAACCGAACCCAATCAAGATAACATCAATTTGGTGAGCCCGGTTACAGCTAAGGTTGATTTTTTACGAGTTACAACATCTATGGACCCACAATTTCTGCATTTAGCATGACAGCATATATATTGACCTCACACTTTTCAGAAGTCATTACAACAAAAACCATGCGAAAATACTAGCACATGTCCACTGACCTGAAACCCTCTGGTTTGGCATCTGATGATAGACCCAGCTTTGGGACAGATGGGTCACTCAGGACTGGAGAAGAAAACGCAAATGGTGCAACTTTATCACCAGTTTTATTGCTGAAATGGAATGTTTGGGAGGTGCCATTCAGTTCCTTTGGCAAAGCAACCTTCTCCCTGGAGCTAAATATTTGAGGGGAAGCATTCGAGTAGTTTGGTTGGGCACCTTCATCAGATATTGAAGCTAACTTCTGGTTTACTACAGCCTGCTTATCAGTCATGGCAGGCAATGGTGTCGCTAGAGATGTAAAGCTGATGCTCTTTTCAGCAATCACAGACCCATCAATCCCTGCATTTTTTTGGTTGAGTGTAGAAGTTGATGGGGAGTTGACTTCAGAAAGAGCTGGAGACTTCTCCAATACAATAGCTTCAGCACCAATGGTTTTTCTTTCAACCAATTCAGAACCAATCTTTTCTCGCCCTTCAGCCAACATACCAGACACAGTCCGATTCAGGTAGTCATCATCATCATCAAGCTCCAGAAAATCCTATGAAAGTGAAATAAAATTCACAAGCAAGTTATGTAGAGCTCTGCACTTGAATGTCATGAATAATAAATTTGCCAATACATGTATGAGATAAAGTTAAAGTTGAATGGTGCAAAAAAATTGATGAAAAAAGAACTACTTTGATGAAAAAAAGATGAGATGATTCCAGATGATGAATGAAGAAAATATAGAAGAAGTGAGTAAACTAAGGAGATGAGTAAGATCCAACTTAGGAGTAAATATCAAATATAATAAGATGCAACACGAACCTCATGTGCGCTCATCTGGAAAGCCCTTTTCTTCTGTTGAGGGGACTGGACAATGGTGCTCGTCACAGGAAAAGCTGTTGTTTTGACTCCAGCCACATCATTCTTCATTGAACTTGTGGCGCCCATACCATTTACTGCGGAGGCTGACTTGTCATAAGGAAGAATGGATTTGCTTGGACCATTTTCTTCAATTTTGTCTTTCATTTTAAACACAGACTCTCGTGCATCAGGTAGCGAGGTGTTGGGCTTAGCATCCAACTTGTTATTATCATTAACAATTTCTAGCAACTTCGAAGAATCAAAATCCTCCAAGCTTCTAAGAGCTTGTCCCCGTAGCATGGATGGTGACAACCTGGCAGGAGACTTCTCCCTCGATGAGACCAACACATCAAGCTGCTGCAATATCTTTGATGCCATCTCACTGGACTTGGAGGGAACAGGGGTAAAAGTGGTACCATGGACATTGCTATTCGCATTATCCTTCAATGGTTCGCCTGCTAAAACTGGCTTCTCTGTTGAGGTTAGCCTTTGAGCAGCATTAGAAACCATACCATTTCCACGAATAGAAAGAGTACCAGACATAGGCAGAAGGTTAGATTTCTGACGAATTCTACGTATTGGACCGACAGATCCCATATCATTATCCAGGACAGAACTCCTCCTCTTTGAAGCCTGAAAAAGAAATAAACTAATCCAGTTACATAATGCTCAATGGAATTCTAAAAGTCCACAGACATGATTTCAATTGATTTCAGCACTCATACCCCTTGTTTAGATCCAGAAAATCCATTGTTCTCCCATGCGTTCTGAAACGAAGATGATGGTCCAGCAAAAGCATCACTTGCCGTTCTTGTACCCTGGAAAATGAGAGAAAAATGTGTAAATAATCAAAATATAAATCACAATTTCAAACAGAAACAGATTTTCATATCATACCAACCTGGAGGCCAGTAGTTGCATGAACTCTGGAATATGGTGTTCGAGTCATACTGTATATAGCAAATCTACCTCGGGATCTTGGTGTCGCAAAACCATTCTCAGGAAACTCAGCATGGCCAGAAGAACGTGGCGCAATTGAAATCATTGGTGATTTCGGAGTAAATGTATGGTTGGTCAGAACTGTTGGATTTTCCCTTAATGCCTGACTCTGTGATTCTAGCATTGATGGTGATACTTTTAACGGCCTACTACGCATGTAAGATTTTGCAAGCTCTGTAGGGGAACCAACATCCTCCTCAAGGACCTGGAGACATTATAGCCACTAGATGTGAAACATGTGTAGGTTTGCATATGCACATAAATGCATGAATTCACACATCATGTTGTTGCCCACCCTTATATTCTCCATTAAACAATAGAATCATGCCAACCCATATTTCTATGTGAAACAAGAGCCATGGTGCAAAGCCACTAAGTTTGAAAAAAGAGCCACAGTGCAAAGCCATGGAACTATGTGCATGTGCGGGTGTGCATATAACACACAAATGCATGTGTGCACACGTGAGCAGAAAAAAGTAAGATAAAGCATGTTAAATTCCCCTACACTTGAGCTGACAATAGGTGTTGAATTAAAGCGGCCATCAAACCCATTATTAACAGGGGTAGTCAATAACTCCTTTTTGCCTTGAGAGACCATAGCTTTTAAAGCAATCGCTTCAGATTTCTTCTCTTCATTTCCAGTAGGAAAATCAACAGTCTTAGATTGCAGCAGGGCAGTCAATCGATCAATTTCAGACCTGTGGGAAAATTAAAAAAGAAAAATTTATGTCTTGCATCACCACATCATCCTTCTAAACAATTGTTATCCTCAGTAATGTTATTACAAAGAATATGAAAAGAAAATTCCTTGTAAAAGATTTTAACATACAGAATGACTGAGGAATTATGACAATACAAAAAAATATAAAGGTGAAGAAAGCTTCCACCAAGCATGCTGTGGAAGTTACAATACATACATTCAACTAATTTGAAGCTGCTAGAATTTGATCCTACAGTAACTTGCCTGGTAAAAGTCTTCTGCTTTAGAATTACTTCAAGTTCAGTAACCCCGTCCATATCAGAACCATCACTTGGACCACTGCATCCATTGGTGGTTGCTCTATGTGTTTCGAAAAGATCCTTCTAGGAGAATTTTTCAAACAGCACAAACATATGAATCAAATTTCCACTGGGTAAATCATATTGTAAATATATATGAACCAGGAGTGCAAACATATGTAGATATTGCAAATTCATCCATGAAAATAGATGAAAGTGAAGTTTTCATAACCCAAAGTAGAGCATATACATTTAATTTACTCTTTGATCCATTAGAAAATTTCTAGATAGCTGATTCTACATTCATAAGGAAAGAAAAGGAATACACAATTAACCACGCCCATTTCTCCCCCGTCGCTCCTCTCTTTAATCCTGCAAATTTCATGCCTAGTAATATTGTGTACCTGAAACAGTAACGGTACTTGAAAAAAGATACAGCAAGTTTACCTTTTTTAACTAGTTAAAGTCTCAAAGTGCACTACATCAGTTCTAAGAATCCCCTTGATCCCTTGTGTCAGCACACACACACATATATAAAGCAGAGCAGCAAAGGCATCCATGACATGCAATAACCTTATAGTAAATTTATATCTACTGTATAATGAAAAGGCAGGCATGTATTCTCTCTTCATAGCTATTTCTGCAACCACCAACCCGGCCAGGATTATCAACCAATAGGGAACTCTATAATAACCACTGAACTTCGAGATTTGAACTTATTCCCTCAACTAGCAATAGACATTCTTCCCAAACCCTCACTTCCAACAACACAACCCAAAGCCATTGATAATAAAAATTAACTGTATAACCAATTAACAATCAATAGAAGGAAAGACCGAAAAGAAGCAAAGAAAAAGACAAGAAATCAGACTTACTGTGGAAAAGGCTCCTTTTTGCTTATCCATTACTCCCCGGTTTTCCTCTGTTTAAAAAAACAAAAATTAAAATAAATTCTCTCCTTTAACAGACGTTAACTACAAATTTCAATTCACTAACTAAAGTACAGTTAAGTAAGGTTAAACATCATCCACTCTAACAAACAAACCCTGACCCAGTAGAGAAACCCTAATTTTCAGTTCTACTGGTCCAAAATCCCTAATTCCCAAATTTCACCATATCAAAAACTTAATTACACCAATTCCACAAAAAGAATCGAACGAACAGACAATAAATCTCCCCTAATTGAACTACTAAGCACTTAACTCCTCAGGAGAAAACAATAGCAAAAAGAGAGCATCAATTTTTCAACAAAAAGAGAACATTTTCACACTCGGAAGAAACACAACCTGTCCCCCGCTCCGTCTCCGGCGGCTGAGACGGAGGAGCCACCACCGGAGGCGCAGGCAGTCGTTTACGAAAGACAGAAGCGAAAAGCCTTTGGGCACCAGAAGCAATGAGTCTCTGAGCCGGATCCACTAATTTCGACAACCAACCATTACCACTCCCACTAGGGTTTCGAATTGCCGTCGCAGGACGATCATAAGGCGTAGTTTGCGTACTCCTTCGAAACGGCCTTTTTGGAAACTTCCCATAACCTCCTCCGTCTTCATACGGCCTCTCATTTCTTTCCCGAGTCACCGCCGCCATGTGAAAATCAAGAAATTAGGGTTACGGTGTAGAGAGAGACAAAAGGAGAGCGTGTGTTTTATTGTAGAGAGAGAAAAAAAAGGAGCTAAAATGATATAATTAGGGTTTTTATTTATTTGTTGAAAAGGGAGAGAGGAAAACAAAATATCCGTGTGTTTATATAGACAGTTACGCGCACAGTTATTTTGTGGTGGTATTTTACTATTTTAGGTCAACTACTCAAAGAAGTTATCAAACCGGTCCAGAGCTGATCAGTACTTTAATTTAAAAACTCGATTCAAGAAACATAAATAAATAATCAAACCGAGTTAATCAATTAAAAAATTAAAATAATATTATTTTAATTTAAAAAAAAAAATTTGACTGAATTTTAACCTGTTTTATCCATGTTATTTGAATTGCAAGTCATCTTATACTTTTTACTAGGTCAACCTAAGTTAATTCCTTCCTTTTTTTTCAACAAGGATCATTCTAGGTCTTGGATTATCTAGATGTCGAGTCAACTTGTTGAGCCGACCTTGGTTTTATAACTAGGCTCGGGATCTAGCTCAAGCTAGATTTGATTTTAACTTACATGAATTGTTGATTTAATCAAACTTGAGTGATTTAATCAAAACTTGAGTAAGACATGATGATTATTATTTTTTATTTTTATAAAAAAAACAATGACATTTAAATATAAATATATATATATATATATATATATATATATCATTAAAAAGAATATATCTAGGTTAACTTGCCGATTTAAAGTTGAGTCATCCAATTCGTGACCCAAATCACGTGCCATAAAAAATACCGGTACACCAAATCTTTTTTGAAAAATCCCAAGTGATCATGGAATAAATAAAATATTTTTTGGTGTGTTTTTAGAATAATATTCACATATTTATGATTTTTTTAGAGTGTGGTGGTGATTTGTTTTTCAAAATGTTTTTCGCTTGGGAATACATCAAAATAATTTTTATTTTATTTTAAAAAGTTATATTTCATATTAGCGCAACAAAATAACATGAAAACACTAAAGTAAA
>Ga0307517_10009358_pt1 | contig 13886 bp, 25 predicted proteins | sample 23_EM_MG_FD_194515 | JGI IMG/M metagenome (GOLD analysis project Ga0307517, IMG submission 194515) | Populus trichocarpa ectomycorrhiza microbial communities from riparian zone in the Pacific Northwest, United States - 23_EM | ecosystem: Host-associated > Plants > Roots > Unclassified | place...
CAGTCTTTTCCTTAATTTCTTAGAATCGGAATGCTAGTGAAGTTGTTTTGATCTTGCGATTGGCAGTTTTCGTTAGCCGAGCAGTCAAGAATAGAATAGTTCTTTAGTTCGGACGACAAACAAATGAAGTGAATCTGGCTTGTGTTACAGATAATCTATCTTTTTCAACGTGGAGCCTATATCGTTTACATACCATATATTTGAAGATAAGCACATACCTGGATGGACCTTATGATGCCAAGTCTGACGGGGATCAACACAAGCCCGAAGAAGAAATGAGAATTGGCTTGGCAATGTCAGATGTCAGATTCCAGACCTTCCAAGACGATATTCGGTCAGATCATTTGCCAAGGGGCCAAGGATTTACCAATTAATAAACTTTGCTTGGCTCTCATTCTGTGAAGTTTTGTTGTCAAGTCCACAGCCACACAGATACAAAGAAACATCGACCTCCTTTTGTTTGCACCAAAACGTCTAAGTTATGTCGACATACCCAGATTACCTTTCCCCAAACGTGACGCCGACGAAGCTGTCGAGATCACACAAGTCTCGAGCAAGAAGGGAGCCATCAGGCGTGTTTTCATTGTTCCAACCACCGCAGATTCAGCAATTTAAGGAGGCATTTCAGTTGATTGATCATGATAAAGATGGGTGGGTCAATGAGAGTGACCTGAAGGAGATCTTTGCGAACCTCGGTGAGTTGTGAGGCCACATTGATTGAAAGCCTCGTGAGCTAAGGTGGGATTAGGGATTTGTCCGTCAAAGAAAACGATGGATGAGTTGCTGAGTGCTCGGCCGGGGGCACACAACCGAACAACATCTTATGGAGACAGCAGTTCGTCTGAGAGGGGAATCAACTTTACGATGTTCCTCACGATGATGAGCGAGCGGCTGTTTGAATTTGACACCGAGGCAGAACTGCTGGAGGCATTTGGATCGTTTGACGAAGATGACTCTGGGAGTGTGAAAGTTGAGGAGCTGCGGAAATGGATGGGCGAGGTTGGGGAGCGGATGAACGAACAAGAGGCGAGTGCTGATCTCGTTGGGTGTACTTACTTGTATTTATTTTCTTACAGATCGACAGACTGCTCAAAGGGTCGTTTTCAGACCGACAGGGGAACTTCAATTATCGGGAATGGGTCAAGGTGCTCAGGGTGAACGACGAAGAAGATACCCAGGGCGATGCAAATACGCTGTAAATTACATAACATAATAAAGTTTTGCCGAGTTGCCAAGCCTTTCTTGGCTTTCCTTGGCTCCCTTTTAAAACATTCATGAGTCGCTCCATCTGCTTTCCGTTCGACAACATGTCCCAGCCACCGCAATCCCCCGCAACCACTCTCTCTCCCGTCGCCAACACCATCGACGATGACCAGGGCCACTTGGCCGATGACAAGCCCCCCCACCAGCCACTGTCCCCGTCCCTGCGTCATCAGTGTCTCTGGGGCGACTGCTCCCAGGCCTTCTCCGATCCAGAGAATCTCTACAACCATCTTTGTAACGACCACGTCGGTCGCAAGAGCACCAACAATCTCTGTCTAACTTGCAAATGGAAGGACTGCGGAACCACTTGCGCTAAGCGAGACCACATCACCAGTCATCTGAGAGGTATACCCCAACTCCCTCGTCTTGTCTCCTCCATTGACCTCTTGTTATCCACAGTCCATACACCACTCAAGCCTCATGCCTGCGAGGTACCCTCTCCTTCGCTTTTTTTCCCTATCCCCCAGTCTTATCTCTTTCATAGATTTGCAAAAAATCCTTCAAAAGACCTCAGGATCTAAAGAAGCACGAAAAGATCCATACAGAAGAGCACCACCAACAACACAAGCACTCCAAGGCTATTACAGTCGTTGATCCTGCTTATGTATCCAGGGTGCGAGGACCACTGCCTGATTCCAAACTAAATTCGGTTCCATCTGCTCCGGACTCTACTCAACGCGGATCTGCCCTTTCCCCTTCTCGCTCAAAATCGCATCCTTCTCCGTCTGAAGGTGGGCTTCTTTACTCATCATCTCCCACAATTGTTGCTGACTCGCGCGCCCTTTCCAGAATCGGCTCATTCACCAGGTCATTCCTCACAAGAAATGTTTATGCCCAACCACCCTCTCCCGACTTGGGAGGTAGTGAGGGACCCTTCTGTTTCTACCGGATCCAAGCGACCCCACGATGGTTATAACGTAGATGACTTCTTCGCCGACATGAAAAAGCGGCGAGTCACTCCATCTTATGATCCCCGTTAGTGGAGTCTTTCCTGCGGTTTTCTCCAGATTCCACTAACCCCCTATCAGGTATGGCCGAGCGTTTAAACAGTATGTCTTACAATGAAACTCCCGCCAGTAACTATTCATCTCCTGGCTTCAATCCCTGCTCGGTTTCCCTCGACATTCGCACACCAGAGGAGCTCGCGGCTGTCAACGAGTTTCTTCTCGCCCTCGGACGGGACGTCTCGGGTCTGCCAAATCGTCCTTTGCCTTCCTCCCATTCTCCTACCTTTCCGACCGAAAATTATTTCGACCCAAGTAACTTGAGCCAGCTTGGACTTGCGGGCATGCCGGGCATCCCTTCTAGCTTTGCTGACGCTTCTTACAACGGTCACTATTCGCACCGCGGCAGCTATCACTCCGTTCGTTCAAATCATGCAGCACTCCCAGGCCAATACGGAACTATGTATGACCTACATGATCCACTGAGTGGATACTCCCAGACTATGGATTGCGGACGCCGCCAGAGCAAATACACCGGGGTGTCTGCCTTCTCGAATCCACACCATCACCGTCCTACCCCTCCTCTTGATGGTGACTCTCCCCAGTCGACAGTGTCAACGCCACCAGTCACGACGACACCACCACAGCTGTCGATGTCAATGCCCGACACATTCGACCTTCTTCGGCCTTCTCGCGCTGTCCCAGTTGCGCATCTCGCGGCGCCAGATTACATGACCAAGACCATGCGTCCGATGATCCCTCTGAAATCTGCTCTGCCTGTTTGTCGACCCCCGCCTGTCGAACCGATACTACCCGTCGGGCAACATCGCCGTTCGCCATTGCCATCCTCGGGCTCGAGTGGCACCAGCGCGTCTGGGTCTGGATTGCTATATCCACTCCTTACTTCAGGCGACGCCCAATACAAACTGCCACCACTTGGCAAAATGTACAGATCACCTTCTCAACAATCATCAAGTAACCCTTCCCCAAATAGTTCAACAAGATCATCGCCCAACATGCAATCCACTGTTTTGCCTAGTATACATTCGATCGCGGATTATGACGACGAGCACCATCTGAGTACTCAAGTTGGAAGTATTGAACTGGAGAGGAGTTCTGGACGAAGGCCATCCTCGCGGGTATTGCCACTGGATAGGAAGCGCCATGCCGAATTCATTCTAAATTTGATGGTCACCATTAATCGAAACTTTAAGAATCAATCCCAGTCGGCAACGGATGTTGAGATGGACTCTCCTTGAGCATTCTTTGCACCCTTCTTGACCTGGTACTTTTCTTCTAATTTTAATCGTACACTCATCCCCTGACATATTTTATCTGCTTTGCTTGTTATGATTTCTTACGTCCATGAGTGCAACCACTTCCTCCAAAATCACCAATGAATGAATAAAGACGCATTGTACAGATTGAAATATATTATCTTTTTAAGTCCGTTTGAGAGTGAGTTTAATCTTTGGTGCAGAAGAGACATCCTCGTCCATCGCGGTCATAGGAGGGCTCGTTGCTAGAGGTGAAGAAACTGCAACTGGATGGCCGAATGCAGTACTGCCACCTGGTCGACCAAATCCGCCAAGGATTGGGGGAATAGTGGCAGACGGAGGCGGTGGACTCGCCATCGAGCCCGAACCCGATGGTGTCGGAGCCGCTGGCACAGTCCCGCTGTTGAATTCTGCCCAGCGAGGACATTTGCGGTTAGTTTCTATGGTGCCGTGTCAATTGACTTTTGATAAGAAAAATGATTGATTTACTCATATGCCCCATCTGACCGCAGTGACCACAACGCCGCTGTATAAATGGCAATTTCAATGAGTAAAATCCTCATCCAGATGCATATACGTACCGTGGTATCTGGCTTGATAGGCCGATTGAGCGTCATAGGAGTTCCACCCTCTTTAACGATCTTGGCGTTCTTTCTGTGTAGCCGCCTCTCTTGATTCTTCTTCATACGTGCAATCTCTTCCTCCAATCTAACAAATAAACATCATCTCAGAGAAATCAAGATGTATTGATTTTTCAACATACCTCCTCTTGGCTCGCATATCCTTATCAGCATCGCCAGTAGGAGCAAGAGTATCTGCATTTGTTGCTTCTTCCTCGAGAAGTTGTCTGCTTCGTACATAAGCGGTAATGACTGCCGGGTCTCGAACGATCTCTGTCCGCCAAGCACCATCAATCTGCAGAACAGGTGGTATCGTAATGATGAAATACGCCACAGAAACAACTTACGAGTCGTTTAATCCTCAACACCTTTCTATTCTCTTCCTGACTGATTGCGACTGCATCAACCGATTCTGCTCTGCTGAATGCCGGAGAAGGAAAAGCCAAAGGTGGCGGTAAAACAGGCTTCTTCATCGCTTCCTTGTTTTCCTCATTTGTCAGCTGTGGCTCGTCTTTGCGGCTGAGTGAATCAAATTGTGCCTTCCAAATACGTTCGATCTCGGATTTGTATATTTGTTGTTGTTCAGCGACGTTATAGCGATGCGCAGACTTCGGACGATTTTCAGCCTCAGCTAGGTTGCATTTGGTTAGTTGACAGGATTACCATGCTCCGAAGCAAAGAATCTCACCAAGTTTCTGCTCGTAATCTTCTCCTGCCTTTACGAAGATATCCTTCATCGATATCCGAATGAAGCTGAAAGCTTCGCCACGGCCAGTGGGATCACCATCGCCATGCAAGCGGAGCATAGCTTTTGCCTGAGTTGCGAACAAGAAATTCTTCGTCGTGATCCAAGGGGCAAGTTGTTGTTCAATAGAGAGATTCGATTCGTCTCCATCCTCGACAGCTTGACTGTAACCAAGGTCTTGGAGATGTCGTTGCCCGACTTGCATGCTCTCGGTCAGGACTACTTGTTCGGGTCCAACCATCTTGAGCATATCTATGTCTGATGGAATATTCCAATTTGGCTTTAGCCGCCAGAAACCTTGGTGGGGTCCACGGCGATGGTATTCCATAAATTCCTGTGCTGAAAAGTAAGATTAAGATTGTCTAGCTTGTAGGGGTTTCTTACCTTTAACCTCTGACGCATCTGTAGTTCGTTCTGATCAGGGAAGTACTTCATCAAGCGAGATATCTTAAGGCGTTCTCCTGGACTCTTCCTCAGAAGTTTGAATGCAATGATTTGCAATCGAAACTTGATCGTATTCGTGATTTTTCGTGAATGGGGGCCAGGAACTTCTGTCACTGGATATGTTTGGCCAACGACAAACATATTTTTGATTTCACGTAAGAAATATTTTGTCTCTCCTCTGATGGTGTTTCTGGATGTGACAAGTCAGTTGGGATACGTTGATCATCATATGTTGCCCACCTCACAACCAGAAAATCCGTTGGATATGGTTTGTGACGAAACAGGGGTGCTCTTATTAGATTGTTGTAGAGAGCCGGTATTATTTGACCAGGATTAACGTAGCCGAATTTCATAAAGGGAGATTCATCCTGAGGTTCTAGGACGAACGGGAAGCCAAGGTCACCCTTTTCGAAATTTAAGTTTGGAATCAGTAATTGAGAAGGAATTACTGACCCTGGGCATATGGTCGTCTTTTTCGTCCTTTTTTCGATAATAATTTACCAGGACACTACCCATGCCAAAGTTAGAAACGATTGGCGGGTGCTCTTCTGAGTACTCCCAAAGCACGAAATTCGAGGTGTCACGCAGACTGAGGTCGCTCGTCTTGTGCAGACCCTCGCCAACATTTCCCCCTTTTCCGAGTTTTCGTCCAGCCTTGTCTTTCTTCTTTTTTGCTGTCCGCACTTTGCCAAACCGAATCTCGATATTAGACGGAAATTGGAGTGCCGGTCGGTGGAATGAACGCGCCTCCTGTTTCGATAAACGAGTTTTGAACTGAACAACATTAAGTTCGCAAGAACACCGTTTGAATTCACCAATCCACTCACGAATGGAAGTTGCAGCTTCTGTGCAGGGTAGGCGTGTTCCACAACCAATTGCCCAAAGGTCTGACGAACGCGATGTCTGCCGTCTTTTGAAACATCGTAAAATAGATCGTTGGAGAGATTAAATTTGTCCTTGATTTGTACATCTGTTCTGAATCGCTTTCTAGGTCGGAAGGTTTCAGCTGTGGATGTGACAGTGAGTATTGCCCAGGTTCAAGAAGGATGGGTTTCTGACTGGTCTTTTCCTCAGGTATAAATTCTTCCTCATTCAATTCAAGTTCCGTAAAGTCTCTGAATCGAGCATTCGGGCCCCAGATAATGCTTTGTGTCCATGCGCCAGATTCGAAAGCCTTGTTAACGGGCGTGGTGAGTTTTGATTCAGGTGCAACGGGAACAGCAGGTTGACTAATACGCGTGAAATCGTCCGGTTCGTAAATTATTTGGTCTTCCCAATTCGACAGAAGGACTAAGTCAAAAGTCCGGTCATCCAAAGGCAAAGTCACAGGAACATTCGTGTGTTCGCGCTCCTAATAAGAAATTTTCAGCCTCCGAGCGGGAGATATCTTTGGAAACCTGCCTCAAGGGCCTTTCGAAGATCTGACTCGATGTTCCCTGCTGATATCTCCTCTTCGACACGTTGGTTTTCGACTTGTCTCTTCGCATCTCCCACAACTGCATCTAGGAATCCCTTTGTGTGATCCCGTTTACGTGGATACACATTTTCGACTACATAGGCCCTCTCAGCAAGTGAACATTTGAGAATCGAGTTACTTGCCTTGGTATGGGCGCTTCAGCAACCTTGACTTGTGGATTGTATAACCTTTGAAGAGTTCGCTGAAATCCAAAACTTTTCCCCTCTCGAAAGCGGGAAACCGTTCGTATACACTCTTGGGACGTTCAATAAAACGTTTGATGATCCTGGTGCGCCTGTCTTTCTTCTGCATGGTTGGCAGCTGGTTTTCTTGTCCTACATCTGCCGGTTCTTCTTCCTCCTCGCGTAATTCCCTGTCAATGACGTCCTCCCAATCATGACCTTGTTCTGGCCCAACTGCGTCTTCGTCTCCTTCCCACTTGTCATTAAAAATTTGGTCTGCATTGAGAGTTGGCACGCCAGAGATTCCAAGCCGATTGGCAAGGCCATTTCCTGTGGGAAGTGAAAGGTCGCCAAGAACATGGTTGATAGAAAACCCTGTCAGTGCCGAGACAACTTCATTCTCTTCTTTATTAGACATTGGAGTGCAGCAGATGTTACGACCTAGGAGTCAATCAAATGTATTCAGGCCAACTTGATGATGTCGCAAAATAGATGTCAACAACGCGTCCTTGACTTGGTACAAGTTGTACATATTTTTCATGAACAACCACACTGAAGCAGATCTGAAGGTCCTTCCAACCATTGGATTACTGTGGCATATACAATCTGATTGCTGAAACGGCGCAATTTATTTAGGTCCTTAATCAACGACTTGCGTCGACTGGGCTGGACGTGGTGACGCGGGTTTTTCCTCGAAAAGTGAGGCTTTGATATTCCTTTTCTTGATATTCCAATATCTAAAAGTGCTCCAGATAATGTCTGCTTCTCCTTTAAAGTTTCTATGAAACACCGTCTCATACGCTTCGATAGAGGACTCCAACAGCTTATTGACGATGCTTCTATCCCTGGCTCTCCATTGCATCCCTCTGTGCTTCTAAATGATTCAGCTAGGCTTATGACTGAGCGGCCTGAAAAGAAGCGGAAACTAGATGAAGACACCTCTCTTGCCAAATCTCAGCTAAAAGAACCACCTGCTCTGCAAACCACTCTTGCCCGTCATCACCATCTCGTGGGTTCGAAGTCTACAGAACTGGAGGAGGCATATTCTATTATAAAGGACGAATCTAATACGATGGTTCAACTCACAGTCTGTCTTATTTGGCGATCGACTGCTCTGAACACTCACCGCTCCCAACAGGACCGAGCACTGACCTGGTTGCTCGTTTCACACTGGTAACCAGCATCCGTCAAAACCTACATTGTCTAGCCAACTGAGAGCGTGGTGAATAGCAAAGGAAACGCCCCATGTTCGAATCCCTTGAAGCCTGATCAAGATAATCTAGTTATCCGAGAAGGTTTGTGTTCTCTGGCTGTTTGGGACCTGCTTTCAATTCTGTAGAACTCCTCTGCGAACTGCATCGAGCCCAGGAAGCGGGCATCAATATGCACGCGTCTATCATTAAAGCACATCATTATCGTGCAGATTTGCGCTCAAAAATCGCTGACTATCCCGAAATCGATGACTACGTCGTAAGTACAAAAACCTTATCTCCCTTAAACTCTGAGGCAATTGTCTTCAAGTCGGCACTCCAGGACTACGACGAACACCAAGTTCTACTCCTACATCAAAACATCCGTGACTTGAGGAACATCTACATTGTATTGTGTGATCTCGTCAAACCTGTTATTGGCTAGAAAATTCTTGCTCTTCTGTTGTCTGGCACTTGGACTTGCTTTCTTATCGAAAATCATGTATTCATCAAACGGATATAGTTTTGAAAACATTAAAACCATCTGATGCAGTAGTGATGACCGCTCCTGGAATCTGGAAATGCCAATGCAACTCCTTGATATTCTTCTGGCCCTGGTGTACGAATAATAGTTGTGGTGGTATTCCATCCTGTCCGTCTACAATTTCATTCATGCCAACCTCTTCGTCATCCTGCTCGACGGCGAGATCCCATAAAGTGACTTGATCATCTGCACCTGCTGCTGCAAAGATAGAATCTTCGGAAGGATGCCATTCAATTGATGTTATTGGTGCCTTGTGCCACGAAAAGAATGCAACGGGTGTAGGAGCGAGTGCCCTTGAAAGAATGAGGCCCTGGTCACTCCAAAAGTCAAAGAGAGTGCTCACTCGTCTTTCTTGATATTCCGCAGATCCCAGGTCTTTATGCCTCCTTCATCACCCCCACTGATGAGCAAGTAAGATGTCAATTTATTCCAGCTAACGACGTTGACGTCACTCTCATGGGCTGGATCGACGCATGCTGCACTCTTCCTTCCCTTTGTACGGACATCCCAAATCCTGACACTTCGATCTGCTGAACATGAGGCAAAAACTGTCGGTTCCGATGGGCTCCACTGGATGTCCTCGACACTCGACGAGTGTGAAGTGAACGGCTGCGGAAGGGGATTGAACCCGGATGTTGTTGTGGTTGTCAGGTAAATTTTGGAGTGGATGTCACCAGTCAAGAGCCTCAGAGAGGAGGGCCCTGATGCGGCCCAGTCCATAGCAAATCCTTCTGCCCGTCCATGTGAGTTTATCGTGAAGACGGGGTTATTAAAGCGATTTTTATCGTATGAATATCCAGGAACGTCGAGGGACTCGATGAGTGGGCGAACGTCCCAAATATGTACTTTCCCGGTTTCAGCCCAAGTTGCGACATGATATGGCTGGGAAATTGAAGGATACGACGACGTGGGTTGAGCACGGACTCTGTTTACGCCACCCATATGAGGTACAGATCTTGGTTCCAGTACAGCGTCTTCGTCGAGATCGTCGGGACTATCATCATCTTCATCGGTGTCCGAGTCGTCTGGATGAAGTCTCGTACAAGTGAAACCCAAGTTGAATAAGGAACTCACTCACTACCATCCTTCTGCGTGCGATGAAGCGAACTCATTTTGTACACCATGAGTTTGTTATTCTTCGCTAGATCTGCTTGGGTCCCTGCTACTATGTAAGCAGTGGCCGGAAACCTCTGGCGCTGATCGCCAAGATTGTCTCTCAGGACATCAAAAGAAAGGCAGGGCCAATCGACACCCATTTGATGAAGCATATGGTATGCTGTTCCGTCTGGTTCGAGGACTTCGTCCTTCCCTACCGAGTGCACGCCAGGAATGAAAGTCCGTGTAGCCGGCTGGGTTTCTTCAGATTCCTCGATTGGAGGTAGACCCTCATCGACATCCATAGCTGCACTAATTGAGAATACATCCGCATGAAATACTGATGATCTCACCATTGACATCGTTAGCGTCTGTAACATCTTCATCACTCTCTAACTCATCCTCCCAGGCATCTTCGAATTCACCCATCTCATCTTCTGTATGGGCATCGCGTCTTGTACTAGTTGGCTGAGCCTTGGAGACGGGTTGCTCGTCGCAGAGCGTATCATTCGCCGGCCGTTTGGGCATTTTTCTTGATAAGACGAGGCAGAAAAAATATGCGTGCGGCCCGGAGATGAGCCGTGGCTATTTGTGGAATTGATGCGCCCTGAATAAATCTGCCGTTGCAACGTATGCAAAGCTGGCCGAACTACGCTCATCTTTGTTCACCAATGTTCTCGCTGATTCCCTGGAGGTCGTGTTACCCGGTCCGCGTACTTAGTAATCTGCGTTCCTCATATATATATTCCACTTCGTTTCTTCTTTCCTTCCCTCACTATGTCGTTCACAATTACTCTCCCAGATGGGTGCGCTCTATCTGCCTGTTTATACCTCGCGTTCTCACCATCCTATTCAGCTTTCAATATGTTGGCCTATCTCTCCTCTCCACTATTTACCTGCTTGCCTTCCAGGTGAGGACAGTAGGCAAGTACCGCAAACGCGCTGCCATCAAGTATCCCCAAGGTACGTCCTTTGACCCAAGGCAATTCCCCAAGTCCTAATAGCACACAGCTTATGCGGAAAAGTCTGAACAAGAAAAGTCTCCCGAAGCTATGAAATTCAATTGTGCTCAACGTATGTTCCCGTCAAGAATCTTCGTTAGGACGAATGCTTGATCTTTTTGCAACAAAAGGTGCTCATCAAAACACCCTTGAGTATCTCCCAGTGGTGTATACCACGTATGTCCCGAGTTTTTTCTCTCTTTCTACTAGCATTGACGCCGTCACCTAGCACTATTATCACTGGGTTGAAGTTCCCGCACATCGCTGCGTCTATCTGTGCGTTGTTCGTCATAGGACGCGTTGCCTACACGCGTGGCTACATAACGGGTGATCCAGCAAAGGTACGGATATTAAATCGTCACTTTAATTGAAACTAATTCTGTCCCTTGAAGAGAGTCAATCCCCTTTACGCCATGAGTACCATAGGATTGATCGGTGTGTTGGATTCATGTACTCTCTCTAACTGAGAACTTAATGATTACCAGGACAATTATTTGCTGCCACTTATGTTGTTGTGGGGATGACTTTCCCTAATTTGCTTTCCAAATTCAATTGTCTTCAGTGATATAATTAATAATTATATGGACATTATCGTATTTTCGATTCAATAAAGCTTTCTGCTTCTATGAAAACTGCGCTCATGGTCCTAGGCCTAATTATATATGTAAATTAATTATGACGGAGCCGCCGAGAAAGTTCCCTCGCCAAACGTCATGTTCTCGAATCTCAACCACCTTCGACCACGTTTCTTCCTTTATCTCCCAACCTGCACATAATGCCGAAGGCCGCATCATCTCGTACTCCTCTACCCGCTTTGTCGTCCGATTTTGCACTACCATCCTCTACAGCAAGTCCTTTATCAGCCATTTCCGATGATCACCCTTGTTTGTACAACAGATTTCGCAGACCAAGCCTTCTCCAGAAAGCAGGCTATCTTTCAGAAACTAGATTACTCAGTCCACTTGCCACCTCTTTTACCTTCCATGCAAGGAGGCGAAGCCAGACGGTGGATATGGAGGCGGAGAATGAGAGGGATAGAATGTTCACCGATTCGTCTTCTAGTTCAGAAACCCATACACCACCATTGAAGGTCGAAGGGAGCGAAGAAGACATTCCCACTGCTAGACATTTATTAAAACCACCGCCGTCGACCCCACCTCGACGGAAACCCAGCATGGATGTGGCAGACATGCCGATGGTGTTCAACCGCAGGCTGTCTTTTCCTGTACGGTGTATTCCTGATCTATCTACAACAATTCCTGACTTTTTCTATATTATAGCTCAAGCAGCCACGGATTTTGACGCTATTGGCTCAAGAATCCCGCCCCGAAGATGCGGAGGCCAAGTCCGAGGCTGCTTTCCAACGTCTTGCGGCATCCATTTCCGAACTACCCTTGCAACCACGCACGCCACGGGCCCCAATCGATCGTGGGCGCTATCCAGAAGAGGCAGGCCAGGAGGAAGAGGTCACTCGCGAAGACAGTCCGAGCGACGATGATGAACCAGAGGTGACGGAGGAAGGTTCCCTTGCGTTGAATTTTACTCCAACAGGGACACAGCCGATTAACATTCAGAGACCTGCCAGTCGCACTACCACTCCTGCTGCAAGTGTGGCGGGGAGTATCAACGGTGATGACACTGGCATGAGTATTTCAGAAACCTCTTCGAATTTTGGCACAGCAATGGATATTGACATGGTAGCGTTTGGGAATTTTTCTTCATTTTGATGTAGTGTTTGACTATTTTTCTGCTCAGCCTCTTGGTTCCCCCTTGCTGAGTCAGTGGAGGTTTACACCCCCTCCAACATCAAGCGGAAGTGCAATGCGATCCAACAAACGTAAACGTAGTGAGTTCTCCCGACCATCCCGACCATCCACAAGCAAATTTGACATCACTACAGGTTCGATCGATGAGCGCTTTGATCCTTATGCGACCGCCTCGAAACGACGAGCGGTCTCTCCTTCAATATCGTACCTTCGCGATTCGTATTCGTCTAGTAACTTGAATTCGCCGATCTCGAGAGCGAGTGGTCCAAGACTCCCCATAGCCCTCCCCATTACAATTCCATCATCAGCAGCGAGTTCAGCAACGTCTTCTCCTACATTTTCAACTAACTACCCTCCATTGCCCCGTGGCCTTAATATATCATCCAGCCCCACTCTAAGAGCAACGTTAACAATGGCAAGCCCCATTCTGAGACCACTCGGGAGTCGCCGGCGGCTAGGCGACGAAGGAGATGAAAGGGTGATACAGGGTGCTGGCGAGGCTGTGAACTGCTTGACCCTTGAGTAAGACACGATGTCGTTTCATCTATTCGTAATTTCTTATCCCTTGAATTCATTAGGTCAACGTTGCAACCGGCAAGCACAGTCAGCGCACTGGGACCACCTGCACATCATGCTACCATTAAATGAACCCCCATGTCTTGTTGAGGATTATTTCATACGATTCCTTCTCTATTGTACCAGTAAATAATTTAATTCTTGCTTTGTACTCTGTCTATTAGTGTTTTGCTTTCAAGTTTTGATCATGTCTAATTTGGGAATATTAATCAAACACCATCATCAATAGTCACCTCCTTTTCATTCTTAGGTCCTCGAGGTATAGTCATGCCCACTCATAATTCATGACTCACCGTTGAAATTGTATGCTGAAACGTTGTACGAAACAAAACCACGGCGCAGATCTGCCTCGAAGAAGCCACGATGAGTGCTACACCAAAACTTACAAAAAAGCAGAAGAAGAGCCTTGCTTTTCGCACACACAAGACGACCAAACGACAACACCGAAACGACCAAGAACACAAGAATGGGCTCACTAGCATGGGCGATGATGCGTACCCTACCTTGGAAGACCAAGATATCCGTGCTCTGGACGGCGGCGAAGTTGAAGTTGAAGGAGATGCGCACGAAGAAGACGGTGCGCCGGTCGGCTACAAGGAAGGGAATGCAGTCCAACGCAAGAAGAGCAAAGTCGGTAAGCAAATCAAAGGTGCAACAGAGGAAGAGGATGTACCAGTCGTTGTGGCCGTTTTGAAAGAGAAGGACCTGAAGAGGAAGCGGGAGGGTGAGGGTGAGGGTGAGGAGGGGCATGGTAAGGCGAGGAAGGCGAAGCAGACGAGTGCA
>Ga0307517_10009359_pt1 | contig 13884 bp, 10 predicted proteins | sample 23_EM_MG_FD_194515 | JGI IMG/M metagenome (GOLD analysis project Ga0307517, IMG submission 194515) | Populus trichocarpa ectomycorrhiza microbial communities from riparian zone in the Pacific Northwest, United States - 23_EM | ecosystem: Host-associated > Plants > Roots > Unclassified | place...
GGTTTTACGGGATAACCTGGTTTAAAAGGTTGACCCAATTAATTCAATTTTTTTTCCTTTTCTTCATTAGTTTTTTCCTTCCTGTTAATTTTTGTTCTTTGTTTTTTTTAATTAATCTATTTAATTATCACACTTTTATGACACGACCTTATAGCCAGACCCACATCCAGTATTCTTGGGTCCGGTGTTACAGCCAGACTCACTTAAACTTGGGTCATACAAGTTTAATTTTATTATTAATATTATAAATATTACTCTTAGGTCAGGCGTTGTAGCCAAACCCAAGATTCTTGGGTATAACTTTGCAGAAAAACCCAATATTTTTAAATTTTTATTTTTTTAATATTTTTTATGTAAAAAAAATGACTCGCGGCATCGCGCGGGTATGAAAGCTAGTATTTACTATATCTTGTAAATCATATATTTACGCAGTTAAGTTTCCTTATGGTATATAAAACGGTGGTCCAGACATGACAAGCTCCTTCGTACCTCCATCTAAGAGCATAGCGCCTCCCTTCAAACTAGACCATCCGCCTAAGGAGTTGACAAAATTTTATGCATTAAATTTTAGCAGTGTCAAACTAGCACATCAGACACCAGCACAGGTAAAACCATGCTATAGAACTGTCTAATATAATAATATTTGAGTTCTCTTGCGTAACTGGACACGGTGTTGAGATCTTCAAAAGAACTATTTGGTTGAAGGCTGGAAGCACAGACTTCATTCCAGTTTCATACTGAATTTGGTCGGCTCATATTCTTCTTTGCTTTTGACTGAGTGAAACTGTGTCTTGTTTAGAGTGGCTTTGGCCAGTAGATGCTATATTATCCAACTCTTTATTTTTATTTTTTTATGAGCTTGTACCGTTAGCACACCAGACCTGGACTGTGCGTGTTGCATCATCTATTTGCAGTTCCGCAGTTGAAGAGACTCACGTCCAGGTAGAGCACGACAAAAATAAGCTTGCTGCAGAGGTGGTTCATTTTATAATTGCAGCAGTTCATTTTTGAACTTTGAAACGAGCATAGGTCGATTTCTCATTTCCCAATTTCTGCTCAATGCCATGAACTACTTTCTTCCTCTAAAATTGATTCAACTCCATGTGGAAATGATGGAATGAGACTGCGCATGGGAGAGGGCTGTTCCTGTTGTGCAGCCCAAAACTTTTAGGCCTCCAGTTGAACGTGAGAAATAGATTTTTCTCAAGCCTCTACATCCACAGCCTAGCCAAGGAGTCTTAACGTTCGACTTATCAAACCTGGGGCAATTTGCGAAAATGAACGCCTGTTACGCCAAGCTTCAATGTTGTCAATTAAAACCACCCCCAACAAAATTTTTATATTATAGCCACTTCAAAAGAGGGCATCCATGTGCGGCGCTTTGTTGTCACAACAATGTGCCTGCACTTTATGAGCACGGGACAAAAACTAAAGCCAAAACCCAAAAGCCCCAGCAACATGCCAACATCCTTGTGACGTTTCATGAACATTTTGATGATTTATCCAAAAGGCAGAAAATGAAACGATCCAGACTTGACCTAACGCCAATCAGGAATTTCAAGAAACGGAACACTACAGGAACCTGGCACCTAGGATCTGAAAAAGTGGCTTGCTGGGTACCATAAAACAATGCCAACAAATAAAACAGCAATTAACCGTCAACCGTCTCCTACCACATCAAAGTCACAATACTTCAGGCCTATTCTAACATCCTTCTACTTCCAATTTTTTGTTTCTTTTTTCTTTTTTAAAATTCTGGGGAGTTGTGAGGTGGATCAAAAGGGAATAGGTGATAGCTCTATTATTTGTTCAGCAGAACAAATCATCCAACTACAATGATTCTCAATTCCCCGAAAAAACTACAACACATCAATACACCTCCAACTAATAAGGCCGGTACCTTCTTCCCCGATTGCCATCATCGCTACTATTACCAGCTCGCCCAGGCCCACTTGGACCATTGTTCCGATCAACTCTTCGAGGCCGAGGCTGTGGCATCTGTACTCCAGGCTGCTGACTGCAGAATACCACAACAGCAAACCAATGGTTGGAAATCCATCTAAAATCTATCTTGCTTGCAAAAGAAAGTAACACCAGGAAAAAGTAACTCACAGGACATAGCCAATTCGACCATCTGGTAAAACCATTGGCACCATATGCATCCCTGCTGGCATGGGACCCCTACCATATATTACTGGCTGTTTGCAATGCAAATGCAAGTACATAAGATTAAGTTTGATTCTACAGGAACTGAATCGAAAGTCAGAACGACCAAGATACCTGCTGAAAACTGGAAGCAACACCAAATCCAGTTCCCAAAGAGCCATATGGATTACCAGCAAATCCACTATATGCAGGAAGGGGAACAGGGTTTGGATGAACCCCAGCATTGTAAGGATAGGCAGCATCAGGTTTTTTATCAGCCTGAGGCTTAGCAAGGACAACTTCCAACACCTGACCTGCAGTTAAATTCATTGAACATGTTATTTGTGGAATCACATCCTATTTAACCAAAGTACTCATTTTGTGTAATGATAAGCATGCATTACTAATTTTAAGCACCTAAAAGCACTATCATGCCATAAGATTGATACATACATACATTAACCCTTCATATTGATTACATAGACTTGCCACAAAGGCATCCTGCTTTATTTATCACGAGATTTAAATAGGGATAAATAGTACCAGGAACTAGACAAGCAAGCCTGAAGAAGAGCAACCTTCCTTTTAGAGAGAGGGGGAGAAGGCACAATTCTATTCCTCTATCCATTTAGGGTCTTGGACAGATACAGACTTCCATCAAGAGGAACTATAAAATATTTTAAATGCCAATCTAAAATGACACATCTGGAATGAGAACAGAACTCAGTGATGTCCAACTCTAAGTGAATCCCCAAACAACACTTCTAATCCTGTTAATCTACAACATAGGCACATTTTTAAAATCTGCAATAAAGATAAGATGCCAGAACCTCACCTATCATCATCCAGGGAAAGAATTGTATCATCTGTAAACATCCTAAGACTCCAAACATAACATTCTCAATAAACCTCTTTGTAATACTACTTTTGTTTTAAGTTATATAACCTGCTAATCAATGTATGTCCCTGATATATAACACTTAATGGCTGTGTTAGCATAATCTAAATTAATTCACTAAGAGCTGACACACCATCCATAGGCATTCACATAGATTGGAGTGAAAATTACCATCAATTTCATACTTCTCTGCATCTCTGACCGCCTTCAATGCACTTGACCTTTCAGCATAGTGAATGAACCCAAAATCTCGTTTTCCAGCTTTGCCAGGTGGCATGACAACTTTTGTCACGTCCCCATGGCGCTGGAATAGTCCCTTCAGCTGCTCAGTAGATGTGTTCTCAGGTATGTTTTTCACATACAGAGCCTTAACCTGGGAATTCAAAACATATACATATTGTAAGTGTAACAGATTAAGTTATTGCATACACAGGAAAGGCAGCAAAAGAGAAAAACTCTTCCAGAGATAAAGATCAAGACTTATTTACTCTAGCTAAATAGCAACAATCAACTTTAAAGGTCTCTCAGTTCTTGCCAATTTCAAGTGGTACCAGATACGCCTACAAGTTCTAATTTGGCAGTGAAACTTAAGAAGATAATTGAATACTAAGAACAGTCAAATAAAAGATATTGGTATGCCATTAAACACAATTTATTAGAAGCTTCCACCAAGTACTCTATGAGAGAATATACTTAGGCATTATGGCAAACATAAAGAGAGTGACAGAGTCACTATTAAAATTGCTGAACGAAGGAGTTTAACAGGCGAGTAAGAGTGTCACCATTGAACAATCCACTGATTCTCAGAACACTAGCATTACAACACATGTTGAGTATGCAATATCACTGTAGCCAGGATGAATTTGAAAAAGCAAAGCATTAAGTTAATAGCCTATGCAAATCAACACCTAAAGAATTGACCAAATCCAAATTTTCATTCATAGGTTACATGCTGACCTATCCAAAATAGAAGCTCTCTTATTAGTTGCAATATTTTAGGCTACATACTCAAGAAGAACAGACTGAGCACCAAGAGAGTCAATTGATTCACAGCTCAATATTGTGTTTCTTGCAGATTTAAATATAAAATTTCGATAGAGTAAGATCAACTGTTATTATTGACATGACATGCTAACATATTTAACTTCTCTTTAACTTTCTTCCATCAACTATTGATTACTCAACATCAATAATTTTCATAGAGTTAGCAAAGAGATCCCTTACCTTCCTTCAGCAAGTTAGGTATAAAAAGATCTATTTTATGGGGAAAAAAATTAGAAAAAAACAAGAAACAGCTAATACAGGACAGGAGGATAAAGCATCTTCCAAATGTTAAAAAGCAAGGTAAGCATGAATGGACTCTTGCATACAAGTTTCAGGAGTTCCTATTATCCTTATTTGTCTTTCCCTTTTGAGAGATTGATGCATTGCATACAAGTTTCAGGAGTTCCTATTATTCTCACTTGTCTTACACTTTTGAGAGGTTGATGTATAGTGCACTTAAAACATGAAAAAGATAGTACTTACAGCTGATGGTAAAGACATGACAAGGACTCTGATGAATTACTTAGCTATAGGCATTTTAATACACAAAAGATAAAAATCTTGACAATTTTTAAACATCTAAAGTCTCAGCTTCTTCCAACTACTTCTGGCATTTACCTGGGAAGAAGCAGCAGAATGATCAGGAGGTGTGCCCTTTGGATCAGCCCAGCTGACAGTTGGGGTATGGCCATCAAGCTTAAAATTGGCATTTAACATTTTCTGCCTTGAATAATCAGCACAGGCATTATTGTAGTACAATATAAAAGCAAAACCACGATTACGAGTAGGAGTTTGAGGATCCTGAAATTAAGAGGAAAATAGCATTAGCAAAGTAAGTAGTCACTATCTAATTGAGAGGTGAGAGAACTTTTCAATTCCAAATTCCACCTTTATAAGCTCGATAACTTCCACCCCAGGACCAACCTCCTCGATTATCTTTCTAAATTCATCCTCCGTCAAGTTCTTTGGAACATTACCAATAAACAGTCTATTTTTAGTTTCGGATATTGAACACCTTAAGGTTTTTCCCTGCAGGTGATGCTACAAAGTTAGTTAACATTAAAAAAAAAAATTAACAAAAAATAACGACATATCACGAGTACCTTGCACCAAATCATGAGTACCTTGTAGTCTTTACTATGAAGCTCTTCAATGGCCTTTCGAGCAACCTCTTTTGATTTGAAAGCTACAAAAGCAAAACCCTTGCTTTCACCAGAGTCTTTATCTTTCATTAGCCTTATCTGAAACATGCCAATACAAAAACCAAATGAACAATGCCAAAAAGAAAAGAAACACCAATATATCTCATGTACAAATCAACAAAATTATGACCTCAAAAATTTCGCCTATTGGTTCACAAAGATCCCTCAATTCATCTTCAATCACATCCCTGGGAAGACCACCGATGAAAACTTCAGAACCATGGGGAGGAAGGGCAAGAAGTTGAGCATGCTTCTCTTTTTCCTCTTCATTAACAGAAGCAGGGGGCTTTTGTTCGTCTTCTGCAGGTTCAGTGTTGGCAACGATTCTATCTGCCTCTGGAGATTGATCTTTCTGACTGCCCTCAGTTTTTGAGTCCTCATACTCCTCTTCAACATTTTCTTCAGCATGTGGATCACCAGCATCATCTTCTCCATCCTCATCTAGTTGATCTTCAACATCATCGTCTATCTCTTCCATATAATTGTCTTCTTCAAGATCCACTCGTTCCTCAATTTCTGTGCCCTCTGCCATGACTTTTTCACACACCAGGTCTTATGATCCAACAACTGCAGTTAAATTGCCCCTAAATTAACTGCAAGTTTAAGTAATCATCATGGAAAACGTGTGGAACCTGCAAGAATGTGCATAATGCACAAATATTGATATGGGCGGGTTCCAGAGGAGAAGTAAGGTGAGATTGACAAGCAGAGTTGAAAAACCCTCCATGTCCAGATTAGAGCTGGGAAGCTACAGAAATGTAGGGCCAAAACGACTTGCAATAAAAAAAAATGTTATAGTATTTGTGGTCTGTGGAGCATGTTTTAACATTTGTGGAGTAGTTATAGCATTTTCTGGAGTATGTTATAGTATTTGTGGAGTATGTTATAGTATTTTGTGGAGTTTCTATCATGGAAAGAGCAACTATAGTACTCCAAAGATGAAAGGAAAATGAAATAAAAAACCTAATTGTCCTTTGCATTCGATCCTGACAAAGACAAAAACAGGAACAGAAAAACCACTCAGATTCCATAGGTAGTATAGCGTTACTTGGCTGAATTAAGTTAAAATCTGCATTTCTCTTGCTCATTATTATTCTCTTTTATTTATTAAAAGAAAAGAAGAGCTTGATAGCTGCAAAAATGCATAAAGTTGAACTACAAGTATAATATCTTTCTAAGGAATAAGCTTTCATCAGAAACTGTTTAATCCCAATCAAGGTGCATGGTCCAAGATTTTGAATCTAAACGCAATATACATACACACACACACACACACACACACACATATATAACGTAATCAAACACAACAAATAATCAAACTTTTAAATCAATAAGCAGATATACGAGGTCTTATTCTATCTCTAATTGGTCAACATTTCTAGGGTGATTCAAGAAAATTCACACACAAAAACATAAACAGACTTCAAAAATCCTACTCTAATTACAACAAAAAAAATCCCCAGAACAGCCAGAAACTAAACATAAAAGGCAAGATTTAGAATGACAACAAGGAATAGCAATCAAACCCTAAACCCTACTTACTTGGTACAAATCTACAAATAGACTGGCCTAAATCAGCATAACAAAACCCTAAATTGAAATAACATGGGTAGCAGATTCCAAATCAACAAGCTAAAAAATCATTTCAAGATAAAAAACCGTCGAATTTGAGCAAAGCGTTATATACAGGAAACAAACTTTGCGGCAGAGAGAGCAATAAAGGAGTGAAAGAAAACTAGACAGAAGGAAAAAGGAAAAATTAGCAGCGTACCAGTGACTTCTTTTTTTCTTTTCTTTTTTTAAGCTTTTGTGGTTTTTCTGTTCTGTGCGACTTTTCTTTCTGCTTATTTTCTTCTTCGCAGTTGTTATCCGAAAAACTCAAATGAGATTGGGTCTCTCTCTCTCTCTATCTATCTCTTCCAGAAGACCCTAATTAGGAAACTGCCTTTTGATCTGGTGTGACGGAGGATATTATAATAGCAGTGCACTGCTTCGCATTTCACGACACGACATCTTTGTTCGATGTCAGCAGGATCTCCTCTTCTCTAAATGACAATAACACCCTCCGCATATTGTGCTGCGCGTGACTGGGAGTGCTGGTAGTTCAAAGCTTTTTTTAGAGAGAAAACGATAGCTTACAAAACGAATTTAAAGCATGTTTGCTAGCGTGATTATTATTAGTTTTTTAATTGTTTTTTATTTAAAAATATATTAAAATATTATTTTTATTATTTTTAAAAAATTATTTTTGATATAATATATTAAAATAATTTAAAAACACTAAAAAAATATTAATTTGAAGCAAATAAAAAAATTAAAAAAATTTAAATTTTTTTAAAAATATTTTTGAAACATAAAAAATAAGTTCAATGAATAAATTATTTACTTGAGTTTTTGTTAAGAAGTTCTTTCTATCCAAAATAATAAAAATGGAGAAGACAATAAATTAAAATAAATGGAGGTGTTCTTCACTACCCCCATTTACGCTCAATCCCTTAATGATGATACAAGAAGGATTCCCATTTATCACCCAAATTAACTTTAAGAAGTTAAAAGTTAAAAATCTTCCATTGAAAATATCTCATCAGGCTACATGATTATATAAATAGATATTTGATCAAGTTAAATTATATAGGTAAACCCTACCCATGTTAACCCACTAATTCTGTAACATTCATTATTTTTTAGATCAAGTTAATACATAATAAACAAGTCATGGTCCATTTAAAACCAAGGTAAATTTTTTTATTTTTCTTTACGTACACATTTTAAAATATTCATACGAACACTGCTAAAATCTCTGTACAGTTTTCTCTATATCAAAAACATCTCAAGTTATCAACAAATACTTGTATATTTCTAAAATAATTTTTTAAATCTTGAATTTAACCATCTTGGATCACATCACATCATCATTTCAAAAATATTTTCATGTATTCTTTCAAATATGACACCTCCTTTTAGCATTAAAACACAATTGCAAATGGAATAAATAAAACAACATCCAAATCTTAATAAAATCATAAACATTAACAACTTGAATAACTTTTACAGTGCAAGAAAATAAAAGCACTTAGATCACGTGTTATAAATTCATAATCTATTTATTTAAAGACCCAAAAGATATAAGATGTCCTAATATTTATAATCACTACTTCTAGCTAAAAAGAAAAAAAATATATAGTATCAAGTTACTACTTCTGATGTGTCGGAGTTGAACCTGAAACAAACAAACAGCACTGTAATATAACCAATTATCATCACAGTCATTGAAAGATATTCAACATAAAATCAAGAATTCTTTGATTTCCTATTTTTTAATCAATCATTTATATACTTAAACTTATCGATTAATTAATTCAATCATTGTTCTCATGATCAATCCAATTCCAACATTCCTTATAAATGTATAAACTCCAGTTATCCTTCTCAAACGTGAATCCATCTTTCCATTATTTACTTTACCTTTATCAATTTAAATGCCATGAGTTTCATGTTATGATTTTTATTAGTTTTTATCAATCCCCCAAGTGTGTAGTCCTATAATTTTCAGACAGCTTAAATCAACACTTTAGAACTATCATGACATATCCTTTATTGTTTCAATTTTTTTTATATTAAAAATACACTTCACTGATAATGCACGCATATTTTTTTTTTTCTTATGTTAAAAAAACTTCTGATTCAAAGTGGTGTGAGTCAATTGACAACAAAAAAGGAAAAGAATTTTCTTGAAACAAGTTCCAACTAGGAGGCCTTAACAAATCCGCCTCACCAATACATTACAACTTCAAACAAATATCAAAAACTGAAATGCTATCAAAAAGAAAGAAAAATCCAAATTCCAACCTCCAGCTATCAAAAACTCTTCATTATATCCCGACTACTTTGAGTCACAAAAACCTGAACATGTTCACTCTAAGCTAGCCCACCAACTTCATTATTAAATTATCTCAACCACCTTCTCTGGTCGCTCGTTGAAGAAGGGGAAATCTCAGCACCGAAGGTATCAGTGCAGCAAGAAGAATAGTTAGATTGTTGTTCTAATCCACCAAAATGTGAACCACTTACACTTTTAAAGCTGGGACTCCTGAAACCATGCCCGTAACCAACACCACCATAACCCATCCCGACACCGTAAGGGTCGGGGACAGGATACAAAAGCCGTTTTCTTGCAGACCCAACCCTGTCTCGCTCTGGTGTTGATGGTCTTTGCCTTGGCGCACTCTGTGATCTCAATCTAGCCTTGGCGGACTCAGTTGTAGCCATGTAATTTGGCAATGTAGCATTAGCATTTCCACTAACACTAGCAGCACCACCCCTGATTCCATGTTGATTCAGATTGCCATTATAGAGGTAATTGGACCTTAAACTCGGTGTTCGAGAGGAATTACAGCTTCTATCTTCTCTAGCACATCGGGGACTCGCTGAACGAACCTGAAGAGGCCTAGTTCTTGACGGGGAGGGTGTAATAGGAGAGTGGCGGAGAGAAGCATCTTGATGAGCTCTATGGAGTGGAGGAGGAGCCGAGCGTGTAACACCATTGTTTATTGAATTGGATCTCTGGTGTTCGTGATATTGGTTTTGGTTCGTTCTTCCAAAATTAGGAGCTAAATATGAGCAAGGTTGGGAGGTTTCAATTTCTACAGTTTTGATGGGGTCTCTTTGATCAGTTGAGGCTCGTGCTCTGCTGCTATTGTCCCACGGCTTTGCAGGCATCCAATGATCAAGCCATTGTGATCTTTCTTGGAGCTCACCTTCATTGCCCATTGATGGGCTCCTACGGTTTCTCCATATCTTTGGTACGGGTTTGAAAAAATTGAATCAATTTGCTTATAAGCTGAACTCCTAACAACACTAAAAAAAAAACAGGGCAGCAGAGAAATGTGCAAGAAATGAACCTGTTGAGAGAAAGCTTGAGATAAGGCCTTCTCACGCTTGAATGCAACGTCTTTCCTGCGTTGCAACATGGCCTTGACTTCCTCAATTGTGCGTGGCCGATCATCCCAATCATCTGCGATGCTACTGCCGTCTCTTGACTGTTAAAATTGATTCGATGCTGAACTACATTAGACTCTCAAAACTTTGAAGTATAGAATCAAGAGAGTCATTAATTAGTAGAAAATTTCTTTCATTGTTGCTACTGTTATTGCTTTGAATTAAGAATCAGCAAAGCATGACCAAAATGAAATGCTAAGAAATGCTTTGAAAGAGCCTAACAAAGTACCATCGATTTTCTTTCTGAAATTTCTTGAAGATAACGCGATTCAAACACGCTATTGGTGTCACTGAATGCAGATTCCCTGCTGCCTTCATGTGAAAGCCTCATGCGTTGGTCAAGTACTCGAGCCTGCACTCGAACCAGAGCTTGCATGCATCTCAGGGTCATCTTGGCCTGCTTTCTCACATTGTGTCCCCTCACTAAAGCTTGCAACTTCACTAGCCCTTTAAGAGCGCGAAGAGCCCGCCTTGCCTGCACACACACCACAAATTAACACCTATAATCTCTCCTAATCATGATAAGAATTGATAATTCATGAATGATTCCTTCAGTATTTGCTATTCAAGAAAGAACAATTTTTTTTAGCATCTACACCTATATATACAGTAGTTGGTTATAATTACCAGGTATCCTCTAAAAGCGGTTTGAATGACAATGGCAGCGGAACGTTCTCTAGGGTGATAAGAAGGCCTAGTGAGCCTAGCCACCTCCACGGCCGCCTGGGCAGTGGCTACAGCAGCTTCAGCTGCAGCTGCAGTTGCAACAGCTACAGCAATTGCATGCCTTTGCTCAGCTGCTGCAGCTGCCGACACATGGTCTGTCGGTGTACCTCCACCACCACCCGTGGAGGCCTTGACATTTCCTGCCTTTGATAGGATCTGTTGTGTCACTGTTTCTTGATTCGTAGGTTTCCTAAACAACCACCTCCTCTTCTCTCTCTTCTGCTAGAAGAAAAGCCCTCAAAAGAGTCAGCCATTGTAACTCAAAAACAGGCGAGGAAACGAAAAAATATTAAGTTTTCAACAGATAACATAAAATGAGATGCGAAAAAGACCTTTTCTTCATCTTCTTCTTGGTCATGGCCTGTAGTCCCAGCAGTTCTCTTGTCATTTTCTTTATTAGGAGATCTAAAAGCCCTTTTCACAACGGTCAACCATGAGCTACCTCCCTTCTTCCCCATCAAATTAAAAGATAAAGAAGGTTAAGTTAAACCAAGCTGCTGCATTTACAGCAAACCCTTCTAGAAAGACATCATATCTGGAAGAGCCAGAAACTGAAGTAAAGTAGAGATGATGGGGTCTTCCCTGCCTGATGCTAGCGTGTGTGCCCACTTTTATTTTTAACCGTGAGTCGTCTTTGACAGGGCAGTGGTGGGCTGTGAGCTGTGAGCTGTGAGAGTAACAAATTAATGGCATTACAAGTATAGAATATAACGAATATAGATTTGCTTTTATCTATATTTTTATATGCATGGTTAAAATTAAGCTGGTGTATTTTTGTGGCATGAAAATGAAAAAAGGAGGACACGGTAAACGGCAGTGTCAGTGAGTACGTCAATGCTTATACTATTCGATTTATGAAAGGATTCATTTCAGACACAAACATAATTTTTAAGTATTGAAGAGAACGTGATGGTGAGGAACAGAGTGTTATCGAGAAGAGCGTTGAAAACATATAGAGAGGCAGGGAATGCAAGTTGAGTGAATTGCACAGGCACCAAAACAGCTTTTAATTGGGGGAGCAAAGGCTCGCTCTTTTTCATTTTCAGCTTTTTGGAGTTTCACACTTCCTATTTAAAAAGAGAGAGGATAAAGTGATCTCGCATGGCGTCACGTGAAAGCAGCAGGTGGAGGTAGATCATCAGCTACTTGAGGGACCATATAATAGTTCAGTCAACAGGCATGTGTTCTTGTTAGCTCACTTTTTGTACAGCTTTTCATCAAGATCAATGGTGATGGCACTCTCCCTCCACTGTGTATGATTATATAGAGATTATTCTGCCTTATTTTCATTATTTATTACAACTCTTCTCGTTCTTGTTTATTAGCAAGCATTTCCTCTCTTCTTCTTTCCCCCTTAAATCTATGAACTAATGGCTTTCTATGTATAAGTATGTTTTATTTTTACCTCAATTTTCTTTTTTAAAATAATAAAAAATAAGGTGATAATTCAACGCAATCAAACTCAGCCGAGCCCGGGCTTCTTTTGACCCGAGGATCTTAGGTTTCATATATAGACAATGAGCCACAAATATTTTATCCACCGTTAATTTAGAGATATTTTTTTACACTTTAATTATTTTCTTTTTTAAAAAAAATAAGTCACACAGGCTATAAAAATAAACTATAAAATCTTTTAAAAGGGTTCTAAAATTTCTTTATTCTTATCTATTCTCAATTCTTCTTTTAAATATTATTATTATTATTATTATTTTTAAAATGATACTTACTTAAATATTAAAGAATTTTTAAATTTATTAAATAAAATATTTTTCGATATCACACGTAGCCAAAGAATAAATTAAATCTTCAAAATCAGAAGATGAACTAAATATTCAATAAATAAAATTTGTATTTGAGCTGATTGATTTTTTTGGTTACATTGCACCTTTAAACTAGATTAAATTCCTCGGCTTCCATATTAATTAATCGAGTGAATTTATACAGTTCATAATTTTTATTCCCTTGATACGGGATAAATCAAGTAATTTTTTATTATTATTATTAATTTGAGATGTTGAACAGCTTGCATGTATTTTAATTAATCTCATGAATTATAAAATTAATAATTAAATAAGTTTTTAATGACCATTAATATTATCGAATACAGAACTTTAACATTAAATTATAAGAAAAGCAAATCCTATGATATCAGAATTTTATTATTAGTCCACTGCATGTTTGGAATAAATCAAGTACTTGACTTTAACGATGAGGATAGTTGAATTATAGATAAACAGCTGCATAGTACATATGCTCACTTACACATAAAATATAAAATGAAAAGAAAGAAAGAAAGTTATACACTTGCTACCACGAAATGTCGTTGCTTGATGATGATTAATTGTTGGTTATGTACTGTGATAGTTTTTATAATTATATTTTAAAAAAATAGATTAAAATAATATTTTTATTTATAATTTTTTAAAATATATATTTAGTTAAAATTATTATAAAATATATAAAAAAACAAGTTATTTTAGCTACTAGAAAAATAATGGCTTGAAACACAATTATAGTGACATTCTAGGCAAAAATAGAAGTTATTTTACTAACCAAACAACTTTTTTTATAATTAAGAAAAATAATACCAAAAAATTTCTAAATATAAGTGTTACTGATAATGAGTTTTTACAAATAGAGCTTTTATTATATTCATCTTCAAATCATTATACATGATTTAAATATTTATATAATATTCTTCTAACCTCGTATATTTATTTGGATACGAATGCTATTTATTATTTAATATAAAATAAAAATAATATATATTTACAAATAGAGCTTTTATTATATAAGGCAAACTGTTGTCAAGGCAATGAGCATTAGAGGCCTATTATTGATTTTATTTTTTATTGCCAAATGCGGTGATCG
>Ga0307517_10009360_pt1 | contig 13883 bp, 5 predicted proteins | sample 23_EM_MG_FD_194515 | JGI IMG/M metagenome (GOLD analysis project Ga0307517, IMG submission 194515) | Populus trichocarpa ectomycorrhiza microbial communities from riparian zone in the Pacific Northwest, United States - 23_EM | ecosystem: Host-associated > Plants > Roots > Unclassified | place...
TATTTCAAGGCCTTGCAGATGTCTGATTGACTTGAAATTTTAATCGTATATAAAGCAAAACGTCTGAAAACTTCTGGAAAAAATTCAGCTTGCTTTAATAGTCAGATTGAAAATTAAGCTTGTTGGCATAAAATTATGCATTAAAAAAAAAACCTACCCAAAACCGACTTTAACTCTCCTAAATAAGCATAGAAATCTTTGTGATAGCTCTTGACCCTTAGTTTTCTTATAGAAGATGTGAAATACAAAAATATTGTGCCATTAAATTCCATCAACTCTTTTTTCCTTATGTAACTAGGATAAATAAGAAATTCATGTAAGAAAATGATTTTGGAACATTAAAGGAATCCTTACCACACTTGGAAACAATGTTATTGCTCATTATAGATCCTTGTAGAACTAGGAAAAGTACCATAATTAGATGTTGAATATCCTTGCATCATTAGAAAAGGAATTCCCTCCAAATTGAAAGTCTATAAGTCAAAAGGCAATAAATAATTAAATTTATAGTGTATCCGCGAGCCTTCAAGTCCTTCCTGAACTTTGATTTATCTAAAAATTTAACCTAATATAGAACAATATGTTTGGAAACTCCTAGTTAAATCTCAACTCATTCAAACGGTCGGATTGAGAGTGATGCTTGATAACGTAAAATTGAATAATAGACACAATTACGCTAGAATCTTAATTTTCTTGTTCAATCTTTTCTTGGATCGTATCATTTAAATTTCAACCCGATCCAAAGATCAGATTGAAAGTTATACTCGATAGCGTAAAACTAAACAGTAAATACAATTATGCTAGAATCTAAATTTGCTTATTCAACATTTTCTTGGATCATATTAGTTTCCCTAAAAGTTGAATCATGAAAGTGACTATTAAGTTGCTACTACACAATAATGTTGACAATTTGGCTTTAAAAATTAAATGATTTTTATTTTTGGCTAGAACAGAAGGGAGCATAGGACATTTGGCATGTAAATCTTATATTTTCTAGTTCAAATCTTTAATACTTGCGGCTTCTTAGGGGAAGTTCAAACCTGAGTTATCCATGGTTGTGATCTACTATCCTTCGCTTCCACCCTGGGAATTAAGATCCACTCAATGGATACATGCGTGCCAGTAGCATTGTGAACGAGGAACTAATCTTCGGAAATGAAGAAGAACCCAAGCATAAATCTATAGACAGAGCGATGGTCCATTTGGAAGCCAAGCTGGTGATTGTTCACTAAATTCTTTAATATTTTCCCTATCGATTCAATTTGAGTAATATCAACTAGGACACTGGATACAAATACAATTGGGATTCCTTAGGAAAAAAGAGAGGGAGATTTGAAAGTAATTGCAAGACTAAAGGCAGCAGAATTGCTTTCAAATTGGCAAGGAATATTGTTTCTTTCGCTAACAAATTTAATATTGATATATTGATGTCAAATAAAAAAAAAAAAAAACCATTACTTCATTGCAACACAATCGTTGCAAAATACGCAGAACAGTCTTAATGCATTCTCGTTTCCAGTTGCCAAATGCCAATGACCGAGGGGGAAGTACGACTCTGCATTCATTTTTCTGCATATTTTCTAACATTTAATCATCTCTGAATAACTATTAGTTTCTCACTTGGCATGACACAACACTATGCAATACAAGTTCTTTGCAATGCAGATTTCTCTTTCAAAGTTCACAAAGAGTGGGTTTGATTAGATTGTTTAATTCGAATTACATAAGAAGAATCCAGGTAGAAATGAGGCCAAGTACATTAGAATTTCTTACTCCTGAAGAGACATCAATCTTTGCCAACAGGGGGGAGAACATCTAGAACCTATATATCCTTCACGCACAGGCCACCATATGCAGCAGTTTAGATCTGTGCTTTTACTGATGTGGTTGGACTCTTCCCAGTCTGCTTATGGACCCTGGATCACAACCAAATAACAAATAAACCTAGTAAAAAATTCCTGTTGAACAGCAATATCCGCAATGACAAAAATATGAGTATTTTCTTAATCCAGGCAATGAAAGAACTTAAATCTAAACTTTATATATCAAAGTATACTCATGCATTGTAATTTTGGAAAAGAATGGCGAGTGAGAAGGTGATGGGCGGGACTAGAACATAAAAAAACAAATCTTCAACCCATATTTTTGCCAGGTATCATGATGGACATGAGTGTTCAATGCAAGGATATACCCAAATGTAGAACAAGATAAAACCTACAAACAGGGTTTTGGTGCCAGCTTTTGCTGTTTTTCAGTAACGCATGTTTGAAAGTTGAGGCAACAGGCTTTGGAAGCCACAATTCAGTATTATTTGCTAGAAATCACTACACAGTAAAACATTTAAGATGGTAAACTGGATCAAGTACATCATGATAATGGTAGTGGAACAAATTCCCAATTGCGCCACTCTAGGTCTAGGCTAAAGCTCCTTTCCATCAATCACACATCCCCTCCACACAGACACACACAACAAAGCACCCTCACCTCAAGTTTTTTGACTCGTTTCTATGTATCTTTGTGGTGGAGTTGGGAGACACTAAACTGGATTGAGCAGATTATTAATAAGGAAAGTAGTTAAACAAACTTCCCATATGAACCCATTCTGGAGTCTAGGATAAGGTTCCTCTCCCTCTCTCGTGCACACATGCACTCACCCACTTACACACGGCAGACCCTTGCATCAATATTTTGACACATTTATCTGGTGTTGGCTCAGTTTGTTCTGGGAGTGGCATAAACTAATAAAACAATCAATCGAGAGCAGGCCAATCCCCACAGAGAAAGTTCAGAACCTGTCTAATCCTTGTTTGACCCATCTCATCATTGACATGGAGGTTTAGAATCTCAACTAAGAATTAATATTAAAACGACATTTTTTTTTTTGGAGCTCAGCCCATAATAGTTACCTAACAAGCTGACCTGATTCACATTTATTGACCTAAGAAACCATATCTAAAGTCTGCATATCATCCATGCGACATGCACACATTTAGTCATGCACACCTATAGGATAATTTTATTAGTGTTTCTATAGATTCAAGTTACATACACCACATTCAATCGCAGTAATATAATCTCAAATGGTTCAAATTCTAAGTTTCCATTGTCAAAAGCAATATAAACACTATTCTATCACCAAAGAGACAGCACCACCACCAAAATAATTTTCACAACTAAACTTACTCTATTGAACATATTCATAAGAAATCCATTAGGTTCCCATTCCGCAAGTCAGACCTCAAGCCAACCCCCAAACCATCCAGAAAACTTCCCATCTACCATGTGATCCACATAGCATTCTAGATACCTCACGAGTGAGTGACAGACTGACCCTTTTTTTTTGGATAAGTGTAAATTGTATAAAAGGGAAAAACTGTACAAAATACGAGGGGCATAACCCAAGAAGTTCATAGTTCTGTTAACCAAATCAAAAGACCTTAAGGTAACAAATAACAAAGCAAAAGCTAAGGAAGAAGCTCAAACGTTAGAAAAACAAAAGGCTAAAAAACAGCAGGAAAACATTTCATTGCACAACCCGTGGCATCAATTTCAAGAATACATATCATCTGAAATATCTTTAGAAACTTTCACACTTTTAATTACTCTTTGTCAAGATTAAGCACTAAACAAATCCAATCTGACTAACAAATGATTGCCTTCAATCTTTGTGATCATCTGTGACAGTTGAGAGCCAGAATTTAATTGAATCCCTTTGATCTGACATTTATAAATAGTTTTCTTATCCTGGCATATTTTACACTGATGCATAGGTGGGTCTCTTCAGAGGGAAATCAAGGCACATAATCTTTCTAAATACTCTAAACACATTATATGAATCAGAGTCAAATGCCAGATAAAAACAGAATCAGTACCTTATTGATTATGAATGCAACAGGGAACCGTTTTCTATGTTAGCTTCCACATTCCAGCCTCTGAAGAAGTTGAAAGTAATTAGCTTATAAACTTGTGAACTGCTTGTAAGAGAAAATCAACCATGTGGAGAAGGTATATCACCTCTCTGAAGATTCTCTCTTAAGTTCCTCTATCTGATTTTCAATTTTAATACATGCCTCTTGGATTTCTATATTTTTCTGACAAAGCTCCTTCCATTGTGCGGATAAAGCATTCAGCTCATATGCAGTATTTTGCTGAGCATTAAAAAAAAAACGGAAATATTTAGCAGGTAACAGTCAGGATAGTATTAGAGCAGAGCATAAGATGAGAGCTTGAAATCAAAATCACCTGATGATATTTCCTTTCACGGTTCACAGCTTCAATCTTTTCATTTTGTTCCCGTGCTAATTTTTGTGTTCTGAAACATTCAGAAAATTTTTAAGCTATGAAATACAAAACAGTACAAAAGTAAAACTTGCTTTGTTGATAAAAATGGAAAAACGTCCTAAAGCATATCTATGTTGTTGCAGGAGCAAGTACAGCAAGAAATTACAACAATTTTTTTCCCAACTCATAACACTGTTGGTCATCTAATTTTTAACAATTTCTAAATTGTTTGCAAGGTATCCACCTCAACCACTTGCACAGCTAAAGTACAAAATAAAACTTTTTTTTTTTTGGCAAGTTAGCTTTGTGCAAATAAAACTTTTGATGTACCAGTACACACTGCAAACTACAGCCAAGAGATGATTTCAGGAGTCTGAGTCAATAGTTTTAAGAACAAACAATCAGCATAACAGATGCCCCCAAAAAAGTGTAACCTTAAGACGGACCTGGTTAGCATTGTTTCCAACTGTCGGTTGTGCTGTATCCAAACCTCAGGACCATATTTTGACATGAGTTCCAAGTTTTCCAGCCTGAAAAATCACAATCACAGTGCCATCAATACTTCACACAAGGTCATTAAAAAATTTCATATGCAGAAACTAATTGATAGATAGAAATATCACTAGGAGTTGCAGCATTAAGAGGATTTTATCAGGGATAATAAACAAGATTAAGAAAGAAAATTTACAATGCAGCTCTTCAGCCATTAGCAATTTCCTGCCCAAATAGAAGCAACATTGATAAAGAATTAACAATGACTACTACCCATAGTAATAATCATGACACCTATTACAGGTTTTTTTTTTGAAAGCAGAGGGGTATGTGCATGGCCTTAGCTAATCCAAACACTGCTCGGGACTGGCACACCAGTTTGAGGCTCAGTCTTATTCGAAGGGCCTCCCATGTCCTGATACTATCAAGGGCAGCAACCATCCGAGCTATCCAAGGACATGAGTTGAACTCACGAACTGGGTAAATCAAGACATTCCATATCACCATCAGAGCCCCTCCCCATGACAGTGGTATGATGCCTACTACTCTGAGAATACATTTCATTTAATAAGTTGTTTAACCTTTTCAAAACAACTAAACACAATCAAAACACTAAAAGTAATCTCAACCACATCTCTCAAATTAACTTCCACTCTCAAACACAATAAACTTGTCACCAACAATTATTTCCATAGCAAACAAATAACGGATGAACACTGAACAGTAATACAACAATTAACCTGATTACTTGATGCTGCAGCAAGCGTTGGGCACGCTGAAGAGCCTGTTTCCAAGCAGTCTCGTCATTCATTTTGTTCGCAGCTGGCAAATCCAAATGAGAATACCTCGAAAAATCGAGCGTAACCGGCGGCCTCCCCGCTCTCACTCTCTCGTACTCTTTAGCAAGCATCGGATAATTCTATTTATTCCCAAAGAAAAAAAAAAACCAAAACTCAAAATCACTTCTCACTTTCAATAAATTAAATAATAATACAAAAAACCCTAACCTCGAAAGTGAATTTGGGGACGGGTGGCAATTCTTTTAAGAAATCTGAGGGTTTTTTGGAGCTTCGACGCATCTCTTCCTCGACAAGACGATCGACTTCAGCTTTCACAGAAGGGTTTCCGTAATCGTCGTCGATGTAAGGCAGTGCATCAATTATTTCAGCATTGGACGAGGTGGACCAGGGACGTGAGGCCTCTGGTGCTGCTTCTAGCATCAACATGTCACCGTTCGCGCTGTTGCTCGTCGCCATTCTCTCCTCTTCGAATTCAAGCTCAAATAACCTAAGTTGAGCTTGATCAGTCCAAGTGCTGGCTACAAGAGGGTTTTTTTTAAGTTTCTCTGGGTTACATTTTGGTCCTTAGAAATATCATAAACGCAATTTTATACGCTTTGTTTCTTGGCACATTTGATAATTGCTCGGTACCCTGATTAGAAAGTGCTATAATAAAATACGGAGTTAATTTTTAGAGATGTAGCTAAATTATTTAAATTTTATATTTATTTTTTAAAATTATTAATTTAAATTTTATAAATTTTATGGTCACTAGAAACTTATACGGTCATTAATTTCAAAACTCGTAAAATTAATTAAAATATATACAAGTTGACTCGAACACTCATATTAATAATAATAAAAAAAAAATACAGAGTTGCATTATCACCTCACCTCTATGTCTTTTATTTATACCAAAATACATATTAATTCCTAAATTCGTAGCTAAATCTTAATTATTACCTAAAAGATATAAAAGAACTGGATTTTCATATGGTGTTCAAAGCACCTGATTCTTCTTTTTTTCATTTCCTTTTTTTTAATTAAATTCTTTTATGACCTAATTAGATCAAATTAAGTTTATAATTATGATAAAAATACTAAAATAAAAAAATACAGAACTAAATTGTAAATCAAAGAAAAAATATATGGTGAATTCTAAATTCACAGAAAAATTTATTTTGATCCAAAACTTATTTTTGAAATAATTTTTAAATAATATTATTGGTTTTCATTAGAATGTTAACAATTTTTTTTTTCAATAATTGTGTATAAAATATGTAAAAGATTAATAGTAATAATAAATTCCTCATGAATATTTTTTTAAAATCAAATTTTTATTTTTAAAATTTATAAATATATTTTGACATGATATTATCATAGTTATTATTATTTTTAGCTTTAAATCACATATAAAATACAGGAATATTATTTTGATATATTTTTTTAGCTTGCTTTAACAATCATGAAATATATTTTTTTAAGTAGTGATTCCAGTTAAAAAAATATTTTCACTAAAATAATCAAGACATACATAAATAAGGGAATTAAATTTAGATTTGAGAAATATATGTATGTTTCCTACTGAGCTTAAACTTTTAACAAACATTTATTTTAATTTTTGCTCTTTTTTATTAAAAAAATTATGATCCTAATAAAAAAATGTCTTTTTTTTTAAGAAGATTAATTTTTTTTTTTACAATGATATTGTTGATTGCTTTATTGATAATTTTCTATTGGCATGATATGTGTGATAATAACTTTGATAATATTTTGTTCATTGATATTGAATGAAAAAAAATCTATATTTATTTTAATTCTGTTCATTTTTTTTAATTAAATTAAGAACACATGATGAAAAAACATATTAATAAGAAAAGCAGAAATTATACTAGAAATTTCTTTTCAATGGAGTTTAAATTCTTTATGTTCTAACAAAAATAATTGAAGATTTTCTTGCAACATGAAATCAGATATTTTAATATGAATCTTTATCTTAACTTCTCGACTTAATGTTTTATTTGAATCAACAAATTTGTTAGTATTTATTAATATATATAATTTTCAAATTTTTTTTATTAAATACACTATCAATTTTTCAATTTGCAATTAAAATTTTTCTTGATGGTAGAAAAAACAAGAACAACACATGTGCTTTTTTTGTTGAAAAAAAATATTCTACCCTATACCATAGCACGAGGAATCAAATTTGTTTATTGTCGGTCAAAATTGCAAGTGCATAAATAGTAACAAGTAATAAAGTGAATGAATAGAATATCGTTCTATGAGATTTGTAAAAATTATCAATAAATAACCAAAATTATTAAATCTCTATCATTTGATGATTCAATTATAAAAGTTTGCGAAACTAATAAAAAAAATAAAAAAAAATAATTAAATGGTGTTGAAATCAAGCTTACCAGATCCTAGGATTTCTAATTTCGCTATAACTAATCCTATGTGAATTTATCAATGGAGTTAATCCTATCAAAATTTTATTTTTATTGTTGATAATCAGGTTTTACTAATTTAATCAATAATCTCTCTTGAGCATCAATAAGTTATTTTAACAAGAAAACTTCTTACATCTCTGTGAAAATTCTAAACTCGTTAAAATTCATTAGGAACAATAAAACCCCTAATGATTACATAAGTTCCATAGATATCTCTATCATATAGATTCCTTATGGTATTTTGAATAATGACTGAAACAATTATCACTTTTCAGTCTCAAATTGAATCTTAAATCATGTAAACAGTTATCAAACATACACAAGCATTAAATTCAAAATGAAATACTCAATAAATACTGAATTAATTCAATAAAAAAAATATTTGCATAATCATAGTTAGGCTACATAAAAAATCCTAGAATAAAGAACTACTCCATAACTTAAAAAAAAAAAACACACCTTGATACAATGAACATCACTCAAGAGTATAGGAAAATCAAATAATTGGATGTCTTGAAGGGGTTGTTGTCCTTAGCTTTCTTCTTTCAGTTTTGATTGCTTCTGGTCCTAGATGTCGCCTCCTCTCTTTTTTGTTGTGTTTATGGTATCAAAAACATCTCTTATCTGCTGCCTAAAGAGGTTTTTATAATCTGGCTTTAACCTTCAAAGGAAAACAAATCACTTTCCTTCTCTTGTCATGAATTCTGATTGGATTTTTTTTTTCCTAATATTGGAGGCTAGTTTCGGGAAGAAAATGTGTGAATAGAAACTTATCTATTTCTAGAACAATTGTATACAATCAAATGTTCTTTCCAACAAAATTGGTCGTGTAATTTTTTAACATTTAGAACTCGATATATGGGCAAAAAATCGAGATAATGTTTGGGTTCGCAGGGATTTCATATATGATTCAAAAGATATTTCATAGCGATACTATAATTCTTAGTTTTAATAATTCAAAAAAAATCATCATACAACATAAATTTTTGACAATTAAATAAATAAGTTTGTGGCAATTGTTATATAATTCACTACTCAACGCGACCATGTATAATTTCTATAAAAGAATGAAACCTTAACTTGATGATGGAGGTTCCCCTAAATTTAAAAATGGTTTTTGACAACAAATATTCTTCAATAGATCAAAAGACATTTCAATCTCAAGAGAGAGTGTGAAGAGAAGGATGCCACCATAAAAAAAGCTGAACAATATTCTTCAATCAAATAATATTTTTGACTATTTTTTTTTTACCTTTTCCACTCACCATGTTTCTGTCTGATTTATTCTTCAACGCATCTTGTTTTTTCCCATGATAACAAAGAATAGCAGTTAAGAGTGTGGTTTTTTTATATATATAAAAAAGGTTTTTGTTGTTAAGAGTATTTTTAAAATGTTTTTTTAATGTTAATTCTAAAAAGAATTATTTTAGCAAGCCTGATTTACCTTTATATTTTTTGAAGAAATTAAATTTCATTTTAAATTCAAATTAATATCTTAAAAAAGATTTCAATATAAAAATTAATTTAACCCATAGGTTCAAGCATTTTGTAAAGAGTTAAATAAGTTAAATGACACATGTCACATGATTATGCAATTTACCTATTATTATCAACAAAATCACCATCCAATAGTTTACAACAAACAAATTAATTTAATATAGAAACTCGTTTAATAGTTAAGTTGATACAAATATCTTATTAGTTAATGAAATGGATGCGTTAATCAATTAAAATTAGAGATAGATTAAAATTGTTCGGCAAAGACAAATGCAACTCAAACTGATGAGGCCAGAAGAAGACAACATTTTTCTCTTGATGCACCCGTCTAATCTCATTATTGTACTATTTTTTTTTCCTTTTTAGTATATTTCTTGAATAGCTAAATTCTTCGAGTATCCTCCATCCCAAGACTCGAGAAGATAAGTCTTTGAGTTGTAACATGTCAAAATGCTAAAAGAATATATAATCAGATTAGAATATTTTGACAAGACAGATCGAAGAAAGACTTAGAGTATATTTGTTTTTGTGGTAAATTTTATAGTTGATGTTTAAAAAAATAGGTTTAGAAAAATCATTTTTAGTTGTGGTTGATTTGATTTAAATAGGTGTTTGATTAACACTGTGGTTGAAATTATTGCTCAACCAAAAGCACGTTAAAAATATTTGGTTAAAATTGTGATTGAAATTGATGTTGTAAATTAAATGATCAAAAAAGACATTGATATAACATAATTTAACTTAAATAGGAGCTTGTTAACATTAATAGAATTTTAGTTAGCTTGTTATCATTAATAGAACCGTATTGAACATTCACACTTCAACATAAAAATAGCACTTTCATTGCATTTTGATTTGTAAACTATCATTATGAATTTTTAAGACCTGAAATGTTGTTGAAATGTGTATCGGTAATTTGATCATCATAATGGATGCTATTTTTACTACTTTATAAATTTATGTCTTACTTTATAGGAACACACTTGTCATGTTCCAACTGTAATCACATCACTCAAACCGTCATCATCATGGCCATCCACATAATATTTAAAGGAACACAGAGGAAAGGGATAAGGAAGGTGTAACCTCATATTTTGAGGAATGAACGAAAAAGGACAACAGAAGCAAAATGACGAGGTAGGACAAGAGGTTAGTGAAGGTGACAGAGAGGATGGGGAAGATGAGGGGGTATTTTGGTAACTGTAAAAAACAACAATTCTTTTCTTTGAAAAGGAGTTGTCAAAGGAGGCAAAACTGAGATTGCATCTTAATAAAAAGCATCCAACAATTGCTTTTTGTAAACCTGTGGTTGAAACATCACTTTCAATGGGTTCTACTTTCACAAAACTGTATTTCAACATTAAACAAACATGTTGTTTTTGTGGTTTATCTTAAAAACACAAACTACTACAAAAACAAACACGCTTTAATGGAGATAAAGTTCAGGTTGAAATCCAAACTTGACCAAAATTAGAAGAATTAGTTAAGTCTAAGGAATTAATTAAACTTTCAATAGGTATAATTAATTTATTTAAGGACTTAATTCGAGAAAAAAAATTTAAAGGTCAATTTGACAAAAACAAATTAAAAAAATTAATTAAGTTCAATGACTTAATTAAACTTCTAAAGGGTTTTGTGAATTCAATCAAGGACTCAATTCAACAAAAATTAAGTTTGGAGTTCTATTTTAAATTAATTACAAAAATTAAAAGATCAGGGACCCAATTAAAACTTGGGATAGCCTAATCGGTGCAATTAGAGCTTAATTGAAAGAAACTTGAAGTGTGAAGGTCAATTGAGGACTACATTAAAGAAATCTGATACTAATGACCAATTTGTAAAAACAATATTGAAATCCAAGGGTCTAATTGAATAAGGATAGGGGTGAAATTGAATAGATTCCTAAAGATTAGGACTCAATTGAAAAGTTTCAAGAATATAAAGACTAAATTGAAAATGGATAAAGTAGATGAAAAGCCCAAATTTCCCCCCTAATGGATGACAAGTCATTTGATTTTTAAGTCTAGACCTTGAATGATATGTCATTTAATGATTATTCATTGTCTTCTTCCCTTTTAAAACAAAAAAGAGAGTTATTCAAGTGTCCACCTTTCAACTATAATTTTTGTCTCACCTTTTTACCACAACACACAAATTTCATACCAACTTACACCCTAGTACTTATACTTCACTCTAAACTAAAATTCTAGCTCTGATTGCAAGGAAAACACCTGCAAATTCTCTTCCAAAAATATTATCCAACACTACTCCATCTGTTAAAACAGTCTGGTGTACTTACTTGCCAGCTGTAGAGCTAGATGAATTTGGGTCTTCATCTTCAACCAACGGCCAAGGATCACTTTCCTACAACTAAAGGTCGAGGTTCCATCAAATTATAAGCCCTAGAAAACCCCTTTATTTCTCTCATAAAAATCCCCCACAAAACCCTAACCGAAGGAGCCTGGAGGAGGAATACCAATCAAGATGAACATTACCATGAACTTGATGGGCAATGTTATCTTTAGAGGTGTTTTGAAACTTGATAGTAAGTTTTGGGAAGTTCCCATTATCCTATGTTTATTTGTTTTGTTGATGGGCAATACTCTTTTTAGTTAATACCTATTAATTTCAAATTGATAAAGACATGAATGATGTTGTAATTTCTGTTTGGCTTAAAATGCATGCATCTAGGTTTATATGTTCCTGGGTTTGAATATGAATAGTGTCCGGGCTATAACTTTTATTGAAAATTCTAGATATAGATCTTTTGTCATGGGTGTAGTTTGCGTTTATAATGTTTTTGGGCATGGGCTGACAATTTAATGGGTTTATTTACTTTGATAACGAGTTGGGCTACTATATTAATATGGATTATATGATTTTCTGGTCAAGTACTACACTTGCAAACTTTATAGGCTATTGTTTTTGGGTGTTAGGTCTAGGGCTGAGCCTATTCCAGACCTAAAACAGTGTTTAGTTGTGCAAAATTTTACAAAAAAAAAATATTTTTTTTTGTTTATAGAGTGTATTTGACAACCACGCCCTAACAAATTTTAACAATTTTCTTTACGGATTTTTTTTCTTGTTTTGCCAAACAAAGCCTTATTATTATTATTATTATTATTATTTAATTTATGGTCTTCTTTAAGGGATCATTTTGCAACTGTTTTTTTGGTCCCTCGTAGTTTTACCTTTTCTATTTAATATTTGGGATTATGACCTACGTGAGTGTTTTTTCAATAATAAATAAATTATTTTTTTATTTTAAAAAAACAAAAAATCTCTTTTCCAAAAATACATTTAAATATTTTTATTTTTTACATATGGCAAAATTTCTAAAAAATAAATCATAATTTCATAATTTAGCATACTAAAAAATCACAAAAAAAAATATTTTTTTCATTTTATTTTGCAAGCATATTGGATTTAATAATCAATTTATTAAAGTTATGAGAACTTGGTCTTCATTTTAAAAACACTAAAATTTTATTTTATCTCTTTTAAATATCCAATATTATGAACTTATATATAAGATGTATTCCTGATATTAAATAAAAATATTTTTTTTATTTTTTTTAATTATTATTAGCAACAACAATAATACTTACTACTACCACTAATAACATTATCATTATCATTATCATTATTATAACTACTACTACCATTAATATCATTATTATTATTATCACCACCACCACCACTACTATTATAAAAAAAAAGCATAAACTTAATTTGAAGGATAAAATTTAAAACCATAAAAATTTAAAAAAAAAAGCCAAGGAAAGAAAAAAGAAATAAAAAGTAGAATGGCAAATTTGAAATTATTATAACTATTGAAAAAAGAAAAATCATAAACTTTATTTGAAGGATAAAATTTAAAGCCATAAAAACTTTGACAAAAGAAAAAAAATAAGAAATCAAAAGTAGAATGATCGAATCGAAAAATATTATATATACATATTAGAATTGAAGGGTTAAATTGAAAAAAAAAACTTTAACAAAAGGAAAAATGACAAAAAATCAAAGATAAAAACTAAAATGAGTGAATTTGAAATATCAATAATAATGAGGACTAAAATGCTTTTCTCGGTGTAAGAGAGAAATGAAGGGGGAAAAGGATCATTGGCGATAAACAGGTCATCGTATGATGACACACACCACTCATAAAAGAAGAGGAGACAACAAAGAATAAAATGAGATGACGGAAGCATATTTTCTATCACTAGCAGCCGCTACACGGGCCGTCCAAAATACACGGCGGTTACCATACATCAACAGCTTTTTAAATTAAAAAATATCAATTAAAAGCTAAATTACATTAGTATTCTCACTCAAACCAACAATTAACAAAATAATTGGGGCTAAAAAATCCTAATACCCC
>Ga0307517_10009362_pt1 | contig 13878 bp, 7 predicted proteins | sample 23_EM_MG_FD_194515 | JGI IMG/M metagenome (GOLD analysis project Ga0307517, IMG submission 194515) | Populus trichocarpa ectomycorrhiza microbial communities from riparian zone in the Pacific Northwest, United States - 23_EM | ecosystem: Host-associated > Plants > Roots > Unclassified | place...
TTTATCCCTAATAGAGATGGCTGGGATGAGGGGGCATGAGAGAGGTCTCCAGTTTTTTTGCTTGGCTATATAAGCAAGCTGTTAGGTATTTTTGGGGAGAGAAAAAAAAAGAGAAAAGAGGACGCAGAGGGAAGAGTAAAAAATAGAGAGAGCTATCATAGAAAAAAAAAAGAGAGAGAGAACGAGAGGGAAAAATTATCTCCAGTCTATCCTGCATTTGTCGAAAAAGAGTTCACCAAACCTACGGGTTTTCTAAAAACTCTTAACGGCAAAAAGAGGAAGGCATTCTTTAGTTTCAGAGGCAGAAAAGCAAAGGTTTTCACCTGCCTGCACCTCATTTTCTGCATCAAACCAGCAGCATCAGCAGGTATAGTTCCTAGTCTTCCGCTTCTTTGCTATTATTTAAGCTTGGCATTTGTTGTGTGGTTCTTTCCCAAAACCTGTTTTATTGTTTTTGCTCTAGATCGATGTTCAGTTTTATTGTGGTTTGAACAAAAGGATTGTGCTTGCTCACTGTCACTGCCATGCTTTATAGTTTGGATTATTTGTCTACGTACGTTACAGCTGCATTATTTTTTCTTGATCTTACGTTAAGGCTGTATGCTTTTTTTGGTTTATTACTGTGAGAGACTGTGAGTTTATGGCCCAGCGGCATCTGCAAATGTAGCTGCTAGTTTCTGCTGCATTGAAACTTGGCATCTGTTGCTTGTTTATTTTCCAAAATCTGTTCCCCGTTTTGCTCTAGATGTTCAGTTTTTTTCTTGGCTTGAACAGAAGGTGTTGTGCTTGCCCACTGTTACTTCCACGATTTTTAGTTAGGTTACTGTTTACGTTAAAGCTGCATGCTCCTTTCTTGGTTTGTTTATGTGAGAGACTGTGAGCATTTATGGTCTTCGTTGCCTCTTCCTCCCTCTTCTCGAGTGTCTCCTTGCCGGGGAATGTCGCATAGGAATGGTGGTGGTTTTAGAAGCGCAGTTTTTATGTGGGGAGGAAGAAGAGAAAACAAAGAGAGTAGGAGAAATGTAGAGAGTGAACACGGAGAAGGAAAAACCCAATAGAGAAGACAGAGGGAGGAAATAACAAAATAGGAGAGAAAGGGAAACAGAGAGGAAAGGAAAGGGAGAGAACCAAGAGAACAAGAAGAAGGTTTGAGAGCAAAAATAATGGGAAACAACAAAAGAGAGAAGAGCTTGACTGCAATCTATCCTACCTTGCCGAAAAGGAGTTTAGCAAGCTCTAAAGAGTTTTTTGAAAAAGCTCCTAACGGCAAGAAGAGGAAGGTTTCCTTTGGGGATCAAAGGTAAAGTAACGAGGGAATCGCTCGACGGTTTGTGCTCCATTTTCTTTGTTCTGCAAGCAGGAGCTGCAGAATGTCGTAGCGGGAGCAGTTTTGTTTCTAAACAAAGCTTTGGTTAGAGAAGAAAGTATATAACGTAAAGGAAGTTTTGGGGAGGAGAAAGTAAAAGGGCATGAGGGAAGTTTCCTTTTCAGGCGGGGTTGTTTTTCTTTACAGACTCTCAAATCGTGTTTTTCTTTTTAACGAGATAGCTGGCCATTTGTTTCTAATACATAGGATAAAAGTATGCCCCTCAAGTTTCTTGCCTTTCGCGAGCATGGCAGTGTTCAAGATTTAGGATAACAGAGGATGGGTTGTGGGGCACCGACACTGGCGTAGGATTTTGAGTTCAAAATGTTACTTTCAGAACTTTGGCCCCCATGTGACGAGTTTATTCTTATGATGGTTTAATAACTTTAACTGTGATGCTTGCGTTTAATTGTTGCGATTAATCATTGTTTTTTTTAGTTCAAAATGTTAGTTTCAGGACCTTACCCCATGTGACGAACTTATTTTTATGATGTTTTGCTAGCTTTGACTGTGATGTTTACATTTATTTATTGTGATGAATAATGTTTTTTTTTATTAAAATATAAAAATGTTTTTTTGTGTTGCATACGGCTAATACCTTAATATATTTTAAATTTTCTTTTTTTTTTCAAAAAAACAAATATTCGAGGTTTCAAAAAATGTGTTTTAGCATGGATTCCATAAACACAAAAATTATTTTCTTGCATCTTGGATTTTACAACATGTTTGTAAATTCCAAAGGGTGTTAACCAATATTCCAAAAATATAAAAATCTTATTTTTGGGAATTCGTTTTTATTCACTATTAATGTTTGGATAAAGAAATCCCAAAGGGGTAAATATCCAAAATATTATTATGAATAATTTGTTATTCATTAGTAATGTTTGGATAAAGAAATCCCAAATGGGTTAATATCCAAAATATTATTAGGACTAATTTGGTATTATTCACTACAAATGTTTGGATAAAGAAACCCCAAATGGGTTAATATTCAAAATATTATTGGGAATAATTTACCATTGTTCACTGTTAATATTTGGATAAAAAAACCTCAAATGGTAAATATCAAAAAACATTTTTCTAAGAAATAACAAGTCATTATCCCTTAATAATTTAGGGGCAAATAAACCTATGAAAGGTAAATGTCCAAAATACTGTTAATAGGAATACAACTTGTTTATTTTTAATAGAAGGGCAGATTTATGCCTAAAATTTTATTTAAAACAATTTAATTGCGTATCCTTGAAAGAAGCCTCAATTATAATTGGGGACATTTCAAATTTTGATTCCACAATTTATGAGTCATGAAAATATAAAATACTAAGGCAAAAATGGGCTTTTAAAGCACCTTGAATTTCCTTAGATTTCTAACTTAGTTTTTTTTCTTTTCTCTTCCTTGCGATTTACGAGTCGCAAACACTTGAAATACTAAGTGAAAAATGAGCTCTTAAACACATTGAATCTCTTTAGATTTCTATTTTAGCTGTCTCTAAATTCATAAATTCTGAATTTATTTCAAATCAAGTATAGACTTCAAGAGATCTACACCATTTCTCTTTGGCAATCTATAGACATATCTAAAGGTATGATCCATATTGGCCAAGGGTTCTTTCCCTTAGACTTTGAACCCAAATCATTCATCATAGCAAACCTATCCTAGAAAAACTAATTAAGAGAACACCAACACCATAGTAATTATAAGGCAAACCAAATACCAAGCAGCTTATCTTAGGTAGGGCGTACTAGAAGTGCTAATACCTTCCCTTTACGCAACCAGTCCCTTGCCTCAGAACCTCTGAAAGACCAGTTAGGATTCCTAGTGACCATAATACTAGGTGACGACTCTCTTTTTCACAAAACAAAGACCCCGACATTATTCCCCGTTCCGGGAAGGATCGCCTCGACGTCAAGCTCTCGTGAGGGTATGACAAGTCTAATTAATTAAAAAAACCCAAAATTAAATTTTATAATCTGCTAATAGAATCAAAGTTTAACTTCAAATGAATGGTTCTTCCTCATCTTGATGAATTAGAAGGTCTATTATATATTACTAGAAAAATATGGATATCTACTTTTCATTGCAACTAAAATCATATCAAAATTTATTTTGTAGCTTTAATTATGACCAAACCAGTAGCAAAAGGTCAAAATTGATATATTTGAATTTTCTTATTTCGATTTTTCTATAATATCTGGATGCTCCCTTACAAACCATACAAACCGTTCTTGATCATGAATAAAATTAATCAATATTTGTTCTTTATTATTTAATATCCCCTCGAAAGCCAACTTATCCTATGTATTTTAAAGAATTCTATTAATGATCTTCTTGAATCTATTTGCTGGATCCAATAAAACCTATAATCAACCTCTTGTTATTGTATACCATCAGTTTGATTATATGAGTTTTGGAACTCCTATAAAGTGTTACTAATGGGGTTCCTTTTATTTCAAATTAAATTTGTGGGTTTCCGATCCAGCTCCTAGAAGGGAGGGAGGAGTACGGAGTACGTGATATTTCATGGATCCTGATTTCTATGATTTATGTGAGCTGTCCTTGGAAACGAAAACTATGTTTCTCTTAGCATGTATTTATTGCAATTGTTTTATTCATCTACTTGCTGAAGTTTGGCATTTTGACTTGTGTGTTTTTTAAACAAAAAGCCTATAAACTTGTTCAAATATTTTCACTTCTAATCATTGTAGATCCCAATAATAGGAACTGAGCAAGTCTGTAAGAATGACTCTTAAACATCCTGTTCATATGAAATGAGCAAGTCTTGTACAATGATGTGTGATCTTGCTTCAAGTATTCTAAAAAAGAAACCTTCTCTTGAAGGTGTCTTCTCATGTATGGTTTTTGTGCAACCTGGTTCTAAGCTCTCGTACTGCCTATAAATTAGAGTTTAATCTACCATGGTTTCTGACGAGTGATGTAGTTATAGTCTCAGATTTGTTTTTTTAAAAAAACTAATTTATCTATTTCCATCTAATTTTTAGCAAGAACTCATTTCCCATCACTTTTAATAATCTACTGTTTATTTGGGAATGTGGTTTCAGATCCTTTGGGAATGGAGTGGTTGGTTTTATGTGATGAGATAAGCCCACCACTCTAGATCCAGCAAGGTTTTTTTGGTTTTTCTGCAAATATAAAGTGGGTAAGCGTGGAACTAAAGGATTGAAAGCAGGGAGTCAGAAAGGTCAGCAAATTTGGGCCAGAAATCTTCGCAGATGGGTGCAGACAGCATTAAAAGGCGATCCCCTTTATGAATTGAAGTTTCTTTTTTCCTTCATTGGGCCAGAAATAAGGTCTTTAATAATTCTATTGGCTTCCTCTAAAGGAGCTCGATTTGGTTGTCAATGTTTCATGGGTTGAGTGTTGTTCAATTCTCAACACCTTCCCTGAAGTTGCGTTTACTTGTCCTGTCTCAGTTTATCATAAATAAAAACCTTGTCTTTGTGGTCAAACCACGACTGGTAACGATGTTAATAGCTTAGAGATTCAGTTTGGTATTCTGTTTAAAGTTTTCAAATTTATTTAAGAATACTTTTGAATTGCAAACATGCTATTAAAAAAATAACCAACCCGTGAGCTGCCAAATTTGCAGTCTTCGGAAATGATATGTAAAAAGCAAAAAGGAGTAATTTTTCTTCTCAAGAAAGCATTCTGTCTTCAGTAACATGGCTTAAAAAAAGTTTCCAAAACAACGAACAGCTGTAATTTAGTGAAGCTTGGTTCTTTAAGCAAATCAATCTCCATTATGATCAGATTAATACACTCGTAAACATCGTCAACTGGTCAATGGAAGAATCATGAGAAGAGTGGTAAGCAAGGGTCAACCTTTTTAGGCGTGTACTAATTGTCAAAATCTATCCAAGACCAAGACCAGCAGGACAGAGATGAATAGCCTGGTGCCAAATTGCCAAATGTTAAGCCATTTGGAGATTGACTTTTTAGGCGAGTCCTAATTGTCAAAATCTATCCAAGACCAAGACCAGCAGGACAGAGATGAATAGCCTGGTGCCAAATTGCCAAATGTAAAGCTATTTGGAAATTGACTTTAGGTTCACAATTTTCTCAAATTTATGGGTTCACAACTTTGATCATTGTATCCTTGCATCAAGTTTTAATGAAAGCGATGGGCTAATATGAACTGTAGCGGCAGGGTCTTTACCAAGCGTGTTGCGCATATTTTTGAAGCTTATAGATTCACTAATGGCTGTCGGGTTTGAAATTTCTTTGGTTTTTTGGTGGTGAATCTAAGCTCAATGTTCTTTGAAGCGTTTGAGTAAAACTAAAGAACTTGCATAGTACCCATAACAAATGCATGTCATCTTAACTTTCGCTTCAAGTCTTTGAAGTCCTAGCGTCTATTGGGACTATTTTAACTTCTGTTCTTGCTATCCTCTTCATTCTGAGACAACTCTCTTCTCTAGGAGCGTGAAAGAAATGGGAAACGAGAAGCAACAATCATCATCAATTGCCAAAGTTATCAATTCCCATTTACAGTTAAGCCATGTCTTCCATTTTCTTTTCTTTGTTTTTGGTTTGTCCTTTGGAATCACTATCAGTTCATATTTGAAATGCTTCTTCGATTCACATGCTACCATGTTTTCTCTGACACTACCGCCACCGCCACAACTACCGCCACCGCCACAAGTACTACTGCTACAACCACCACCACCACCACGACCACCACCACCACCACTAATAAAACCATTTCCACCACCAGCATCGCTACCAACCCTTTTACCCGATGTGAGGCCACCGCTTGTGCACAAAATGGATGATGACGAGTTGTTTTCTCGAGCATCAATGATACGAGGGAGTCAAAATTTTGGACGTGATCAACATGTCCGTAAAGTTGCTTTTATGTTCTTGACCAAGGGACCTATACCTTTGGCTCCTTTGTGGGAGAAGTTCTTTAGAGGCCATGAAGGGCTTTATACTATATATGTTCACCATCACCCCTCTTACAATGATTCAGTGCCTGAGGGTTCTGTTTTCCATGGAAGAAGAATTCCAAGCAAGGTGAGTCTTTTCCATCCTCTTGCTGATTTCTATGTGTGCATGTAAATAACAACCAGAAAACAGGAAAGTAAAAGTGTTGACAATATGGTAGAATTATCAGTTTTCAAAATAGTTTCTCAAATTGAATAGCGTAGAAAAATATCTGAATGTGTAGGTACAGGATAATCCCAAATTTGTACTTCTAATCCTAAAGAAATGGGACGAAATGAAAGCTAAATATATGAAGCAGCAGGCTGAAAAATTACTGAAACCTGTTTATTGATTTTCCTGAAATGAATTCTCTTGCATATAGCCTACGAACACCACAACAAAACTTTAGGATAGTTTACTCAATATGGTCTATGAATTATACCTTTAAGTTATATGATGGAGTAGCCACACTTCTATTATTCCAAGTGCAAGCTGATAATTCGAAATCAATTAGATCTTCTATGATGAAAAAACCTTTTTCTGATTCTTTTCCCATTATATATATATCTCAGCCTGTGGAATGGGGAAGACCGTCGATGATCGACGCAGAGAGGCGTCTACTAGCCAATGCCCTTCTCGATGTATCTAACGAGAGATTTGTGTTGCTCTCAGAAACATGCATCCCTATATTCAACTTCACAACAGTATATAACTACCTTGTTAATGCCAAAGAAAGCTTCATAGGGTCATATGATGATCCAAGAAAGGTAGGGCGTGGCAGGTACAATCCGAAAATGCTCCCTGCAATCACCATTTCCGATTGGCGCAAGGGGTCTCAATGGTTCGAGGTACATCGGAAACTCGCCGTTGAAATCATATCCGATACCAAGTATTATCGCATCTTCAGCGAGTATTGTAGCCCTCCATGTTACATGGATGAACATTATATTCCAACGTTAGTGAATATTCGTTGCCCAGAACAAAATTCGAATAGGAGCATTACTTGGGTTGATTGGTCTAAGGCAGGTCCGCATCCTGGAAGGTTTGTGAAGCAAGATATTTCTGATGAGTTCTTGGATCGCATAAGGTTTGGTGAAAACTGCACTTATAATGGCAATGCTTCTTCACTGTGTTTTCTGTTTGCTAGGAAGTTCCTACCAGGCACTCTGCAGCCATTTTTGCATCTTGCACCTACATTACTACATTGAAGATTACTCTACGATTATGGCATTGATGAAAATGATTTTAACCTTTCTTTTGAGTCATTTGTCAAGTAGTGACATTTTTTTTTGTATAACCGATTAATTTGGCACTTGAGAATGACTACTTACAATTTACTTGGATCAGAATTTTGTTCAAGACCATGACTTTTTTATTATTGTTTTCGACAGAGACTGTGTCTTTTGTAATAAGATACAAGGTCACCTTAGTTCCTGCAGGGTGCGAACAAGACTTGATACTTGACAAAGTAACATGCATACTTAAATATACCCATTTCTCTTACATTCTGAGTATTTTAACAACTATGCTAAACAATTTGTTTAAGATATTTTGTATATAATTCTTATATGCGTGTGTTGTTCATAAAGTTGTATGTTTAATCTTTTAACTTACAAAGTTATTATGTTATATTTAAATATGCATATTACTTTGTTAGATTTTATCTTTTTTATGTGAACTCGGAAGGTAAAAATCTTAGAACCACAATCAAGATTAAACACAATTCAAGAAAGTTAAAATTATATTTAAAAAAACCTGATTTAATGATTATCTAAAGCAAGAAATCATAGTTATTGGATGAAATTCTTCACCAGTTATGAAAAAAATAATAATAATAAATCCTTAAATCTTTAAATTTTTTTTGTAATATCAAGTTATGGAAAAAACAAATTGCAATTTCTTTTCTTCTTCTTAAACTTTTTTTTTAATAGTTGCCTCAATTCAATAATTGATAAACAAGAACAAAAAAAAAACAAATTCTTAAAATAAAACATGAACAATTTAAAGATAGATAAAACATGATTTTAAATATAGGCCCTAATACCAACAGATACAAATTTGGAGGATAAGAACTCTAAAATCCATAATCAAAATTGAATACAACCCAAGTAAGTTAAAATCAGATTGAAAAGAACTCAACCCAATAATTACATGAACCAATAAACTGTATTTATTGGATGAAAACACAAAACCATTAATTATAAAGAATCAAGAATTATAATATAAAGATGAATGTCACAAAGAAATAATTTTTGATAAGTTCTGAAGATTTTAATGAAGAACCAAGAAAAGCAACCTTGCACACACAATATTCTTTTTGAAATTAAAATACCAAAAAATCTAAATAAAATATCACATTATTTTCTATATAATTAAATATCCTAAACAAGGATAGAAAAATAAAATAAAATTCTAAATAAAATAGAAAAAAGATCTTAAATCAATGAGGAAAATTTTGCAAATCTTAAATAGTAACTTCCAAGCTTTATCACAAAGCCTTCCTAATGTCTAATTGGTATTAAATTTTAATCTTATATAAAATAATAGCCTTAGAATCTTTTGGAAAAACTTTTTTTTTTTGATCCATTAGTCAAATCAGAAGTTATACTCATTACCATAAAATTTCATGTCACAAAAATAAATCCAACATGCATGCCTCAAGCCCAAGAACTAACTTCTTCCTTTACATAAATTACATTCATTAAAGTCTCATTTTTCTTGTTGTAATCTTGAAGCTTGACTTGACCATAATATTTTGAATTAGCCCATTGAATATCTTTTTAATCTTCTTGGTCTTTGACCTTGAAATTGACCCAATCATTACTAGAAAATTAATTAATACAAACAGAAATACCGACAGAAATATTTTGTCAGTAAATTGCAGTGAATTTAACCAATAGAAATATTTCTTTGGTATATACTGAGGGAATTACAGTGGGAAAAAAATTAAAACAAAGCTAAAAAATACAGTGATGTGTTATTTATACCAATGAAAATACCGATAGAATTTATTCTATCGGTAAAATTGTTGGTAAACTGTTAACACTGTTCATCATGTCAATTATAAAAGGAATCACCAACGAAAAATTCCATCAATATTTTCCAGAGAGCTCTAGAACTGTTCAATTTCCAATTACATTGTTAATTACTTGTTCTTTACAGACAAAATTATTGACGGAATAAAAAGTCATCGGTGTTATTTGGCGTGTTTTTGAAAAATTTCGATTAAATTTAAAATTTAAATTAAATATTACAGACGGAATCACCAACGGATTGAAAAGTCGTCGGTGATATTTGGTGGTTTCTAAAATTTTTTTATTAAATTGAAAATTTTAATTAAATATTACAGACAAAATCACCGATAAAATGATAAAAAAAATATATTAATATTTAATTATCTGTCAGTAAAACACCCCAATAAAAAGCCTAGAATCCCTAATTTCACAATAGACGGACCTCCCTTCTTCTTCTTCTTCTTTTTCTTCTTCTTCTTCACATGTAAAAAAATTGACATCCCTTTCTTTCGCTTCTCTTCTCTCCTCTCCTCAACTACTTTTTTTCTCCTCCATGCTCAAGTATGTCTTATTCTCCTTTCTGCTTTTCTCTTCTCAGTTTTTTTTTAATTAATATACTTTACAAATTTGTTTTTTTTCTCTTCTCAGCTTCACTTGCAACTACATTAAGGTAAGATTTTTTTTTCTTCTTTTTTCATGTTTTTTTCACTATATTTGTTATTTTATTTTATTTTTAATTTTTTTTGTTCTTAACAATTGTATGAATGTTGTTGTAAGATTTTTTTTTCATATGAGATTAATTTTTAGTTGATTTATTTATAGGATTTTTAAATTTTTAGCAATCAAAACTTCATTTTTTTCATATGAATTTTTTTTAGTTGAATTTGTTTTGTGTTATTTTTTTGTTGCAAATTTGTTTGAGTTGATTTTCTTCTCTTTTTTTCCAAGCAACTAAATTTTGAGTATTATAGAGTGTTGATTTATATTAATTTAATTATTTTATTTTTTTATAAAATATATTTTTTAAAAATATATTTTTAAATAATGACCGACAGAATTACATACAGTATTTTTCCAAGGAAAATACCGACGGAATGAAGCAGGTGATTGTTTTTTGCACTTTTTCCGTCAGTAAATCCATCGATAATAATATTTTTTATTACCAACGGACTTACCGACGGATAAAAAATTACCGATGAAAGATTTACCGAATGAGCATTTCCGTCTGTGATTCCGTCAGTAAATTAATTACCAACAGAATGATAGTACAAATACTGATGAAAAATTCTGTCGATAAATATAAAGATTATGGTAGTGATTAGGCACCTCTAATGAATCATTTGATGATACTTGTTAATTATCATCAATAAATTTATAAGTTGAAAAATTAAAGATACAACTTTATGAAAAACACATGCATGAAAAAAAATATATACAAAATATCTTAAACATATTGTTTAGTATACTTACTTGTTAAAATACTTAAAATATAAAAGAAATGTATATTACATTGCTATCAAGGATTGAATCTTTTACCTTTATGGTTTTATCGCTCATTATTTGGTGCAAATGAATTGATTAAAATCGATCACTCAATATTTCAATAATACTACCTTGACTAGTTGCACTCCTGATCAAATTCCATGAACTAGGTAATCATACTAAAAAAATACTTCTATGAAAAACTTGAACATAAGCTTTAGAATGACTAAAGAATAACATAATAGAAAATGTTAAAAAAAAAAGAAATTGATAATTTTTAATCAAAATTGATACAAACTAAAATTAATTTTCATCATTTTTTTTAATCACCCATCATAAAAAATAAAGATTTGACAAGTTTTGCTTTAAAAACAAATATTTTTTAAAATATAAATTGTTCCTGAAGAGAAATGTTATTATTCAGGCTATTTAATTATGGGTTGAAAAAATACTAATTCTTTATGGGCCTAAATGTTTTTTTATGAAGCATAGTAAACCCAAACCAAAGGCCCTAGGACTAGGCCATGATGAGCCGAGCGATCTAGGGCCTCTCCAAGTCTCCAATTGGGGTGAATATTAATATCTTTAATTTATGAAGTCATAAAAGCGAAAGAAATGTGTAATTAATTGTAACATGAAGAATTGAGAAATGTAATTAATGTTGTTATTATAATAATAAATATTGACTTAGTAACAGCCCCTGGATACAAAACAAATCAATGGCTAGGAATTTGTTTAAAATTAAAAGTCTTACGTGTAAGTAGATCACTCCCCATATATATAACTCAAAATTAATATCAAACAGGGCACTATTCTGATATATATAGGATACAGAGCAGTCAAGATTATTTGAAGAACCTTCTGAGAAGCCAACGGCAATTTCATTTCTCCCCGGAATAAACATCCATTAAGACCTTCATAAAAAACTCCGGCCGTTACAATTCATTCCATAGTACATATCTAACTCTTCCTCAACATCCTCACTCTTTATACAATGAAGGATACCGACGATCAGCAGCTCCGCCCACAAACCTCATGGAAGCTCCAAGTGCACCTCCAGAACTTCATCTTCTATTTGCTGGTCTTTGGCTGTGGCTTAGCCTTTGGTATCGCACGCACTTCCTATATCAGAGACATTTCTTTCAACTTTCAACTCGACCAATTCTCTAACAATCGAACCAACACCTCCCTATCCAACTCCTCCTCATCTCCTCCCTTCATTACAATCGACAGAAACAGAACTGGCCGAATCGGACTCGAAGAATTCTTGAGAGCGCCTAACGTTTCCCATGATATGAACGAGGAAGAGTTGTTATGGAGAGCATCAATGGTTCCTCGTCTACCCAATTATCCGTTCCAGCTAGTCCCCAAGGTTGCCTTCTTGTTCTTGACCAAAGGGCCTTTGCCTTTGGCTCCGTTGTGGGACTTGTTCTTTAAAGGGCATCAAGGGCTTTATTCAATTTTTGTGCATTCCAATCCATCCTTCAATGGAAATTATACAGAAGAGGAAGATTCTGTGTTTCGTGGCAGGAAGATCCCAAGCAAGGTCAGTTTATTTTGTATTCATTCCATTAGTTACTTAAAACATATAGAATTGTTACTTCTTCTTCTTATAATATAAAGAAAATGCTAAGGTGATATTCATGGCTACTAGCTAGCGATAGATCATATTAATGTTGACAAATCAGTTTCCATAGAAAGTTGGAATATTGCCCTTTTTTATATAGAAATTATACAACATCATTTGATTTAGTAAGGTTTTCTATAATGAAATCAAATTATTTCAAAATTAATATATTATAAGTAAAAATTAATCATGAAATCAACAGTGTAATATATTACTAAAAAAATTCCCAATAAGATATATCATTTAAAAAAAAAATATTTTTAATAGATTCACGACGACAATGAGAGTTGTTATTAATTGATAATATATAAAAATATATTTTTATATATAACTAGATTGTATTTTAAAAAGTTATATAGAATGATCTTGCTACACAAAAATAATATTAAATGCAATGTTTTTATATAGAAATCATACAACATCATTGTTATTATATAATGCAATTGTTATTAATTAATAATATATAAAATAAAAGCCAAATAATTTACAAGTTCACTCCATGCATTACTTTGATTCTACTCCTTTTCCAACTGAGAAGAAAATTCGACCTTTCTACGTTCCACGTTCTCTCATTCCTTTCTTCATGGGTTTCTTTTGTTTTTGTTTTTTTTTTTTAATGGCAAAAGATGCCATGATAAGAGTTGGGATCAACCATAAAGCAATGAATACTGAGTGCCCACCTGATTTTATTCAATAGCAGGCTTTGCAGTTTAGCCTTCAATTGATAAAGACCCAAGAAATGTCAAAAAGCCCTTCTTTGCAATCAATGATCGATCTCCAATACACCTCAACTAATAAGGATTTATTTTTCATGAACGCAGGAGGTACAGTGGGGAAAGTTTTCAATGGTGGAAGCAGAGCGTCGTTTACTAGCTAATGCTCTACTGGACTTCTCAAATCAACGTTTTGTTCTCCTATCAGAATCATGCATTCCCTTATTCAACTTCTCAACCATCTACAGTTACTTAATGGGCTCAACAACAACATTCATCGAGGTTTACGATTTACCCGGCCCCGTTGGCCGCGGCCGATACAACCATAGAATGAGGCCTGTAATTCAGCTCGACAAATGGCGAAAAGGCTCCCAGTGGGTCGAGATGGACCGTCAGCTTGCGGTGGAGGTAGTATCCGACCGCAAATATTTTCCAACTTTTCGGAAATTTTGCAAAGTCTCTTGCTACAGTGATGAGCACTATTTGCCAACATTTGTTAACATGAAGTCTCGGAAGAAAAATTCAAACAGGAGTTTAACATGGGTTGACTGGTCAAGGGGAGGACCTCATCCTCGTAAATTTGGGAGACTGGATATTACTGTTGATTTTTTGGAGAGGTTGAGAAAATGGAGGCGATGTGAGAACAATGGAAGATGGACTCATATTTGCTACTTGTTTGCAAGAAAGTTCACTCCTGCTGCTCTGGATAGGTTGATGAGATTTGCTCCGAAGGT
>Ga0307517_10009363_pt1 | contig 13877 bp, 3 predicted proteins | sample 23_EM_MG_FD_194515 | JGI IMG/M metagenome (GOLD analysis project Ga0307517, IMG submission 194515) | Populus trichocarpa ectomycorrhiza microbial communities from riparian zone in the Pacific Northwest, United States - 23_EM | ecosystem: Host-associated > Plants > Roots > Unclassified | place...
TTTGTTGGTCCTCATGTGGGTAATGGTGATAATTGAACTTGAGACCTATCCCCTTCCCTTTAGTTTGCGAGTGAGGAAAGAGCTCTAAGCTTGAAAAAATTTAAGCGTGGTGCTAAGTAGGAGATGTGGGTTTTGAATGAGCAAATTAAACTTGATTAGGTATGATGGTCAAAAAAGAAATGGCATGTGATGTAGTGTGCTTGGCTTTTGATAAAGAGAGCTAGGAGAGGTTCTTGTGACTGATGAAGAACTTGCTGCTTAGAGTAAATGTTGGGAGAACACTATAGTAATTCAAAACTAACATGCCATTTGAAGTCATTAAGATAATTTTTGGCGAAAAACTATGTCCGGGGGGAATTTTTGCTTAGCTGGATAAGTTTTTGGTGAAAAACTCTGACTAGATAGATGATTATGTCAGTGGTCTTCTGAAACAATTTTCTTCGAAACATGGATGAAGGGATTGAAGTCTACCTGTATGATTGAGTTAACATGCTTGACGCTCTGATTTTGGTGTGTTAATTTTACAGTAGGTTATAGATGATATAGAGAGAATTTGTGTGCAAGGAGTTGTAGGAAAGTTCAAGTGGATGGTCTGAGCTTCCAAACATAAATCCCATTGAAGCATCGACTGTATCCATGGAATTTAGACTAAGTAAAAGGTTGAGTATTAGAGGAAGCCACCAAAGTAGCAGTCTGTATCCATGGATTTTGGGCAGAAAGAAACCAATTGCTCTAAAATTGACATATAAAGTCACAATTGGTTTCCTGAACAATGTTGGAATGTGAAGATGTATAGAGCCCTATGCGTAAGGTTGCAAGGAAGTAAAGTAAAGCAGGTAAACAAGGGAATATCCAGTATTTAGCATATAACAAGTGATAAGTTGGTGTCTACCCAAAAGCAAATGGTGTCTCTCATTCTGAAGTGGTTACTGGTTAGCACATGGGATTAAATGAGAGGAAAGTATTGAGTTTCAAGCTCAAACTTAGAAAGCCCTATCACAGCTGAAGCTTGTGTCGAGATGTGATGAAATGAACAAGCCATTTCCAGTTGAAGCTTCAGACTTCAATTTCAAAATCGAAAGCTTGTTATTTTCTAGGGGTAATATGCTCCAGGGTTAACAAGTAATAGTTTGTTTGTTGGTTGAGGGTTATTTATGTTTTTTCCTCTTCAGAGCTTCTCATGGGGACATCAGGACATGGAGGCTGAGTTTCTTTTTATTTTTTTAAGCAATGCTATGCTCATTCCATTAAAAAAATCTCTAATTGCCAAAAATCGAAAAAGAAACAAAGGAAGTAATACTGTTAAATGGTTTTTATGAAACTCAACTTAGAATTTTGTTCTGTATTTGTGTGAAATTTCCATGACAGCACATTTCCCTTGCAAAGATCACTGTGAACTGATTTGACATAATTCTGCATTTCAAGAGCCAAGATCCTGTAGCATCTGTTCAACTAACAGAACTTCATCAATCAATTGATGACTCTACCTCAGGGCTTACCAGAAGGTGAAATCTTGGCATGAATATGGTAGGGAGAGACCTTTAATCATATAGATAGAAGGCACTAGATTGTATCTCCACAAAACTTTCTCTGTGAATGACCGGGTTTTCAGATTTAATTTGTCCTAGACCTCACATGTACTTATTGTGGCAACTGATGCTTTTGAAGAATTTCAATGGGACGTGCACCGGTGATTTTAGTTTCCTTTTTTCCTTGATGGATAGACCCTTGCAGTTGCTTGTGCTCTTGTTAGAGACCCACATAGACTAAACTATTATTTTCCCTCAAGTTTCATGTTAACTGCTAGGTGCTATATATTACTGTACATCTGTTTATTCCTGCAGTTTGTATGAATCAGAACACTGTAAATCATCATCCCCTACAATGTTCTGTATCTTGGAAGTCTTCCTTATCTCTAGATTTCAGAGATTAATGCACCGTCTCAGATCTTTGTGCTTTAAATTGAAATGGAACCGCATGTAAGAAGCTTCTGTCCATTTATACTGACAGCGCCTACATTGGTACCTGTATTTTTCTTTTACTGTGCGAAGAATTGATTATCATTGTAAGCTCTTCATTTACCTAAAGAAAGGAGTTGAAGTGATATGCATGTGCTTTATCACAACACTCCCACCTAAAAGGAAAAAAAAGGAAATGCTTCCGCCTCATTGCAATTTCATGAACAATTCGCTTGAAGATTTGCATCCCAGATTGCTGTGTTAGAACAAAAAAAATGATCGAATTGGTTCTACATATTACAATGTTGAAATGATCACCCATTTGCAAATTTCAGAACCGCAAATGGAAAAGTGTAGTTGTAGTCTCATGGACTGCATGATTTTTGGCTTATCACAAATGGTACTTATGATTCTGAAAGCTGTGATTGCTCTTTTCTTCCACCTAGGACACATTCTCCAATAATGCACTGCTTATTTTTAGTCACTCGATTTGACAAGAAAATCCAGATTACATGCTACTTACCTGGTACAAGATATCAATGGCTCCATTGCAAGACTCTAGTTGCCTTCATGATGCAATGCACGCTTGTAACCATTCATGAGTAATCCAATTGCGATGTTACTTGCAATGGCCATTTACATACTTTCTGCTTCATTATGTAATTAATGCATTCTCGTTTCATTTACGAGTGATATAATTGCGCTGTTACTTGCAATGACAATTTACACACTTTCTTACAGATGGTTGAAAACTACAAAGATTTCGCATTCTCAGACTATGGAAGAGTGGGGAGAGCACTGTCTCTTTATGAGGTTGGGAACAGAGAAGAAGCAATTGCAGAAATGGAGGACGTTTCAATATCTTTGAAGGGATATCCAGGTATTTTCCCAGGATTTTGCATTCCCTTGGCTGTGTGAGAGTAGTGAGCTTTAGCTTCAATGTAACCCCCCCTTGAGAGTTCTTTCCTTTCACTCCTAGTTTTTGTACGTAACATTCTCTCATAATGAACAAGTGTTGGGTTTTTTTTTTTTTTGACAGAAATACATGCAGCTCTTGCAGCAGCCTTGTATGCGGACAAGCATGCCCTATTACTAGCTGAAAATCAGTTCACCATTGCCACCATGCTCGATCCTCACTATACGGACCTGTCATATGTTAAAGAAACTAAGCATTGGCCTCCAAGTCTGGTCAGTTCTTTGCAGCAGTTCATCACACTTTCATAGTAACCTGTTTTATATACACAAACTAGCTCTTAGCCCGCTCTTGTGCGGGTCCTCCTGCCATTGGAGGAACATGGACGTTTCATTCCAATGACTTTTTCTGTAGTGTGAATTGTCCGAAGTTGTTTTAGTAACAATATGAATATGAATATGAATATGAATTATGGAGTTAGAGTAAGTGTGCTTTTCTATAAGGTAATCAATATTGGTTTATATCATTTTGGCATGTTCGTCTTCTATGTTAGGTTGGATAAAAATCTAAACAATGGGTAATTATTTGGTTTTTTTTTTTGGTAATTTAATATTTAATTAAATGTACATGTATAATTTAGTAGTTTATCTGCCAATATATTTAGTTGTTTTGATTGGTCCATGTGACAAAATATTTAAATCATCTTCACATATTAATCAAGATATCTATCTACTAAACATCTGGTGAAGATTATGGTGCTTCACTTCTACTAAATATTTAAATAATTTTTTTTAAAAAAAATTCCAATACTTTTTTATTCTTTTAATTCCCCTTCTAATTTCATCGTTCTTTCATTTTCATTATTTTTTTGTATTTGTATTGAGTTTTTTAATTGCTTTTTCTTTTTCAATTTTAGTTTTTAACATTTAATTTATTTTAAATTAACTTTCATAACTTATTCAAGTTTACTTTTATAAAGTTATCGTGATTTCAAATAAATATCTTAATATTTGATTTGTGCTTGATTTTGTAAGGATATATTTTTTGTTATCATATAATTAAGTAAAAATAAGTTTTTAAGAAACAAAGTCATCAAACCCAATAAAATTCATGACACGGGTCGTGAAACTTGAATTGATCTAATAAGTTATTGTTTCAATATTAAAAATTAATGTCATCTTAACTTTTTTTTATTGGATTATATTAAACTAATTTACATAATTTAATTTTAAATTCAAACTAAATAAATAATTACCTGTTATATTGGATTTAATAATAATTTCTTGCTATCTAAACATTATTTTTCTATATTTATATGTTTTGATATTTTGATCCTATTCAAAGGGTAGCAAAGACATGTAAACTAGTACATATCTAAATAACTAACCAATAAGAAAAAAGTAGAAAAACAAAAGTCTGCCCCTGTGGAGATGGAACGACACAAGTCCTGAGAATTGAAGAGAAGTTCAGAGCAAGACAAGCCATTTCATCATCATAATGGGTGTCAAGTGCAAGTACAATGAATGATGTATCCAGTTGAGATATCCTAACATATCCGTAGACCCTAATCTTGTTTTTACATGACCTATCAATTTCATAACATGAAAAATAGAAAAGTATAATTGATAATTTTTTTTAAAATTTTAGTTTATTTTGATATATTAATTTTAAAAATAATTTATTTTAATATATTTCTAAAAAAAATACTTTGAACCGCAATGACTATCACAGTCTCAAACATGTCATTGCATTTTTTACGATCACCGGCTAATATGTTTTTTTCTTCTATCTTTTCTATTCTAGTGTCTTAAATATATAGAGAAAACATCTCGAATTTGATAATTAAAACTCATGTAAAGTGTCTAGTTCGTTGTTAATCTTATTTCTTTAAAGTTTTTTCCTTGAGCAAAACTATTTTTCGAAAGCAATGCTCGTCTAAAGCAATGCTTAATAGCTTTTCATATTCTGGATAATCAATAAATATCGTTCATGAAACGAGTTTGAAGGGTCAAAATAAACAATAACACTGCAATAAATATGACATGATCATATTGTTACCATCACGTCACTCTTCATCCATGCATGATCCACCCTTGGATTTTCTAAGAAATTAGTACATAATTAGTCACTACTTACTGTTTTAGTTCTCACAGCCCTGCCCAGTACTGTCCCTTAATTGCTCTCTACTTTGCAGAAAACAGTAATGTAAAAATCAAGGACAGGTAAATTCCTTGCTGCTTCTGTTGGTATGTAAATTATTTAATACTTTGGTTAAAATATGAAGGTATTAATTAACTTAATGTCAGAGTGGATGTTTTAGAATTTAGTAACAATATCTTCATTTTGGACCACCAGACAAATCAAACCAGATCTTCTTAAATTCTTAAATAGACCGTTCAATGCAAAGTTAAGTCAATGTCTTTGATTTTGAACCCAAGGCACCAAGGCACCGGAATCTGGACCCTTTCAATGAGTGTGTTCTGTAAACACGTTGAGCAACCCATCCCAGGGGTCATCTTTTCTAAAGACCGCAGCTCGTTTTAATTTAAAATTTTAAATATTTAAATAAATTTTTAAGATATAATTTTATATTATTTTTTAACACATTTTATTAAATGAAAATTTTTTAAATTTAAAACTTACACAAATCCACGTTACATTATATTTATTTTTTATTAAATAGAAAGGGTCATATTTTCTAAAGACCACCGTAAGTGATTTGCAACTCGTTTTAATTTAAAATTTTAAATATTTAAATAAAGTTTTAAGATATAATTTTATATTATTTTTTAACATATCTTATTAAGTGAAAGTTTTTTAAATTTAAAATTTATACGGATTCACATTATTTTATATTTATTTGAGAATGAGATGGTGAGATTTAAACTCATGGATGATTAGTTAACATGATTTTGATACCATACCACGTCATAGAACCATCTCAATTCAATATCTTAAATTTTTAGATGAAACTGCAACGTCAAAGAACCATCTCAATTCAATATCTTAAATTTTAGATGAAACTGCAAGATATAATTATTTGACACATTGCACAACACAGATTAACCAAACCAAACGGAGGGAATTTCTGGGTTGCGTCTAATGGAGGGAATTCCAAAATGGCATATAGTATGACGTCTAAGATAGAGTTGGCTGAATCTCCACTCACGTCTTTGGATAGCTTCATGAAGAGTTCATGTGCTGTGGTCCTTAATTCTGAGGTGTAGAAAAACAAACTTTAAAGGCAATATTCAACTGTGCTCATATGGAATGCGAGGTCTTTCTTGCTTTTGTCTTATTAGTTTCATCGTGCACTGATCGGTCAGGTGTAAGAATCTAAGCCACGCTACATGGTTTACCAAATTCACAAGTTCTAGAAATTTGCTTTGATGCATACTTAAACCAACCTGGTAAATTTCTTCCACACGTCATGATAAATCTTGGAGGAAAACCTTTTATAGATGATGCAGGATATTTCTTGGTTAGCTTAGCCATTCATGGTGCAGAAAGCGAGAACTTTCATGTTCTTGTCACTGTAGTTTCATGTTGCTATAACCCGTTAGGTTATAAGACCAGACTGCTGCCATTGAACTAAGGAAACAATCCCCTCCACATGTTATAACAAACTTTGCCTTTGTTCTTGTCATTTGTTGATAACTATAAATCAGATTGTGCAGAACAAAACGTAAAGAAAAGAAAGACAAGTTATGTGGAAGAAGATATATCTTTATTAATTGCATGATTCTCTTAAATAGAGTTTTTGTTTAACAGAAAAACAATGAAATCTGCTGATTACATAGAAAACTACTAATAACAAATCAAGAGATAAAAACAGAATTTATTCCTAAAGACTTGGTCTTCAAGAAGAAATCTTCCAGCTGATCTTCTCCTTAGCAACACTCTTGATCCTCTGCAGCTTTTAAGGCATTCTTTCAACACCCTTTTACGGGTTCTGCATTACTTGGTTGATTAGTTCTAGTAGGAATCTGCTGTTTGCTTGAATATACAGGATGCTAGCTGCTGTTGTGGACCTCATGAAATTGGAAGCACCATCTTTTTGACATCTAGCCAAAATTTTGGACGGTTGTCTGGTGATGCGCATAGCTATAGATACAGTGCGGAGGTGCAATTTCCACCTCTTTTTCACCATTTAGAATCTTGGTAAAGAGAAAATGCTCCATCTTTTTCTTGCTTCCTTCCTTGCCGAAAATTTAGACCAAAGGGTATATTTCTTTGGAACTTTTTGATCACTCATTAAAAGTGTTTACTGCAGAATTAAATAATAAAGAAAGGGAAAAATAACTAATATTTGGATTCTTGACTACAATAGTCTTTCTATGGTGGGCCAGTCCTTCTGCAAAGGCAAGAAGATTACTCTTTTCAGTTCATTTGGCATGCCATATACATCGGAGTGGCCGATGCTAGGCGCGACTGCAATGATCCAGGCTGTCGATGCAGTCCATGCGCCTGTTGTTAAAGCACCACGTCATTGATTTTGCGTTCGACCACATGTTTCAACATTCGGTCAACTTCGCTTAGATGTTTGTGATGTGCGAATCAAAGGTTACAAACATCTGCTCGACTCTGATCAATTATGAATCATGCGATTGAATTGAAGAACGCAGAGACATAAAATATTGAACGTCAATATTTCTTCCTATACAATCAAATTCATTGATGTTTTTTTTTTTTTTAACAATCAATTCTGAAAAGGTTTGATATATGGGCTGGAAAAGCGAACCCAAATGAGCAGTATTCTATGAAACAATATGCAGACAATTCAACAGCTTTCGGCGACCTAATTGTAACCCATGCTATGCAAATTGCAAATCATCCTATCCCCCATTCACACAAATATCAGAGAAAGTGAAAGGAATATATATCCATAGACAAGAACTTTCAGTCCCATCAATTTCAGTTCCCAGATTGCAACATTAACGATACGTGGATGCTGTCTGTTACCATAATATCATGTATTTGGGACAATGCCAGCTTTCTCTGGCATCAATGCTGCTTTGATTGTTTTTGGGTTGAACCATGTGAACCACGGGCATGAACTTTATCTTTTGACAGATAGGCTGTGCTTTCAGTTCTTGGTCAATGGTTTATTGGGGGCAATTTTCATTTTCTGATTTGGTACTTGAGAGAACATGATATTTCAACACCACATCACAAAGCAAGACCTAAAATGTATAGGTGTTAAACCCGGTTTAGTTTAACAAGTTGACTCGAGAAATTTATAAACTAAAGTTGGATTCATACTAAATTTTAAATTCAATCAAAAAAATATTAACTCGATCAAACTGGATTAACTTGACCAGGTTTTTAAACTTTATTAACCGGTCTAAATTTTGCTGAGTCGACAATAATAATTTATATTTTAGAAAAAAGAGATAATTTTAATAAAAATAATGCCTCAAATCTTTTTTCGAATCAATCTCCAGGACAAGAAAGGTAGGGATTTGGCACAGGACACTCATCCATATAATGCAATTTGGCATAACATGAATCCAGTCAGGGTAAAGGGATTTTTTGAGTGATTAATGAATGTTTAATGACTGATAACATAGAAACATGGAGACTTCTTTAATCTATACAAAGATCACATGAAGCCAATACACCAGGAAGTAGGAACAAGACCCCACGTAGGGATAAAAACGCCCAAACTCTTGTGGTTTACAAATGTTTAGGTTCCTAATCCCACCTGGACCTAAGCAGCTTGAGTAACATTCTTGCTTTTGTTTTAGTCCTAGCACTACACTGGCTCTGCAAAAGCAGAAGTAATTGAGTTAAAACTCCTGCACCTATTGCTTCTTCTCGTGCCTGTAAAGAATCTGTGCATATAATCGTCAATGATCGAACAGCGCTTTCGCTGCCTTCGTGCTCTGAAAACCTAAAGACCATCTTAATGAGAGCTTTAATACCATTAGGATTATTGATCAAAGCCGCTTTTGCACTCTCTAGTTCTAGAAGAAGCTCGATTGTTGACAATGCTTTAGGTGCCAAATTTCTTTCATGTCTTTCGGCATCGAAAATGTAGGTCAAGAGTCTATTTATCACACCTTCTTGAACCAAATTCTGTCTATTTGATTCCAAGCAGCATAGTGCAGATATAGCTTTTATTCCGGCGTCAGATGCCTCATATGTTTGGTGAACAAGAAGAATCAGCCCTTTCAAGAGTTTGCTGTTTTTGCCAAGCTTAGCACAGAGTTCTCTTGTCTCCAAGGATGATGATATTGCCTCTATTACTTGGCACAAACTCCTCTTGATCTTGCCAGTTCCTTGATCAAACAAAACCTGAAAGGACTCCAATTTAGACTCTTCGTTTAGCATATTTAAATACTCGTACTCGCCGAGTGACAGCAATCTTAGGACCCAAGAAAGAGCTTGTTCTGCAAACTTAACACATTCTTGAGACAGTTTGGATTCTGTTTTTCCAAAAAGTAGTTCCAATAATAAAGGCAAGAAGCCTAATTGAAGCAAACAAGAATTTCCAGATTGTGATTCCTCTGTTAGAGCTTGGATTTTTTGGAGTGTTTGACACTTGTACTCCAAGGTAGCTTCATCTGATTCAAGATTTTTCTTCAACGAGGCTAAGCAATCAATTGTACACAAAACAGGATCAAACTGAGTGCCCATTTGCAGCCACTGATCAATCAAATGGCGAAGAGTGTGATTAGGAACCATGGATGGATCCTGAAGTTTCTGCATTGTGACAGGGCATGTAAGATTACCAGCAGCAAGCCATTTTTCTATGCTAGATCTGTCATAAGTTTGGCCTGTACATAGAGTTACTGGATCTTTGATCAATTCTAGACTAATTGGACACATGAACAAGTGGGGTATAGTCATTTCTGCTTCTTCCATGTAGGAAGAACAAACAAATGATTTTCTAGAGCAAAAAACAAGAGATACTATTGGTGGTGAAGAGAGGGTACTATTGGCTAAAAAATTTATCACTATCTAACAAATGGATGGTAGCTAAAGTTATTGGTGAACAGGAATTATTTAAATGAAGAAGCTAATTACTTAGTAATCTACAATGCAAGAACTAGGTGTTAAAAAGACAAACCTTAAAGAGCACTCAAAAATTAAAAAACTGCAACAAACATAGTGGAAGTGGGCTCTTTTCTTTTCCTTTTCTTTTCAGTACAGATACTGAGGTCCGAAGTGCATAAATGACAGTTGATTGTGAAGTGAAACTAAGTTACCATTGGCATAAGGAAAATAAAAAGGAAGAGAAATGCAAGCAAAGAAGGAAAGATGAGAGAAAAAGGCTCAGCTACCACCTCTAGTTAGCAACAGCAGCATCAGAGGTTTACAAGGGGGAGAAGGGAAGTTTTCTTTATAGATAAGAGAGAGACAGAGAGTGAGAGACAGAGAGAGCGAGCGAGAGAGGGGCAAAAGTACAATCTTAGTTGAAGGAGTTAGATTAGAACACAAGCAACAAACACTAAGGAAGACCAAAAAATATGGGTCTTATCTTAGTGAAAGTGCAAGAGATGGCAACCAATAATATAGATTAAAAATAGGGAATGGTCCCCAAGCCTTGTTCTCTCCTCTCTCTCTCTGTATCTATCAATGCAGTCAAAACTGACCCACATGAAGAAAAAAGCTAATAATTGTTGATGTCTTTGAAGTTTGAATCCACCCCACAACAGTTGAAAATGAAGTGTCTTTACAAGAGAGAGGGATCGAGAGATGTAATGTTGGTCACAAGACTCACGGGAGTGGCAATAATATGGGAAAGCACTAGCTGATGGAATAATAATAATATCAGCTTTCCTCCAATATGGAAAAACAGAACTGGCTTGTTTGATCACTGCACAGCTTGTTTTTCTCAGCTAAATCATTTCATCGTAGTTGGAAAGATCAGTAGGGCTTATGGGGGCCTCCATAAAGCATAGGGCATTAATCCTTGAACTACTTGAATGATCAAAACATAAAGGAAAGGGCTTCGAAGTTCATTCATTACTCATTTGAAAAAGAAAAAAAATATTGGCTGGATTCTCAGAATTTTACCATCATTTCAAACACCATCTTGATGGTGAAAGACTAAAAAGCATGCCCACATTATATTACAAAAGGATTCCATAAGTTTTTTAAAACATAACTTCAACGTACCCTTTTGATCAAAATCTAAAAGATGCAACCTTTTCCCAAATACTTGCATCAGGTTTCTTGAAACGTGAGCCGAATTTCTAATTAAGCTAGCCAACTTGCATTCAAACATGTTTTTTTTAACCAAATTCAATTGATGATTTGTCCTGAGGAATCTGATTTTTAAACTTGGAAATTGGTGGGCACAAAGATATGTGTTGGTGAATATCACGAAGAAAAAGATATGTGTTGGTGAATATCACCAAGAAATGGTGGACCAAATTCTTACAGGCAAAATAGAATCAATCCATTTCTTTTTAGTTGTCCTGGCAATGACTTTTTGACTTGCCAACATTTCATATGCTACCACTTTGTTTTGTCAATTTACAGCAGCTCGTGGGATCCAGATTTCTTCCATTCGGTAAAATCATGGGATGAGATGATGAATGTGAGTTAGAAGGAAATTCACTATCAGAATTTTGTAATTTACCGGTGAAATATTCTATTGATAATTATACCTTGATCCCATATTGGCATGACTTTTATCAACGGGTTCACATATAATTACTATTTGTTGAAAAACTTATCTCCGATGATTTATATTTTGTCAGTCAGTCTATTGGTAATATAATCATTCATGGATTTACAGATAGAAAAAGCACATCAAACTAAAAAAAATAACCGCTTTATTCCATCGCTATATCCCTTGGTGAATATGACAAATTACCGACAAAAAAACCCGTTTGTAATTCCATCATGATTTTTTCAAACATTAACGACGAAATTAAACCGTCAGTGATTAAATAGTGTTAGTGGCATTTCCACTAATTCCTTTCCAACTATCTGGAATATACCAACGGACTTAATCCATCGGTAAAATCATCAATAATTTTATTAAAATAGTTTCTTAAATCTAATAAACAATGTAAAAAATAATTAAAAGAAATTAAAATCAAATAAAAAAATCAAATGTTTATTATAGCTTCAAAAACTTATCAATTCAAATACAATTCATCTACAAGAGAGGGGCTGAAAGAGGAGGCAGGTCTTCATTGGGATCATAGAGGCGATAAGGGGGAGCATATGTACCCCTCATATGTAATTTTAGTTCCATTTATAATCGTCAGAGTTCGACCATCTCAGCACTAAGTCATTCTATCTCAGTAGCAAGATGGGATGTCCGAGCTTCAACTTGTTAGTTCAAAATCGCTTGGAACTCCGTAGTGTGAGTGCTCAAAACTGATTGCGAGCATCTGATGGTTGAAACATTTCAGGCCGTCTGCAAGTCCTCGACCGTAGAGTTTGAGATACTGTAAACTTGATTTCTATGGAGTTCATCGAACGATCCTACCTCTAACCATAATTATGGACCAAGTTCCTGATGAGTTGAAAGACTATTCCCATATCTCTCTTGCAACTAGATGTTAGATGTTTTCTGAAAAAAAGTCATAGTTATATGAAAATAATAACTTTAGAAAAGAAATTGTTGAAATCCAACATATCACGAACTTATGATTTAGGCTATCCATGAGCTGCTACACCCTTTTTCGACGGACATCATTTTGCATGTGAGTTTCTACAAAGAGCTCTATTGGTCTTGGTTCACGTTCAAGAATCATAGTCTGCAAGAGAAAATTATTGTTAGTTAAACATATTCATATAAAATAACAATTTTAAAAAATGAATGTAATAAAAAAATCTTATCATCCACTTCGCATGCGAAAATGAACGAAATGAATTTGCTGATATGCGTGGTAATGGAACCATGAATCTTATGATATTGCATAAAAACCACTGAATAACTTGAAAGAAAGAACTTAGGTGGGGTTAGGTTGAGGGAAAGGGGTTTGAAGTGTGGTATAAATATTATATTATAATTGTCGCATGTGTGCGGCGTCGCGACAATCATCCTCCCGGATCAAGATTATCGGGAAAGATATGGGTGGAAAGGACAATAAATTCTTGTCATTTATTAATAAAAAAAGGAATGAGAGTTGCCACCTAATATTTTGGTCACTAGAAACCTAACTAGTCTTACAGTCTAGGTAAGGGGACTGATTACATAAAAGGAAGATATTAACACCCCTAGTACGCCTTACCTGAAATAAACTGCATATTTATTTGTCTTATTTAAACTAAGGTAATGTTGTGTTTTCTAACCGTTAGTCTTTTTAGGGTTTAAGAAAAGTTCTCCTCAATAAGGAGGTCCTTATCTTATTAGGTTAAAACATAATCATTCTAATATAAAAACAGAAAAAATAAAATAAATTGTCTTTTTTTATTTAATATCGAGAATACATCATAGGTATAAGTTCATAATCCTGTATATTAAAAGAAACAAATATTTTTTTGTGTTTTGAAAATGTAAGTCAAGTTCTAACGGATAATCATAAACTAGTTTTAATATCGTTTGATTGATTCTTGTATTTTTTCAAAGCATGATAAAAATACAAATATATATATATGAAAATTATAGAATTTTGGCCATATGTACCTTTAAAAATATTTATTTTTTATTTTTTTAGGTTTTGTTTGACAAAAAACTCATCTTTCCTTGTAACAAAACTACCAAAATAGACCTAAGAGGTTTTTTCCAAACACACCTTTAAACCAAAAAAAACCTTTAACAAAAACATGGAAAACCAAACAGGGTCTTAGACCCTTGACTTGATTTTGGCCCGATCGAGTTAACCTAAAAATTTTTGTTTGACTATAAACTGAACCAAAAATCCTGGTTTGACTCGAAAACAAAACCAAAGTTAAAAAACAGATTAAACACCAAAAAATACAAAAACTCAAAATTCTTGAACAAAATGGATCAAACACAAAAAAATAAAGAACACCAAGAACACTTAATTATGTGTATGTCTTAATTTATTTTTTATCAAATATCTTCCCCTCATAAT
>Ga0307517_10009364_pt1 | contig 13876 bp, 10 predicted proteins | sample 23_EM_MG_FD_194515 | JGI IMG/M metagenome (GOLD analysis project Ga0307517, IMG submission 194515) | Populus trichocarpa ectomycorrhiza microbial communities from riparian zone in the Pacific Northwest, United States - 23_EM | ecosystem: Host-associated > Plants > Roots > Unclassified | place...
TATCTGAAAATAATTTTTTTTATTTTAAAAAATAAAGTTTATCTATAAAAAAAGGTAAAAAAAAAATTATAGATGAATAAGAATAACTCTTCAAAATTTAAATTCATAACTAAAAAAATAATCGTCATTTAAAAAAAGTTCTCTCAACAAAGTGATAGACAAAATGGGTATTAATCTAAATATAAAGGAAAAAATTAGAGAAAAAAAAAACATATATATATAAAAAAAGCATTAATCTAAAAAAATAATTAGAAAAAAGTCAAGCGTTGTTGAGTCCGATAAGTTAGGCCAACCCGTCTAGCTCATTTCATCAGGGCCCATGCGTGGGCCTACCTTAGTAGGCCCACGTCACCGGACCCTTATTTTTTTTTATTGCAATTGGGGCATACTTTTTTTTAAAAAAAAATAATCAGATGACGTGTCATCTAATTTGTTCATATTCTGGCCATTGTGGATGCTTGAAAATTAGGCTCAAGTTTTTTTACTCAAAAAGTTATTTTTTAATTCATTTTTGACCTAAAACACCTTAGGAGCCATAATAAACTTATTCACTGCCTCAAAAAAACCATCTCAAAAACCAAAATCAACCTGAAACCAAATATCAAACCGAGCTCAAATATATTTTTACATGAACTTTAAAGGTATCGACAGTTTAAAACATCTAATATGAGCTCCCCTAATTAAATGGAACTATTTGACATAAATATCAACCGTTTTGGTGACCTAAATATGTGTCAACACATTTCTCTCTCTCTCTCTCTCTCTATTGTCAGAATCCGATGACCTATCTCTCTTCTCTCTCAAACAAGGACTAAAAAATAACAAAAATAAACTTTTGAACCAAAATTAAATTTGAAAGAAATTGAGGCACCAAAATCGTATAATTTACGTTATTTTTAAAGTTTGAAGATCAAAATATATCTTTCTGGAAACTTCTAGCACGCCATCCATGTTTAGCACCCTTTTCATTTCAGTTTCTATTCTTACAATTCCATCATTGATTAAAAAATTAGAAGTAATTGGCCTTAAAATTAAAATTAAATCGCATAAAATAAAACCATGATGACCAAAATGAATTGTCAAAAAATAAATAATGTTATTCACAATGATTTGTATGTACATGAACCGTAACAATTCTAAAAGTAAAAACCCCACGTGTTTTAGACTATAGGTAATCTTTTTGTCAATGTTGAAGTTAAATGTGCAGTCCTTTCTGCGCATCATCCCCGGATGTGTTGTGGTAGCAGGGAAGCCCGAAGGCTATTCCCATCTCATTCCGCCCATTGCTCCAGTCGACGAACACAGTTTTGTGCACATCCATGTGAGAACCTTATCTTTCTTGAAGGATGAAATGATTCATTCCGATCAAGCAGCAAACTTTTGCTAAAGGCCAATTCCTAGCTGCTAAAAACAGACTCTAGAAATGACACTGACCAAATAAAAAGAAAGGTAATTTGGATCAACAAAGCTAGTTGAACAATCCACTTTCTTGAAAGCTCAGTATCTGCAGATTTGGCTGAGTTAATTCATGCCTGCCACTTGATAATCTTGCTCTAACTTCTGCAGTAATGGTAATAGCTTGGACCAAACTAGAAAAACGGAGGTGATCTACAGGACAGCCTATAATTCCTCTCTTCCATATGCAATATACAAATGAACACTAATGCAAGTCGGCGGTTGAAAGAGTGTTTCCGCTGGTTGGCTTGAGCTCAATCAAACTCAGCATTCCAATCACCAACTGCTCTTTCAACAGAGAACCTTCCTTTTCTGGTTATACAAAAGCTCAAACTGTCTATTGGTTCAGCTACACCGCCCTAGGATGACAAATAAAAAAAGAAGTAGGACAGTAATTACAGCTACGAGCTGCATATTTTGATCAATCACTCGCACATGATCAACCTTACTTCCAGGGAAATGCTTGAATACTCGAACCATGTCAAATTTATTTGCCTCTCTACCGTAATACTGATTACCTGACCTTATGGTAACAATCTGCTTGTCCAATGGATCGATAAAATTGGTTTCTCCGTCGATGCCTGGCTAAATGGAGAGCGTAAATTATGCAGCTAGTCAGGATTGATATTAGTAGAATTTGTGAACTGAGACTCTTGCAGGATTTCCTTCATAACAAAGTTAAATGGAGTTTACATTGTTTATTCTCTCTCCTCATTTTCGTAAAGGGCGTACAACAAAAGTTTTATGGCCATGTAGTTGGCTGTAACAATAATTTAACAAGGATTTGCAGTAACGGAATTTGACCTGGACAAAGAAGCAGAGTTGATGAACTCAATGCAATCTTCTATGGCTTCAGCTCTGTGAGCATCAATAGGAGCTACAGATGGTCTTGATCTTCCTGAAGAAGAAACTCCAGGTGAAGGCCGCCTCTCCAAACGCAGAGCTTTGGCTACCTTCCCACCGAGATGCTTGAGAAATACCGCTGGTGACATTATTGATCTCTTCAGGAGCCTGAATCCATAACTTCGACCAAGCCATCTATTCCCAGAAACTCTGTTACCAGAGTTTCGCCTGATGGATATTGCGTTCTGGTTGATACCAGTAGGTTTGTATTTCACTTGATTAATCCTTGCTGACATGTTCACAGCTGGTCTCTTCATGGGAGAGGGAGGATGGTTGGAAGATGCATCAAAAGATTTGTGAAAGCTTAATGTGCTCTCTGGATTGGATATAGTTGATAGTTTTTAAATGTAGAAAAGGAAGATAAAAGAGTGAAGGAATGAAAAAAAGAAAAGAAAAGAACTCTAGAACAGTATGAAAAAGGTAAATGGTTTGAGCCTTTTAAGGGTAGGAAAAGATATGGTTGAGAAAGAAAGGCATGATTGCTTGTGCATTCTTACTTCAATCACAAGAAATTGAATGTGAAAGGAACCTAGCAAAACATTCAAGTAATCGGGACTCTTGACTCATTCTTGCAAGTTCCGTTCCAAGGCACCAGTCCAGGTTGCACAGTCGTGAGGACTACTGCTGTGAAATGCAAGCAGAAAGACTCTGAAATGAAACAGTACACAGCAAGGTGATTGCTTTAAAATCATTAAGGACGCCAGCACCTGTCCTCTAAATAATGGTAGGTAGGTATGTCAGTCTCTCTCTGTTCATTTCTGCACAGGAAGAAAATATGGACACACATTCTAAATGAGTAAGCAATAATGTAGATTTGAATCTCTTCATGGAAGGCATGTGAATCTAGTGACAGAAAAAGCAAGATACTCTTCTGCAACATTACAAATATAAGATAGGTAAGGAGTGGGGGCAATGAAATCTTGTTAAATGAAATATAGACAATGATATCCAAAGTTTAGGCGTGACTATAGAAAGTACCACCAAGAAAAGTGTGACGAACTAAATAATATTCACGGAGTAGGGCCATCTGAGCCATTGTCTTTAAAGAAGAGTTGAAAGACAACACTGCTATGCCAGAATGTCATCAATTTTCCAAGCTCTTTCTGGGAGGGCTTGCTCTCGATCAGAGTGTCTGTACTATAAGGTCTAAGATACTGATGTAACCAGACCAAAAATGAAAATAAAAATAAAAATTAAGGTCATGGGCATTTAGACGAAAACTGTCATAAGTTATTGTCATGCTTATATACATGATACATCTATCATCAATCATGCAAATAACTTATCAAATATATTTATAAATCAATGAAACGAAATTAAATTCAAAAAAAAATTGATCATCTAATTTAGTTTGACAATAAAAATCATAACTTTCAATCCAACATTTGGATTTAGCTCAAATTTCTCACCATCCCCTTCTAGAAACCATTAAATTAAACAATATCAAATATATTGTTTGAATCTATTTTGTTATTATTATTTTTGTTTAGAAATTTTGATTTTCTTTTCTTATTAAGATTGATTTTTTGATTTGTTGAAAAAATTATAAACATTCTAGAGAAACTGAACATATCAAACTTCTCAAAAATAAAAATTCAAATTAAGATTTCCGATGTGCTAACCCTAATATGTCAAACTTTTTTTTTTCTTGTTGTTGTCTTCTTTGTTTTTGTGTTATATAGTTTAATCTTTTACTCTCCAAAGGTTGTTCTAGATATGGCAGCCTTTCGGTAAAATCTGCTTAGCAGGATTATTTTGAATGTATAATTTAAGAATTTTTGACTCGAGACAGCCTTTTTAATATAGTGTCTTCTTTATATCCAAGATGATTGTTAAGCTTAGCTTAACAAGAAATGAAGAAACAAGGAGAAACAGGGAGAAGAACAAAGATTTAAGGGAGAAATGATTCCGTTACTACTTTTCGTAACCCATACATAAACTCTCTATCCTTATATACCTTTCAACATGCATTACAAGCTTATTTTAACTACTAACTGACTCCAACTGATTCCTAACGATATCCCCACATGCCTTGCGCCTGCCCACCATTAACTACCTAAGGATAACCGTCTTTAGTTGTAACAATAATCCTCCCTTGAATGCATTCTTATAAATAAGAATGCTCAGTTATATCTATCATGAGTGGTGCAAGGCATTCTGGGAACTGCTTCTGGAGATCTTCAAGATCTTCCCAGGTTGCGTTTTTTGGATAAAGATTGGACCACTGAACCAATACTGCGATTGCTGCTCTATTACCCTTCTTCATCAGTTTCCTATCCAATATAGCTATAGGCATGATCTGCATCCGCCCTTCCTTATCTGATACTGGCAGCCTGGAAGACACAATTGTTGCATCTCCAATCTTTTTTTTAAGTAAAGATACATGGAACACTGGATGTATCAAGCTACCTTCTGGCAACTTCAACTCATAGGCCATAATTCCAATCCTCTTGCTGATTTGATAAGGGTCGTAATACCTGGGATTGAGCTTAAGGTTCTTTCTTAATGCAACATTGTTTTGCCTATAAGGTTGCAGCTTCAGAAAAACCCAGTCACCCTCTGAAAATTCCCTCTCAGATCGGTTCTTGTCAACCAGTTGCTTCATTCTATGCCTTGCCGTTTCCAATTGCTTCTTCAGTGTGTGATCCATGTTTGCCCTCCTCTGTAACACCTCCTCCACCGCAGCTACTGGAGTAGGCTCTTGCGCCAACCACTCCCTCTGTAGAGGGGCATAACTATAGAGAGCTTAAAAGGGACTCATGCCCAAGGTTGAGTGATAGCTAGAATTATACCACTACTGCGCCAAGGATAACCACTGAAACTATCGTTTCGAATGATGCATGGTCATGCATTGAAGATATGTTTCTAAACATTGGTTCACTCTCTCGGTCTATCTATCTGTCTGTGGGTGATAGGTCGTGCTTATTAACAACTGAACCCTCAGCTTCTTGAATAATTCTTTCCAAAATACACTGGTAAAGATTCTGTCCCTATCAATGACAATAACTACAGGTAATCCATGAAACTTGTAGAAATGATCTGGGAACAGCTGCACAATGTCTTATACTGTGAAGGGATGAGTGAGTGCAATGAAATGTCCATATTTAGTGAACCTATCAATCATTACCATAATAGCATTCCTTCCTTCTAAACTTGGTAACCTTTCTATAAAGTCCATGGTAATGGCCTCCCACGTACCACCAAGAACTAGTAGAGGCTGCAACAACCATGGTTAAGTTACCATTTCCACTTTGGCTTGCTTACACACATTGCATTCTTCCACTGCCTGCTTCACCATCACTTTCATTCCAGACCAATAGAAGTTCGTTTTTAGCCTTCTATATGTGTTCTGAATGCCAGCATGTCCCCCAACACAGGAGTCATGTACATACTTCACTAATTGGGTTATGAGGTTCCCCTCTTGTCCCACCATTATCCTGCCCTTGTATCATAAGATTCCTTCTTCATAAGTATAGTCGGGTTCCCCTGTTGCTCCCGTCAACTTACCAAGGATAATGGCCTGCAACTTGCAGTCCTCATAAGATGCATGAACATCTTCATACCGGGCAAGTAGTACATTAGTTATTGCTTCCAAGGCCCCGATATCCTCAACAGGAATTCCACTATTGTTCTTCCTAGATAGTGCATCAGCAACAATGTTCTCTTTCCCCTTTCTATACAATATTTTATACCTCAACCCCAAGAGGGTAGTTAAGCCCTTCTTTTGGATTGCAGTGTGAATTTTCTGATCCAAAAGATACTTCAAGCTTTCGTGATTTGTTTGTATGATGAATTGCATCTGTTCTAAGTAGTGTCTCCATTTCTCCACAGCCATAAGAATAACCAAGTACTCCTTTTTATAAATGGACAATCCCAAGTGCATTGGGCTTAAAGATTTGCTGAAGTAGGCTACTGGACTCCTTTCTTGGCTAAGTACAGCTCCCAAACCAGAATCACAGGCCTCGGTTTCAAGAACAAATGTCTTGGAGAAATCAGGTAAGGTTAGAATTGGTGCCTCACACAGAGCCTTCTTTAAACCAGTGAAGGTTTGTTGAGCTTGTGCATTCCAGCTATAATTGTGTTTCTTCAACAGATCGGTGAGGGGTTTATTGATGATTCTAAAATGTCGTATGAATTTCCTGTAATACCTAGCCAACCCCAGGAATCCTCTCAATTCCTTCAAGGATTGTGGAATAGGCCAATTGGCCACAACTTTAATTTTCTTCATGTTTGTTGCCACTCTTTCTATGGAGATCACATGCCCTAAATACTCCACTTGTTGTTTCCCGTATGCAGATTTGGATTTCTTGGCGAATAACTGGTTAGCACTCAAAGTTTCCAAAACTTGTATGAGGTATGCAAGGTGCAGCTCAAAGGTTGAGCTGTAAATAAGTATATCATCAAAAAATATCAACACGAATTTTCACAGAAAGGGTTCTAGTATGTTGTTCATCAACGCTTGGAAGGTGTTCGGGGGCATTGGTGAGGCCAAAAGGCATAACTCTAAACTCATAATGCCTGTGATACATCTTAAACGCTGTTTTTTCAATATCTTCTTCATGCATTCTGACCTGATGATAACCCGATCGCAGGTCCAGCTTGGAGAAGATCCTGGAACTATGCAGTTCATCCAGAAGATCGTCTATAAGAGGAATGAGAAATTTGTTTTTGATGGTCTGCTCATTAAGTTGCCTGTAATCGATGCAGAACCTCCACATGTTGTCCTTCTTTTTTACAAGCAGAACTGGAGATGCAAAGAGACTAACATTATGATGTATCATTCCATTGGAGAGCATTTCTTTTACCAGCTTCTCTATCTCCCCCTTCTGAATGAATGAGCTTTTGTAGGGTCTGATGTTAACAGGTTGTGACCCTGGTTTCAATAGTATTTTATGATCAAACTTCCTTATTGGTGGCAAGGTTCGTGGTTCCTCAAAAAGTCCAGCAAATTCCCTTAACAAGGCCTTAATCTCCATAGCAACTTCGGTTGGATGTCTTTCCTCTTCGATATCCATAGTAAAGAACTGACCAACTAATCCTACAATCACATCCTTGAAACTTCTTTGCTCTTTAATTGTTGTCATCATTTGCAAGTCAGAAACCTGAGATATTCCCTTCAGCTCAATCATTCTGCCTTCTTTTTTAAATGATAACCGTAACTTGATGAAGTCAAAGAGCACTAGAGAATACTTCTTCAACCAATTCACTCCCAACACTATATCATATCTGCTTAATTTCAACACTCTCAAGTTGGCCTTGAATTCATAGCTCTGCATAAACCAAGTAAATCCAGGACTATGCATCTCACATAACATGACGTTTCCATTAGCCACAATCACTGCAAACAACGTGGTTTTACTTGTGGCAACATTCAACTCCATAATCGTGCTCTCACCAATGAAGTTGTAGGTACTTTCACTATCTATTAGAATTGTAAGGTCTCTTCCTCGACAATTTCCATTAATCTTGATAGTATTGTAGGTATCATTTTCTGTTAAGGCATTTAGTGATAGCCCAAATTCATCTATTTCGCTCGTCTCCTTGCGTTCATCCTGCACTGTGCCTTCTAGTTCCTTGATTCCTTCATGCTCCTCTTCCTCCACCCCTTCTATCATGTGTAAGCCCTTAGCACTGCATCTGTGCCCAGGTATGTATTTGTCACCACACTTAAAGCATTGCTCCAGTCTCTTCCTCTGTTCGAATAAGCTATTTAGATGAGGCTTCACTCCTTCAGTCCGATTTGGACTAAAAACTATGGATGCAACATTACTTATTACTCTTCCACTATTGAATGTAGTGTTACTGCGTTGCATTGATCTGGTCCTCTTAGTTAATGCATTGTTACACTCTTCCTGCCATCTAGCTTGTTCAAATGCCATTAACACCTTTGAAGGTTTCAAGATCTTTAGCATCGGTTTGATATCATCCTTCAGCCCACTAATGAAGCTAGAGACATAATAGGATTCTGCCAATGATGGATTAAAAACGCTCATCAATGATCTCAGTTCTTCAAATCGTTCTATATAGTCATCCACACTTTTATCTTGGATCAGTTTGTTGAATTCTTCTACGATGTCTTCTCTATTGCCAAACCATCTGCAAAGAGTTTGGGAAAATTCCTCTCAGTCAATCCATGAATCATTCTCTCGTACTAGTCCTTCGAACCACACATCAACCTTGCCCTCCAAGTAATATGAGACCACTTCAACCCACTGATGCGCAGGTATCAAGTTGATCTTGAAATATTTCCTGCAGTTTTGCAACCACCCTCGAGGATTCTCTCCCTTGAATGGTGGCAACTCTACCCTTGGCAATGGTATGTTGTATCCAATCTTATGAGGTTCTTGCCCCATCATTTGATCACTTCTGAACTGATTCTTATGTCCCGATGCTATTCTTTCAGTTGAGGCAGGCATTCCTATATCCTTATCAGATTCTGGAGTAGCCAGAATACCTCTTGAACCGGTTCCAATTTCCTTTCTTGCTGGTTGGGAAGCAATGAAGTGTTGGAACTGTGAGGATATTGATTCCATCTGTAGGACTAGCTGATCAATTTTGGTGCCTTGCTCCAGCCAACATTCTTTACTTTCAGCTATAGATTCTTGCCATTTTAGGTGATGGCTTTGTAGCTGATTCTCTAACTTTTGCAGTTTTCATTCACTGCTTTGAGTTTATTACCGTCCGCCATAGCTCTGATACCAATTGTTAAGCTTAGCTTAACAAGAAATGAAGAAATAGGAAGAAACAGAGAGAAGAACAAAGATTTAAAGGAGAAATGATTATGTTATTACTTTTCGTAACCCATACGTAAACTCTCTATCCTTATATACCCTTCAACATGCATTATAGGCTTATTCTAACTACTAACTGACTCCAACTGATTCCTAACGATTTCCCCATGTGCCTTGCGCCTGCCCACCATTAACTATCTAAGGTTAACCGTCTCAGTTACACACTATTTCTTAGTTGTAACAATGTTGTTCTTCATTTTATGACCAATAAAAAAAGGCTACGACAATCTGCTAAAATGATATGAACCTAATTAAAGTTCAAGATACAAAACGCCTAAACTTCCAAACTTGTACCATCAAGAAAGAGAACCCTTCATATAGGTTGAGACAAAAAAGGGTAAGAATACATATTAGAAGAAAGAGTTAACATGACAAATAACGCATTACGATTAAACTAACTTCGATGAAAAAGAATTTACTATCAATGCATGAAATTTTGCAGTGACATCCATACATGTACCTTTTTCATATCCAAATAGAGAACCATTAACTGTAAAGTTAGATTAACTAGCTATTCTCCAGCCACTACTTTGATTAGATCTTGTTTATGCAACTGGTTATTTTATTCAAATTAAGAAAAATGTCATGGACAATTTCCTAGATTGAGGCCATGGGCACAAACATGTTTAGCACCACAGAGAAGAGAAATTAGATTTTTTGTAGAAACATAAACACACTAAAGCATATTTCAACTGCAATTCCATCTAAGCAAACTAAATGAAAATCAACTGATATGATTGTACAAAAAAGCTTCTATACAAAAACATATAAAAAACATGGAGTACAAATGAGTACAAATGGCATGACTAACAACAGTTTGAAATGATTGTATTTCAGGCATAAATTACACGGGGTTAAAGACACCACAGCACTAACCAGAAAAGTTTCGCAAGCAGCAGAGTCAGATCTGCAACAGTGAGAGCTTCCAAAATATGTTATTTGATTCAACCCCAAATCATTTGACACCACAGCACAGAGACTGCTAAAATCAGAAACATGATCTTCGCACCAAGCTACCAAACAGAATTCAGTTCTGAAAAGACAATAACATTTCAACTCCAGACCATGGAATGCATACCTCTAATTGCTGGCATTTAAGCTAACACATGCAACCAAATACACAGGATGCAAGTGTAACATTATCCACCCTATTCAACATCGTATGGTCCATCAGCAACTCACCTCTTAAGAAAATTTGATACCACATAAACTGCTTAGCAATTCCCATAGATTCCCCAAGAAATAACAAGAGGCAATATGAAAAAAACACACATACATCAACATACAGAATTCTTCAAAACTCTCTTTTAATCACTCTGTGTGATTACAAGAGAACTGGTTTACAATTATAGACATATTATAGACATTCGAAGTTTCTACTTCTACCCCCAACCCAAAACTTAAAAGAAAAGAAAGATTCACTCTTTCTTGTTCATGACAAGCAAAACCTCTCCACCATTACTTAGAACATAATCCAAATATCCCCTAACCTCTCGAGTACCTTCAAAGGGCATAGGCTTAGGAAGATCACTATCCAAGTTATACCAAACCCCACCAATCTTTCTCATGGTAATCCAATGCCTACCCTTCCAAAGCAATGCATACCGTCTAGCTGGAACATTGAGGACAATACCAAACAAACTATCATCAGCCCCATCAAGATCAATAGTGGAAGCTGCATTCCGCCGGTCATGCCAGACAACAGTCTTGTCTTTCTCTTCAAGAGCGGCAATTAAAACATTAATGTCGTAATTTCCAGTAAAAGCATTATGGTGAGGCTTGAAGACTATAGACAATGGTGTCCAAGTCTTTTTGCTGGGATCATCAAGAACAAGTTTCCCAGAAATTTCATTCAATCTCGCTCGAGTAAATGCCTCCTGTTGCTGAAAAATAAAAGAAAAGAAAAAAAGAAATCTCGATATCTTCAATTTGTAAGGCTTTATCACTAACCAAATAGCACTACTTCTAGAGTAAATGGATGAACAGAAAAACGTTGTAGTTTTTTATTTTATTTTAAATTCTAAGCAATAAATTGTCGAAACATTGCTGTTTTATATTAAAAAAAAAAAACCAACGAAATTGAATCGTCTAAACTAAGGAGAAATTTTTTAGCATCATGTTTGGGAATCTTTTAGTAATTGGTGAGAGAGAACAGGGGTGGGTGATTTGTATTTTTGAGTACCTGGAAGAGATTGTTGAGGGCATGTAAGAGGCAAAATTGCAATTTCTGCTTCTCGTGATAGATTTCGGTCTTCTCGCTATCCATATCTCTTCTTCTACAGACTGAATTGCAAGATGATCAATTTCGATTTGGTGGTCTTGATCTCCTAGGGGTTTTAGTTACAGTCTCTCTATTTGGCTCTATTTGGGGGGAAAATGCCAAGCAAAGCAAAGCAGACAGGTTAAAGGTAGCGTCACGGCAGGCTCGGAATGGAGTTCCGTGATCGTTGAAACAACCTGGCGCGTTTCCGTTCCTGCTACGACGACGTTTTTAAAATAAGAATTAAAAATAAAAATACTTCTTTTACTATATATGTGTGTCCCCACCCCCCCCCCCGGCTGCAAGTTATACTATTTTTTTTCTAAATTTTAAAAAATTATTAAGAGTATGAACAATTTTTTTACAGTATTATTAAATCCAATCAAGCTGTTTAATTTTAAAACCTGTCAATCCAGCTCTTTACATAACTTGAATTTCAAATTAAATCACGTGAGAGCTGATTCAAAGTGAATTATTCAATTTAATGGGTCCAAAGATAACTTGAATGACCGGTAAAAACATGACATAACTTTTAAAAAAACTTTAAGAAGACAATTTTCTTATAAATATTAGGATGATGTCAGATTGGATCAATTTCGGTTACCCTACGACCTAGGTTATAGACTTTAATGAGTTTAATAACTTTATTTTTAAAAAAATTATTTTTTATTTAATTTTATGATAACATTAGATGCTTTTAAAATCGAACATCAACTCTAAAAAAATATTTATTTAAGATCATGATAATCCTATAAAAAATAAAAATAAATAAATCATGAATTCCATTTATCAACCAATCCATTATTGAAGAAGAGTAAGATAAAAAAAAACAATTAAAAAAATTAAAGGACCGAAAAATATAAAAAAATATCAAGTTTGATGGGTAAACCTGCTTGACCCGTAAATTGGGTAACTCAGGTCAACACATCAAACTCGTAAATCAAGTAATGGACTTCATTGAAATTAATAACTTGTTTTTTTTTTCTAAACTATTGTTTATTTAACTATATGATAACAAAAATAGACAATCGTAAAATCGAGCATCAAACCAATACTGAGATTTTTTTTAAGACTATGATAATCTCATAGACAACAAAACAAAACAAATTATGAAACTTAATTTTTAATTAGTCCAATATCAAATAATAAAATTAAAAAAATTAAAAAAAAAAAGTTAAACTCACATTGTAGATTATTATTGTAAACAGGCCCATGAACTTTCTTAAAAAACTAACATTATAGATTATTATTATAATTCACAGACCTAATGAGTAATCCACAATAGTAATGAGTATGAGAAAACAATGTTTTTCACACATCTTTTAATTTTATACTTAATATATTATTTTCTTTCTATTCTCACCAAAAATTTCCTTATTCTTTTTAATATTTACCCATTCACTTTTTAATTTAAATTTAAATTTTATCACTTTCTATGAAAAAATTATTGTACTCAAACTATAACCATAGTTTTAAAACATAATCTTAATATTAACCTAGACAAACTCAGAATCCCAACCCAAAAAAAAACCTTTTACAAGCCTAATAAATTCAATGAAAAAATACAAGCCCAAATATAAATACAATCTTCTTATAACTTATAGTCCACTCATATCTATTATAGGCTTTTTATAGGCCTAGTAAATTCAAAGAAAAACTGCAGTCCATTCATATTAATGCCCACTGATATCTATTTATGTATAAAGAGTATTTACTTCATTGGCAGGGCTAGGGATTTATTTTTGCAGCAGCTCTTCTTCTACTTAACTTTCAAAATCCTTTTCCCTGTCTGGGACACTCTTCTTTTTATTCTCACTCTTCTTCCACCAATTCTTAATCTTCTTACATAATACTTCTGTGACGTTAGGGTTTGTTTTGAATCTTTTTTCTAGCATTTTAATGTTTTTTTTTTATAACAATGACTGTGTTTGGTACCTCTGAGAAAGTTGTTGATAAGAAATTTCGAAAAAATTCTTCTCTTCAACTTGGAGCCCAAAATCTGGTGTATCCAAAAATATTTTAGAAACAAAATTCAAGGATTGAATATGGAGTCACCAGTTTTTTCGAGTTAGGCAATACCTTCTCTTGTTTTCTATTCAACCTGGCTCAACTTAGGTATAGGTCATCCGAGTCTAATGCTGAAACGCGGTTGAAACCACGTTTTCTTAAATTTTATTTTTTTTGTTAAAAATTATTTTTTTTTATTTTTAGATAGTTTTGATGTGCTGGTCTCAAAAATAATTTTTAAAAAATAAAAAAAAATATTATTTTAATATATTTCTAAAAAAAAAATATTTTGAATCATAATTGATGTAACAATCCCAAAAAGGCAGTTGAATTGTAATGAGCTTTAGAACCATGGCTGTAACTGGTGAGAGAATTCCTCTTTCCTTTTGCTGTTTAATTTCAAATAAAAATGCTTTAGAATATATATATATATATATATATATATATATATATATATATA
>Ga0307517_10009365_pt1 | contig 13875 bp, 7 predicted proteins | sample 23_EM_MG_FD_194515 | JGI IMG/M metagenome (GOLD analysis project Ga0307517, IMG submission 194515) | Populus trichocarpa ectomycorrhiza microbial communities from riparian zone in the Pacific Northwest, United States - 23_EM | ecosystem: Host-associated > Plants > Roots > Unclassified | place...
TTTCCACCCCACTTTCTATTAACTTCAAATTATCCTCAAGTATGTCTCCTAGCAATGAAGTAGAGAGGATGGAGATGTCTCGAGTACCGTATGCATTAGCAGTGGGAAGTTTAATGTTTGCCATGATATGTACAAGACCAGACATTGCACAAGCAATGGAAACAGCTAGTCGATACATGGCAAATCATGATAGAGAGCATTGGAATACTATTAAGAGGATCTTGAGATACATCAAGGGTACCTCAGATGCCGTATTATGTTATGGAGGATTAGAATTTACTATCAGAGGTTATGTTGATTCAGATTTTACTGGTGACCTTGAGAAAAGAAAATCCACTACAGGCTATGTGTTCATAATTGCAGGAGGAGCTGTGAGCTGGGTCTCTAAACTTTAGACTGTTGTAGCGTTGTCCACAATAGAAGCTGAGTACATGACAACTACACAAGCTTGTAAAGAAGCAATATGGATGAAGAAACTTATGGAGGAGCTCGAGCATAAACAAGAGAAAATTCCTTTGTATTGTGATAGTCAGAGTGCCTTGCATATTGCAAGGAATCCAGTGCTTCATTCAAGAACAAAACACATAGATGTTCAATATCACTTTGTTCGCGAAGTGGTGGAAGATGGAAGTGTAGATTTTCAGAAGATTCACACAAAGGAAAACCCAACAGATGCTTTGACTAAACCAGTCAACACTGAGAAGTATATATGGTGTAGATCCTCTTATGGCCTAACTGAAACGTAAGCAGCATAAAGATGGCAAGTATAAAAAAGATAGAAGAATCATAAATGATCAAGTGTGAAGACTTGATTAAATCATCAAAGTCTTCAAGTGGGAGAATGTGAAGCTAGCTGGCACCAATTGGTGCGAGCTAAGTCAACAAAGTGGGCACCAATTCGGTGCCACTTGCAGCACCAATTGGTGCCACTTGCCTTGCCCCTTGTCTTTTGCATGGATGCTTGCCTATAAATAGGCAATGCATCCAAGCATTATAGACACACAACAAGAGAGAAATAAGAGAGCAAGAAGAGAGAGTGAAGAGAGAGTAATCCCATAAAGTTGTGAGGTATTTGTGAGATAGTAAGTGAGATGTTTTCTCCTAGTAATAGAGAGATTTTAGTTGTTCTCCTATTAGAAGAGAGAGGTTGTAATTCCCACATTACTTAGTAAAATCCTTCTATACTTGCCCGTGGATGTAGCTAGATTAGGTGAACCACGTAAATTCTTGTGTGTCTAATTTCTTATTTTATCATATCCTTTGCATTTTATCTTGTCGGGTTTGCATGCCAGTATCCTAACACTTTTATTGTGTGCACTAAACAGTTGATATGGTTAAAGCAGTGAATCTTTGTTTGCCTTTCTTGCAGAGCATCAAAAGAAGAGAATGAGGAATCAGAATTGCATCAGCTGAACCACATAACTGAAAAATAAAGGAACTTTCAGAACGTGAGAGAGAGACCGAATCCAATTGCAGGAATAGTGCCAAGGGCTCTAGTGCCAAATTCACTAGAAACTGTTATCTTTGACTTGGATTTGATTTTATGCTGCAAGAGAGTGACCAGCATTCCTCGACTGTCATACCTTGCCTTACTTGTTGTTGGCTCGTTAATAATCTATGATCCTCCAACTATCAGACCATTCTACTTTGTTAAAAACACCCAATGTATCGTTGCTGCTTCTGCAACTTTCCGCTCATGATCAAAATAGTGGACACACGATGCCCTTAGCAAGCCAGCCTTGTCTCTCCTGAAAATTTTAGGCACAGAGAATTGTCTTAATGTCTCCTTCCCTTTTGGGGCAGTTATGCATATTGACAGTAGCCACAAGCATTAATCATGTTGTCTACTGGAAGTTCTTTGTCTTGGAATATGTTGAGAGTTTAACTAGGAATTTTCGTTCAAAGTTTTCACTAATGCAGGTAAATAACTTACAAAGTAATTGATGCATCACAATTCGGCTTTGTGATGCAAAAGCCTGCGTCATACATGCTAAATTGTCTAGAATAAGTATGGTACTTTGTTCCCATTGCAAATGCAACATGTGGAGTACCAATAGTTGTGGAAAACTCAGTTTCAGTTGCTGCATCGTTGATCCAAGGAACATATATGGCTAAAGTTGCATATTCGTGGAAGGATCGAAGATGATACTGGAATAGAAACAAGGATGGTTTGTTATTGCATATGCAATGTATCAGAAGCAAAGATGATTAAATCTCACCAAAAATGTATATGAAGAAAAGGAAATTAGCAAAACAGAAAGTCTTGGTTCAGCTATAAAAGAAAAAAAGTATAAAACAAAAACTATAAAAATGCATTTGAATTGTATTTCATTCCTATTCTAATTGTAGATCTTGCAGATTGTTCTGCATTGGGGATAAAGCAGCTACATCCAAAATTTATCCCCAAAGGCAAGAACTTGACATTAGATCATACATGATTTCACTGGAGATTCATTGGATATGCATGGATGTTGTTATCTTCTTACATGGATGCCAAAATTGGCAGACTCGTGACTGTTTATCTACCTGCATTTCCTTTCATCTTTTTATAAAACATGAGATTTAATGCCATTTGTTTGTTTAATTTTCAATGTGTCATCTCATTGCATATGATCATTCCAGTAAGAAGTAGACAATTCATGCATGGAAACAGAAATTTAACATTTCTTTCCATGATCACAAAGTATTCAATGTGGTTTAATCTTGGCGAGCGAAAGGGGTTCATACCATGCTAGTGTTGTCATGTGACAATCTCAACTCAATTGTATTCTTCGTGAGGGGTTCATACCATGCTAGTGTTGTCATGTGACAATCTCAACTCAATTGTATTCTTCGTGAATGGCGATGTTCTCTCACATGCGAGGGTTGTTGAGAACTGCCATTACATGAAAGACGTCAGATAGGGTAATACTGAAGTAAAAGAGCATAATTTGAGTTTGCAAGAGCGAGTTGAGAACTAAGCACAGGAACCCACCTGCGAAACCGTATCCACTTTGGCTTCAATGGCAGTATGGGTCTCCTCGAAATCTAATTCTGTGACAATACCTTCTTTAAGGCGATCTCCAAGTTTGGAAAAATATGCAGCAAGGGTCTGCACAATCCAACACGTATTCAAGTTTTGCTCGATACATCAGGAGGATTAGTATACTAAAAACAAATAAGAAACCATTACAGTGAATGAGAATTCATAACATACCACTCCAGTATTTGGAGAAGTTGAAATGCTAAAGACTTGGTGATTATTGTAGAGCAGCACATCTGAAAAATAATGACAATTTGAAGAGAAATTATAAGATTTGTAGAGCAGCTCATTATAAGATTTGAAGAGAAATTCCTGAGTATTCAATTGAATTTTAAGAGCCCGCATTATCAAAAAGACTAGTCTTCATGATTGTTTGGAATTGTGGTAAAAATTATTTTATTATCAAAACATACACATCACAATACTACATAATAATATTACATAATAAAAATACAATTCCAAATACATCAAATGGAATACAAGTACTACTTATGATCTTCTACTCTTGGTCTGACTCATCAGACAAATATTAACCTTCAAAGGCTACCCTAACTCTTCTAGGCAGTGTTTTTAAACCTAACCTGATGGCCGACCCGACCCAAGGCCCGGATCACCTGGGTTAACCTTATTTTTTTTATAAATTAAAACGACGTTGTTTTGATAAAAAAATAGCCAATGGGTTGCAACCGGGTCACCGGGTCAACCCGTCGGGTCCACTGAGTTTTTAACTACCCTTATTTTTTTATAAACCTGGACCGGTTCCAGTCCTGGGTTAGCCGAGTTTTAAAACTATGCTCCTAGGTTGAATCTCATTAAAAGAAGGCACATTGCCATGAAACAAGTGGGAGAAGTCTACATTAATGCTTCAAGAACTGTTGTAGAAGTGAATGTCTCCTATCATGTCAACCAATTTATCCTTCATTACTATTTTTAGTGCAAGATTGTTGTTGTAAGTAGTTTCAAAGTCAGAAGGATTTTCTCATAGTGTTTGCAAATTTGAACATTATTAGGTTTTCAAAATTCATACACGCAGTGAAAATGATAAATTTAAGGTAATATTCGAGAGTCCTTAGGATCTCGTTAGACAAATCTAAAGTTATTTAGGAATTTATTACCTGAAGATCTGATCTTCTCCGGCTTGGAATAATTTTTGAAAAGCTGAGTTGTTGCAAACCACAAGTCGTTCAATTTTTTGATCTCCAACGGTAATCCACAAGAACTACCAGTGAGAAATCTTCTAAATCTCTATTTAGGAGAGAGGGATTATTATGCCTAGAATGTTAGCTTTTTGTTCTATGACTTGCGAAGTTTTTCTATCTAACAGATAACCTATTTAAAATAAGAGGTATAACTTTATATTTATAGGGAATCTAAAAAACCCTATAGATGAAAAAATATCTATTTACCCCTTAAATAATATCCATATATTTTTTAAAAATAATTTTGGAAATTTAATCAATCAAGTCCCTACTTAATTATTTGAAGACTAAAATTATAATTTCTGAATTAAATACATTCTAGTGCTTCATTTCTAAAATTATTTTCAATCAAGCCATACTTGATTAAATATCTCAATTTAATTTCTAACTAATGGTTCTTAATGTGTGTGACACATTAGGTTCCTAATATGTTGGTCCAAATATAAATTATAATTCTAAATAAATAGAATTAAATAAATGAAATAATTTAATTTACTATCAATTCAATAATTGATTAATTTATATTTAAAGATTAAGTACCACCGTCTAGTAACGTGTCATGATCTCCCAAATATTAAGAAAGTCATAAGTGGTTTGACTTCATCTTTCAATGACTGGTTTAGTGTAATTATTATCCCTTCATTATTAATGTTTTGATTATGACATTTAGCATGGAGTGTTTCTGCCATGTCAAATCATATTTGTTCACAATATTATAGTCATTGATATTTTAAATAAGATTTGAAACTCTTTTCAAATCTCATTTCGCCTTGCGCAAGGATTTCACAATCAATACTATTTGAGATCATGTGGAACATTTTTCCTAATTCATCTAGGGTAATGAATCCTCTTTTGATCACTAAAATACCTTCATATAGTTTATGTTATATCCAATGTCTACCTATTTGTTACATTTACCAAGATAACGTGTAACAAGATCAAAGTATAACACTTTTTATATAAGATAATTTAGTGATCTCAAGTCTAAGGATTACTTACATGACCGTCACGTGAGTCTTTCCATAGACATAAGTAATATCTTCATATGAAATTCTCATGCGGGTCAGTTCAATGTACATGTCTTATGACAAACACCTATATTAGTTCTAGGTATCCCTTATAACTTAGCTTATGAGAACATTTGCTATTTTTCATAAAAGAATAGTTCATAATATGTACCAGTCTTTACGACTCTAATAAATGTCTAGTATTAAAAGAGCATTGACCAAGAACATTTAGGAACATTATTTTGATACAATAAGAATCTCATAATTATAACATCTTTATAATTTTCTAACAAAGTGTTTTTGTTCCATGAACTTTATCTTTACTTTAGATTCATTTATCAAATATTAAATTCATAAATTAAATATAAATGAATATTAAAGATAAATAATACTTTTATTTAATAAAATTAAGTATGTTCTACATAAATAAAATAGTGCCATGGCTACAGGGCATATAAACTAACAAACATTTTCCTTGTAACTGAGTTACCTTACCTTGTGTTTGGACTAGTTTATTTTGCATACCAATTAGTGCACTCTGAGCATCAAAAGATATATTTTCAAGCTCTTTAATTCTTTTTCTTACAACTAGTCACTTCTCGTTTAGACTCCACTATGACAACACAAAGGGATGCAACCTTTGTATGAAAAATATCTTTTTCTACACTTAGAGAGCAATACGTTGACTGTAGTTCATGAAGACTCTTATCTATCCAAGGTTGTTTCTCTTTGTAAGTTGTAATTTCCTGATGAGCTAATATAAAAAATTTAGTTATTTTCTCATATTCTCCTTCTCATCGCCAAAGAGCTAATAACTATATTTGAGAACTCTGAAAAAAAAAAAACTTATATTAGTAGTAGAAAAAATAATAAATGATAATAATAATGAGATCAAATAGCCTCATGCTCACATGGAAAGCTTTATACATGTTGTTAGTCAACTAATATGACAAACTACCTTCTTCAAATTATTGTATATCCTTAAGAAACTAAGACATTTTGGCAAAAAATATCTATATTTTAGCAATTGCTATATGTAGATGAAGGATTATCCTCAATTATGAAAGTCATAAAGTCCCCCTCTCTATAAGTATAGATTACCTCTCTAGGAGGTTGAAATCATACCAAGGAAGGTTCCTCAAGCCAGGGACCACAACCACTAGTAGTTATATAGTTTACAAAATTCAACGTGGAAGGACGATGAAACCAAAGATGAGGATAAGAAGAGCTACTAAAAACGGTACTACCACTTAAATTTACATCATTAAGAATGTTAATAGGAATTGTTGCAATATGCACAAGACTTGATGTAATAGTGTTTGGGGTAACTATATGTGTAGGGTTTAGTACTTGACTTGGCGTGGGTGTTATTGTCATAGGAGAATCAGGAATGATAGGCTGTGAACTACGCTTTTTCTTACTCCTCTAGTGTAAAACATACCCGCTCCCAACTGTTTTCATATCAATATTGGTGTCTATCTCACCACTCTCTTGCTGAGTTTCTTTTATTACCTCTACTTTAGGTTCTTTTGTTGTTGTCTCTTTCTTCTCCCGAGACTATTACCTCTTCTTCTTTTATGTTTTTTTAAACGATGATAAGAAATTTGAAGCTTATTGTTTGTAATATCCCACATCGGCGGGTGAGGGAGTGGTAACTGGCCTTATTAAGAGTGCTGGTTGCCAACTTGTCATACGCGTTTTGGGGTGTCAGGCTCAGAAGTGGGCTCGCGTCACCAGGAACAAAACTGTAAGGGCGGTAAGGCCCAAAACGGACAATATATGGCAGGTTGGGTTGAGTTGTTACATTTGGTATCAGAGCCGACCTCACTGGCTGTCCAATTGTGCCGACAGGGTCGTCGGGCTCCTTAAGGGGGGTGGATTGTAATATTCCATATCGGCGGGTGAGGGAGTGGTAGCTAGCCTTATTAAGAGTGCTGGTTGTCAACTTGTCATATGCGTTTTGGAACGTCAGGCTCAGAAGTGGGCTCGCGTGACTAGGAACAAAACCGTGAGGGCGGTGAGGCCCAAAGCGGACAATATATGGCAGGTTGGATTGGGCTGTTACATTGTTCCTTCTTATTCAATTGTCTCAAAGAGGGGCCCACATATAAACAACATAAACAAACATCAATATAATAGTTATGCTGCCAAAAAGCAAGGAAGATGACAAATATCTCTTGTACCATAAATATTATACTCAAGAGAATAACTTTTGGCCAATCGAAAAAGGTAGTATTGACAATTATCAGCAAGATTTCTGAATACATTCTCCTCGTTTGGGCTTAAAGGAGCGACATTATCCATGATAGACACTCTTTAAATTGGAGAACATCCACACACTTTTTTAGTAAGGGGTTATAGAACTACTATGACCCACTAAAAACCAATCATTTCTTTACTGACAATAATTTACCTTGAAAAATATCTTTCAATGGATTTTGTGTCTTTTTAGAAAAAGATTAAAACCATGCCATATTTTTGTTAGACTCGAAAGAACTAGACAAGCTATCAATAATGAGAACTTGACCTTTAAATCTCAAATACTTGTCAAAAGCTACCACGATTATCCATCCATTTAAGTGCAACTGACTAATTAATAGGTAATAGTAGAAAAACACATTTATAACAAAACCTAACAGTGGAAAGTAATACCCAACTTAAACATACTTACACGGGCTATGATCTTAAAATTCTAAGTTATTGCCTCTAGTGTCTTACTTATTCTTTCATAGGAAAGTGAAGTCCTAACCTCATACCCTACTTTCATGTTTAAGGCTAATTGAGTAATAGCACCAATAATTATAGTGCTCCTATATGAATCATGGGTTAAGGTTGGATAGATGGGGGCATGGAAGAAAAATATCTTTTATGAGAAGATCTAGCACCTCTACTTCCACCAGTGCGATGGGAATGAAAATGCTTAGCTCCTCTATTTCTATTGGTAGAGGTACCACTTTTATAGTCTCCTCTACTATTTTTTTTTTATCTAGATAAACGTATTTAAAAGCAAGTAGAAAATCACGAAAAGAAGAATAAGGTTCTTCACCTTTGTTTCTGCATTAAAGATTCACCTATAAATAATATGAAAGAAGAATGTGATGTTGAGTAAGAGTGGAGGTACTAGCTATTTATATAGTAGTGATTTTGCCGACAACCATTATTAAAGTAAAGTGATTATAGCATAACAATGTGAAGCAGTGAATGAGTGGAAAAAAAAATTCCTAATATACTTGTTATTATCATAGTGGACCAAGATTCTCCATCATTGCTATGTGCATAACCATGCAAAAAATGTCTCAAGATTCCTGACATAGCTATAGATTTTTACTCCCACAACTATCAACAACCATGATATCACCAGCATTCATAGTAAATTCATGCTTTCCATGGATATATTTGAATATGTCATCCATTATTTGTTTTTCCCCACTAAATTTGGTTTTCCGATAAAGTATTTTTTAATAATGTAACCGTTAAAAATTTACCTGGGGAAAAATGATAATACAAAATTTTTTTTTGGCTCGGTTGGGTCGAAACCCAACCAAGCCTCACTAGGTTTAGTCTTCGCCCAATTCATCATATTTTTTCTCTTTTCTCTCTCCTATTGTTTTATCATCCATCTCTTATCTTTCTTGGCATGTCAAGCTATACATGCTAGCTCGGTAGGGCCTGGCCCAACCAAACCTAACTAGGTTCGATTTTCACCCGACTCGTCACCTTTTTTCTCTTTTATTGTTTTATCATTCATCTCTTATCTTTTTTAGGCATATCAAGCTATACATGCTAAAACTTCATTTATACTTCAACTATAATTGCCACGTGCAATAGGTGACATGTGCAAGCTATCTTATTACAAGAGAAGTTATTCAATAGAATTGCCACTTTCAAGATAAATGCTTTAAACTTTTTCTAAAATAAGCTTTATATCCCTAAGTTTAAAAGAGAGGAGGGGATTTTTCTCACATAAAAATAGAATAAAATATCTAATTCTTTCTCTGCCTACTTTTCTTACATAATATCTATCTGAAAAACCCTAAACTAATTTCAATATCAGAGGGTTTTTTTTGAACAGGTAACACCCACTACCCAGCCTGTTATTGTCCGCAAAGAAAGCCCATATCTAATGAAGTTTTTTTCAAGCTCCATCAAGTACCTTGTGTGTGGTTTTGTGCGTCGGACTGATCTAACTAACTGAATCATAATGGACTGAATAATCAATGATCAGAACAGTGATTCAAATCCAAAGAAGAACAATGTAGGATCTTTTAGAGAACATGGCAATATAAGGAATAACGAAAGTGTTTCATGTACTCTTATGGCGCAAACTAACTGCACAACCGAATCAGGTTTAGGCAACTACTGGTCAGTAGTTGAATTTCTAAACATAAGACAATGACAAGGCTAGTTTTGGCCTTCATTGCCAGTAATTGTGTACGTTTTGGATATGGTAAAAGCAATGAATCTTTATGCGTTTTTTTTTGGCAGAGCACCATTAACAGAAGGTAACGAGGGATCAGAATTGCATCAACTGGACAACATAACTGAAGAATAGAGAAACCTTCAGAGCACCAGAGAAAGAGTCAATCCAATCGCAGGTCTATTGTCAAGGGCTCTGGCGTCAAATTCAGTAGAAATTAAGTTTGACTTGGTTTTGATTTCGTTCTGCAGAAGAATGACTATCATTCCATGATTATCAAACCTTGCCTTAATTGCAGTTAGACTGTCCAAAGTCCATGATCCTCCAACGATCAGAAAGTTCTTCTTTATCGAAAACCACCTAAAGACTAATGCTGCTGCTGAACTTTCTTCTCATGACCAAAGTAGTGGACGTACGGTATGATGCCCTTAGAAAGTCACCCTTTTGTTTCCTGAAAAAATTAGGGAGTTTGAATTATGTTATAATTCTCCTTCACTGTTGAGGCAGCAACGCATAACAACAACAGCCACAAGCAGTGATCATGTTTACTTTTAGCAAGGTTTTTATCGTACAGCATGCTAGGAGTTTAACTAGGAATGACTGCACATATTCTTAACTAGTGGAGGTAAAGTAACTTGCAGGACAATCGATGCATCACAATTCAGCGTTGTCATGTTAATGCATGCATTAAACAGGATAAATTGTCCAGAGTTTGAATCGAATATTTTCTCCATACCAAATGCAAGATGAGCTTCAGGGGATGATCAAAGGAAGATAGCGGATCAAAGCAAGAGAGAGCGGACCCAAGGAACACAAAAGACTGAAGCAGCATATTTCAAGAAGTAATGAACTTGATGCAGAAAGAGGAACTACACATGCAATGGAGCAGAAAGAAAATTAAGTTGGGTAAATACTTGTTTGTTGAGAGTTTCTTATCAAAATAATAAAAGCTAGCAAGAGAGAACCTTGGTAAAATAAAGGATTATGCGTTTTTCAAGAACAGAAAAACAATACAGAAAATCCTCCTCTTGTCGCTTCGACATTGTTACATAACATATAACGAAAGTTGGAGTTTGTTAATTCTAAAAAAAACCAAGAACAATAAACACAACAAGGTTTTGGGGAAACCCAAGCCTGAATCTCATTGATAGATAATAACTGATTCCAATATCTCACAAAAATAATTTAAATGGTTGTCCAAGTCAAATATCGGCTAAATAGAAAATGAAATAACTAGAAAGGTAAAATCTCTGGAACATAAGCAATTTTAAGACGTTTTTGAAGGCTCGAATCAGGCATAAAAACAGGTCTTTCGAGCGGATGTTGACCTTGAAAATGACCTCGAATGGCCTATGAACCTCTCCTCTAAATATGCTTTCTGGATTGGCATGATCTGCACCAGTTAGTCATTTGATGATCCAATGTGCACTTACCCTTTAAGTTATCTTTTTAGACCTACGTCTCTCAATCTGATCTATAAACACAACAGCTAGACATCCCACGTAACATTGATCATTCACTTCTAAGCATTTTACAAGTAAAAACAAAGAATCTATGTAGAGTGTTAGTATGTATGTATATGTTTCCATTGAAGGATTTCCCTTCCAAGAAAGGGAAAACACACAGAGAAATCTCTCTTGAAGTCTTTTAAGGAAAATATAAAGCATATAAGAAATTTTCTGGCAGAATCATGTAACTCAAGAGAAACAAGATACAAAATAAGGAAACAGAGAACGATATGATATACAGCAAGAAGGTTTCTAAAAGATACTTCAAATGGATAAAAAAACCTCTTAAAGACTTCCCAAAGTCGGCAAAGAATCTAAGACCTTGGGGTCCTTTGTTTCTCTCGCTTTCTTGATGATCAAAGTCATTCATTTTTCTATGAGAGTCAGTAAGGGAGGAGAGTGTCCATGAAATGGAAGGTTGTTCTGTACAAGTTTCTTGCTAACCTGTTCAAAGTGCTTAAAGGAACAGACGAAATGCTAGACTGTTGTGAATTAAGCTTACTTGAAAAACTAAAAATAAAATACAAGGATAAATAAAAACTATAAATTACTATAAGGACTAATTGCAAAACCTTTATTACTATAAGGACTAAACTATAAATTTTATAAAATACAAGGATAAAAAGTTTTCAAACAAAAATAAAATATAGGTACTATATTTTAAAGTCACAGGAATTAAAATGAAACTTTATCAAAGCTTGCATTTAACTTATATTACATCTCATCATATAGAATAAATATAATTAAATTTTGCCGGTTCATTAAATAACAGGGGCATTTGAAAAAATAATTATTTTTTAAAATATTTTTTACTTTAAAATATATTAAAATAATATATTTTTTATTTTTTAATAATTATTTTTAGTACCCCATATCAAAACAATAAAAAAATTATAAAAATTTAATTTAAAATAAAAAAATCAAATTTTCACCGAACATAAAGCTCCGAGAATTTCGGCATCTGCGAATGTTAAATGTTAAACATTGCCTCAATCATTTGGTCCTTTTTCCTGATTGAAAACTTCCGAGAGATGAATTGTTAGTTAGTTAGTTAGTTAGTTAGTTAATGAAGTTATAATAGGATGGGTCCTCCATGGATTTTCAGGCTTCTGTATATTTCCAATGATTTGAGTTTGAGGATTTAAATAGAAGAGGACAACTGGATTGCATGGAAAGTGAGAATAGCAATAAAGGCTACTGTTTAAATAATCAAAGCAAAAGGTAACTCGAAGCGCCCAACGACGCCGTTCAGCCCTACTGGGAATATTATTTTATAATATCCGGATGGTTAAAAATCAAGATTACCGTGAGGAATCCAACAGCGAGAAGGAAGTCGGCTGTCACCGTATCGGCCTTCCTTTTAAACGCCTTAGAGGACGGTTTTTCTACCTTCCCTCGAACGCTCCCCTCCCTGCTCTGCTCCTGCTGCGAATCAAAGTATCTTTCTATCAAAACCCTAAAAACAATCCCTGTCACTCTCTCCATGGCACCAAAACGCCCTCCTCCTGTTGAAGACCCGCCCTCTGCTTCTATCTCTGAAGAAGAAGAGGAGGAAGATTCTTCCAGCGCTGAGGAAGAAGAAGAGCAACAACAATCTGATGGTGAACAAAGACAACCCTCTCCTCCACAACCACAAAACAAAACCCAAAACCCACCTCACAAGATAACCGAAACCACCACTCAACAATCTGAATCTGATTCGGAGTCGGAATCCGCATCCGAGTCCGAACCCGACCAGATTGTCAAGCCTATAACGTCTAAGCCCATGGAGGAGACCCCACCAAAGGCGGCATCAGCAGCATCCAAGAAACCCAGATCGAAACCTGCTACAGCTGCTACCCCGGAGAAAACAACTGCTTTGAAGAGAGGTAACGAGACTGATCGCGAAGACTCGAAACGGGCTAAGAACAAGGAACCCGATCCTGAGAAGCCCGAGGATTCCAAAAAACAACTCTTTCAAAGGTTGTGGACCGAGGATGATGAGATTGCACTGTTGCGAGGTATAATTGATTTTACTGCAAAGAAGGGTTATGACCCATCAAAGGATATGAATGCTTTTTATGATTTTATCAAGAAGTCTTTGCATTTTGATGTGTCTATGACTCAATTGAAGGATAAGATTTCTAGGTTAAAGAAGAAATTTGAGAATCACGTGAAAGGTAAAAAAGGTGAAAATAAGACTTTCAGTAAACCACATGATCAAAAGGGGTTTGATTTGTCTAAAAGTATTTGGGGCAGCGATGGGAGTATTAAAGATAATGGGAGGAAAAATGATAGTGGTAATACTAGTAATAATAATAAGACAGGGAATGCGAAGAAACCAGAAGCATCTAAGCCTGAGTTGGGTATGGATGTGGGAGAAGAGGACAGAGTGGAAGTCGAGATGGCGAGAGGTTCAAGTGTCAAAAGTGTTTTGAAGTTTGACAGCAATGTGAGTGTTGAAAGAATGGAGGATTATGTTGTGAGGATGGGACTGAATTTTGTGCATGGAACCGAGAAGGAGAAAATGGAAGAGGAGTGGAGGAAGTTGCATGTGGCTGAGTTAGAGCTGTTTTTGAAGCGGAACGAACTAATACGAGAACAGGCGAAGTTAATGCTGACAGCTTTTAAAGCTGAAAAGGATTAGGGAGGCCGAGAAGGAACATGTTGGGGGGGGGGGGGGGGGGGGGGTGTTTTTTGTAGGTAATTGTGTTTGTTTTTTTTTAGTTTTTGTTTTGTTTGG
>Ga0307517_10009368_pt1 | contig 13875 bp, 8 predicted proteins | sample 23_EM_MG_FD_194515 | JGI IMG/M metagenome (GOLD analysis project Ga0307517, IMG submission 194515) | Populus trichocarpa ectomycorrhiza microbial communities from riparian zone in the Pacific Northwest, United States - 23_EM | ecosystem: Host-associated > Plants > Roots > Unclassified | place...
CCTACCATTATTTGTTAATGAAATTTGGCTGCAAAGTCACACACTTCCCTTGTAATGATTATTAACAGGGTCATGACGCTAAAACAATAGCAAAAGCTAAATTTGATTTGCATTTCCTAAGCTTGATGCTGCAACGTTGATCAAATATAGTATCAATTTATTTAACCGGATTGTTTTTTTTTAGGTATTGCATATGTCTTACGCGTTGACAACATGTGAACGTGATTATTCTGTTGTAACTATAGTTTTGGTCACCCGAAATTGAATGGAGGGCACTGGACATGAAACCAATATCGATAAAATGTTAAAATTTTATGGGATGATCATTTTTCTGAATTTGTTCTTGTCATCCATATTTGCAGGAGCAAGGAAGGGATTTTTGGTTCTTCTCTGGTCTACTTAAATGTGAGATCTGACTCACTTGTGAAGCAAATGTCTAAATATCTGGTTGGTCCGTTTACAGTGAGCAAACCTATGAATCCAGAGGATTTGATGTTAATCCAATACGTGCTGAATGGGAGATCAGAATTTTTTCTCAGAGTTCTTGTTTGCTTAGCTGAACGATTTTAAGCTCACCTGTTCTATACTTGCTTCTGCTAATGTGATTGTTGTTCAATGCAATAATTATTATTTAACTCGGCGGGAATTATGCCCCGTGAGACCATAGACCTGGCTTGATGATAACGTCCTCTCTACATTCTTAGCTCATAGATACTACATAAGAAGTTTGAAAGGCCCATATTATGCTGTATTGATCAATGGTTATACATAATAACGTGATTGCACTGAATTTCAACATGCAAATACAAACATTGACAGAAAAAAAAAAATGCCATGTGACGCTCGTGTCTAGTAGCAGAAATTGCAGATTGCAATAACAAGCAACGAAATGGCATAGATTATCCAAGTAGCCCCCTTGAGACCAGGGGGGAATGGGATTGAAATGATGATGAAAAACACGGTGGCTGCCAGGAAAACTGCGACTTTACCCAACACTTTGGATGTCCTTGGAAACTTGGCGGGGTTGATAAAATGTGAAACAAAGAGGCAAGAAAAGATAATTGCAACAAGGACACAGACTGAATGCAAGGAATCGAGTTTGGAATCAGTAGGTTGGTGAAAATGAAGGGCTATTTCAAGTCCTGTTGTCAAGCAGTTGCTTATAAGCGTCTTTTGCCATTCCATTTCCTGCCTAGCATGGAACATGTTGACCAGCTCTTCTTCTTGGTTCATGGTGGGACGTGGTAGCTGCTGTGATTCCAATTGTCCTGCTCCATGCCAGAGTCGGGACACAGATTGTGGAATTGAAAGAATAAAACCCTTGATAACTCGAGCACCATTCTCCATGGTTTTCCTGTGCTGTATGCTATAAAGCTTGAGAAGACTGGGAAATAATTTATAAGAAACGAAAAAAACTGTCGGAATAGTATGCTTGTAATACCTTTATAAAAGTTTTTTATATATATAATTTATAATAGTTTTTTTTTTTTTATTTGAGATTTTTACCTTTCGTTTAAAAAAATTTTTGACTGTTTTTTTATCGAGAAAAGAATCACCTGAATATTCAGCTTTATTTGCAAGAATACTTATGGTATACAGTAAGTGCAGTTCTTTCCTCAGCTCTTCATTAATTTGATCGTGGGTCTATCTTGTTTCACCAGGCTTTGTTGTTTGCTTTGTGGGGGTTTGAATATGAATACTGCTTGCAATAATTGTGGCTATTTATATACTCGAGGGGCTTGGGCTTCGGTTGTGTTAAACCGTAGCCCCACGCCCAAGTAAACTGCCACGTGGAAGCCTGGTTCTTCTATGGTCTCCTCAAATGTGAGATTTGACTCACCTGAGAAGCAAATGTCTAAATATTTGGTCGGTCCGTTTACAGTGAGCAAACTTACCAGTTCAGAGGACTTAAAGATAATCCAATATGTCTTTGATTCTTCACTGATTGAGAGGTCAGATTCTTTCCCCCCAGTTATTGTTTGCTTAGCTGAATGTATTTAAATTCACCAGTTGACCTATTCTGTATTTGTTTCTGCTAGTGAGACTATTGTTCATTGCAAGAATTATCATTTATCTCGGAGGGAACTATACTCACTGAGACCACAGATCTTGCTTGATGATAACATACTTTCTACGATATCTGATGCCATGACTTTAGTTAAGACGAAGATGGATGATTCTGTAAGTCCTCTCTCTTCTTCTTTTTTAGTTTTTTCACAGAGAGAAACAATCAACTCAAAAGCTCAGAGAGAATGCACACAGAAAAAAATGCAAAAAAACTTGAAATTATTGCTGTAAACAAGAAAGAATAAAAAGTGACACTAGGGATTTTGACCTTTTTTTTCTTTATCGAGAAAAGAGACAGATCGAGAATCACCTGAATATTCAGCTTTATATGCCAGAATACGTATGGTACACCGTCAGTGCAGTTCTTTCCTCAGCTCTTCGTTAATTTGGGTCTATTTTGTTTCACCAGGCTTTGTTGTTTGCTTTGTTGGGGTTTGCATCTGAATGCTGCTTGCAAGAATCATGCCTATTTATATACTTGCGGGGGCTTTGTCCTATTCAAGGGTGGTGCCACGAATTTTCCTGGACTGTCCAGAAAAAATATATAAATTAATCATTAACTTATATATAAAATTTTTTTAGCAATATTGTAAAAAACATCAATTTTAAATGTTTTTTTAAAAAAAGTATATTCTAAAATAAAGCCAAGTATAAAGAGTTTCACTATCTCATCACTAAATTTAGAATTTAATTATTCCAACTAAAAATCTATTATTGAATTAAATATATCATAATGATAATGTTGGTAAATTATTACTAGTTTTTGTTATTAACATAAATAACCTCTAGTTTTTTTGTACGAAGCATTTATATGTGGTATGTTAATTTCATATTGTGTGCAAATAAATTACATATATGCAAGGAAATCAAATCCAGCAACTCTCAAATTCGAAGCAATGCTTTATTAGTTAGCAAAAAATAAGATATAATTAAATTAATTTTCAAGATCACAAATAGAAGTTATCTTTTCCAAGAAGACAATATTTTATTTTTATATAATAAAAGATAGGCTGTTCATATCTAAATTTAAATTTAATGAAAAATATTCAATTTTCTCAATTAGGATTTCACTAGTATTTTATTTAGGTTATTTACTAATAACAATTTTATCTTCCCGATTAATATTTATCTTTTCTATTTTATAAGAGAATTTATTGTAAAAGCTCATAAATTATCATATAAAATAATTAAATTTTAATAAATATATTAACAAGATTTAGTTAATTAATATCACTAGAAAACTGGTTAGTTTTTAAAATTTTAACCGAACCAAGATTAATATATTTAATAATATCTTGCTTTTAATACCATAATATATATTAACTAAAATCTTTTAGTCTATGTATGTGAAATCCAAAATAAATTTATATTTTTTAAAATATTAAATATAAAGGAAAGAATATAATTTAATTATTTTTTTATGAAGATATTCAAATTCATAATTTGTTGGATAAAAGATAGATTATTTATATATAAAAAATTAATATTTCAACTAAATTTTTACCGAGTTATGCGTTTTGGTTATTTACTAAGAATTATTTTGCAATCCTAAATAATATTAGATGAGAATAGTTTTGCCAAGTTAAGGGGGTTTTTTTTAATGAGAATATATTTAGAAAAAAATAATTTAGATCCATTAGAGCAATAAGAAAACTTTATTTAGAACTTATTAATTGCTGTACTTAATTGCTGCATTTGTGTGTAAATTAGAGTTTTGAATACTGTAGGTGTACGTGCACCTCAGCCTTGTACACCCCTCCGTTTATGGTCGTAGCGCTGGCTGGAAAAGAACGTGTCAGCCCCTAAGCGCATGTGCCGGTGATCAATAAGTCTAGCATAAGGATCCAATTCTATTGGGTCTTTAATCAAGACTCAACGTTCATGAGTACTAAAATTCTAAATATTATTATTTGTTTTAGAAATATTATTATTTTTATTATAATTAATATTATTAAAAAAATAATTAATTAATATTTTAAAAAATATTATTATTTATATTATAAAGTTTTATGGAATCTTTTATAAAATAAAAAGTGAGCCCGTGGCGTAGCATTATTAAAAATATTTAACAATTCTAAGTATTAATATAAAAAATATTATAATTTGGGTTATCAATATTATTATTTTTCTTAGAATACAAAGTATTCATCTCAAAGATATTATTATTTTTGTTATAATATTATTATTTTTATAATAATTCAAAGTTTTATTATAAAAAAATATTATTATTTGTGTTCAAAATATTCTTGGAATTAAAAATAGTAATATTTGTGTTATGAATATTATTATTTTTACTACAATAAAAAGTATTAATATTAAAAATATTATTTTTTGTGTTATAAATATTATTATTTTTATAATAATCAATATTATTGATAAAATAATTACTAAAACAGAAAAAAAAAATATTTTTAATATTGAAAAACAACCAAATATTTGATTTGAAAAGTAAAATTAAAAGTTAATATTAGTATTATTAGTATCATCATTAATAAATTTTTAAAAATTAGTATTATTATCGAAGAAAAACCACGTGGGGACACGTGACGCTTGGGCTTCTGTATGGGGCTGGGCACACCCCCAGCGCACACGTGGCGCTTGGGCTCCTGCCTCCATGTTGGGCAAACCCTGTGTACATGCGGTGCTTGGGCACGCTAAGACCCAATTATCATTGAGCCCTACTTGCTGCAGAACCCAGAAAAACCTTAGGTCATTGGATGTTAGACTTGGGTCCTGACATGAGCCTTGGTCCTGTTATTGTCAAGACCCAATTTTTTATGAAAATAAAAGGTGAGCCCACAATGTGCTGCATGCCACCTAACTAGTATATACTAAAGGATTTTAAATTTTATATTGAAAAAATAAAATATTTTTCTAATAATTATATAGTGAGTTTTAAAAAGTATTAATAACTAACTAAAAAAATATGAAAAAAGAAGGGTATAGAAGAAAAACCACATTTGAAAAAAAAAAACTTCAGGTCTCGCCCGGGTTTGCCCTAGTCGTCCAGGTTATGGGTTGACCCGCCGGGTCGACCTGCCGAGCCTATCCGGGTTTAATAACTATGGTTTTAGATTTAGTTTCATAAGCCTGAAATCGAAAAATTTCATTCGAACCGAACCGAACTGATTTAGTTAAAACTAAACTTAACCAAACCAAAAAAATTAAAAACCAAACCAAAACCATACACATCAGATAGTATATGGACTGTTGCGAGTGCAGTTTTCCATGTAAATTTTATTTTGGAAAGGGAAAAATTGAAGATTTATTATCAACATTTGAGCAAATTGAGTTTTTCGCTGTTGAAATAGAAAACCTCTCTGTCTTGAAACAGAGACGTGCGTTTGTAGACCTAGAAGAATTTGTTATGCTACCATTCATTTTCATTGAAGCTAGAATTTTCGACATTGCAAATCTCATCTGGCAAATCAACAAAATTCCTTCATATTTTATGTGACCTGTAACTGCCTTTGGCCATATTACCATCATAGCTATGAACAAAAACACTACTCTCGACCAGTCCATGGCAGCTAGCTGGTTTTCGTAGTCGTTATCTGGCTTCAATTCTTCTTCCTTTTCCAGAGAGAAATGAGTGTATATATTAGGGTACTTAGCTACGAGTGATTTAATTCCGTCACGACCATAATTTTTCCTTGAAGAAGTAAATCCCATCGCCTCAAGAAACACTGCAACTAATCTCTGTTGTAGTCATGGGGCAAAACCCTTCAAATCACTGCTTTGTGCTAATTTTATTTAAGTTGGATGTTTTTTCATTATTAATCAAATTATTCAGTTAATGAGGGTTCATTAATTTTGATTTCGCAATTGCAGTTGTTGAGTTTGTCAGTTAATTACACGGCGATGATATTTAGGAAGGACTAAGAAAAATAATTAGAGAGAAGGAAATGCAAGTACAAGAGAAGGCAATTAACCCCACGGCCTCATGGCCCTCCAAACCCCAATAAACCAAATTCAACCTTCACCTACTCACTTTCTATGCTTGCCAATCTTCGGTGACGTTACTTTTTTTTTCTTCTTCTTCTATTGAAAGATTGTAATTTCATTAATAATTAAAATCATTTAGACACTTTATTATATTCAAGTGCTATGAAAGCCAAATACATGATAAAAAAAATTTAAAACTTTATTTTTACAGGGTTTGCATGATATCTAATAAAAAAAAAGATAAAAAGAAGATAAAATCATGTTTTATTTCTTAATAATCCAGAATTAATCAAAGTAAGAAGTTCATCAGAGTTTGGATGACGTTAACATTTACGCCATCTCTTATTTCCGAAAGTAAAGAAAAGCTAGGAATACTAGTGGAAGAAGAAACATGAAGAGGAAAGAGTGAGTTGTCCTATTTTATGGCTGGCTTGGTTTGGCTGTCCAATTGAAATCCACATAAAGATGTTTTTAATTGATGAAAACCACTTAGCAAAACCCTCACTGTTCAAATTTCCCGAAAGCATCTCGTATTATTAACCGGCATCTAGAAAGTAAAAGGTTGTTTCAACGTGTCTTTATAAATTGTACTCGATAATCAAGCAATTATAGCTACCCCACTGAGCGAGCGAGGATCCTAGCAATTACCATTTGACTAAAGAACACGAAAGGTTTCCATTGACTCGGGAGACCCCCTGGCCATGGCTAGCTAAATTTGGCTCTGCTCGGTGTCTTTTTTAAGTGTGTTTTCAATCGTGTGCTTGGACGGGAGATAGTTTTTGCTTTCTTTAACGGGACCCATATGAAGTGTCGTTGGAATTTATAACTTTTAAAAGTGGGAGATAGGTCTCCTCGGAGGATATGCGAATCCCTCCTCCTGCTATCAAGTGCAGCAGATTGCGACAGCATCTTTTCTTTCCAGTCTTCCCTATCTTCAAATTGGAAAGGTGGGAATGTTGCGGTAATGGAAAGTGTAAAATTATTTGCTAGATTGTCCGGCGCAGATTTAATTGCTCGATCGAAATAACCTGGATTTTAATTGCTAGATTGTCCGGCGCAGGTTTAATTGCTCGATCGAAATAGAGATCAGAGCGCCCTTGAAAAGGGAGGAATTGTAGTATTTAATTGGCTTTCATATCACTTGAATATAATAAAGTGTCTAAATGATTTTAATTATTAATGAAATTACAATCTTTCAATAAAAGAAGAAGAAAAAAAGTAACGTCACCGAAGATTGGCGAACATAGAAATTAGTAATTCATACCAATGATTTTAGTTATTGCTTACTAATTGCACTGGACTCCTATAAATATGATGATTGACTCATCCTCATTGATTAGGTCTATAACTAATATTTTAAGTTTAATCTCCTATGAGTGATTCGACTCCTATAAATGATTAACTCCTATAATATGCTGCCTCTCGACTGGGTTACATTAATTAAAAAAAGGTGTAAGCCAACTATAATTTAGAAGGATTTGTCAAAATAATAATAATAATAAAATAAAGTTTTCGAAGGTTAAGGATAGGCCCATGCTGGGTGCGCAATTAAGAATTTTTCTTGTGCATCTCTTTCTTCTACCTTATTTGTTTTGGTGTTTTAAAAATATTTTTGAAAAAAATTAATTTTTTTTTAAATTAATATTTTTTTGGTGTTATTAAATAATTTTAATGCGCTGATGTCAAAAATAATTTTTTAAAAATAAAAAATATATTATTTTGATATATTTTTAAGTGAAAAATACTTTAAAAAACAACTACAACCATACTCCAAACACACTCTTAGACAAACTTTATGTCAAATAAAAGTCAGACTAAGTTTTCTTGTCCAAATATTAATCATATATTCTTTGACGGACCTTATCTAAGGTCCAGGTTGGATTCAATTAACCCATTATAGGCCTCATAAATCATTCCTATACATAATTTAAGTTATCATTCCTATACATAATTTAAGTTGTGATATAAAGTGATTTATTTTAGCCTAGTTAAATCACCGAATAATTGAGAATGATAAAAACACTCAGATTTTAGAATTTTTAACCAGTTTTAACTCATCGAAGTATATTCATTATTATCCTATAAATACCAACAGGTAAATTAAAAAGAAAGGAGGGGTGAGTAAATAAAACTAAAAAGCTGATTAAACTGAGAAAATTAAAAAAAAAATTGAAAAAACCAAATCATGAAAACAAAAAGGATTAAATCGATTAGAATATTTTAAAAAATATTTGGTCCGGTCCAGTTTCAGTTTCATAAGCCTAAACCGAAAAACCTCAATCGAACCGAACCGAACCGATTTAGTTAAAAATAAATTGAACCATATTGAATATGATCAATAAGCTGAAGTCTGCCACCTGATACAATGAAGAAACTGTACTGAGAAGAAACTGCACTGATGAGTTGAACATTAAAGCTGCTAGAGTGAGCATAGTAGGCGGTTAGAGTTAGCATAATAGGTGGTTAGATTCTGTTGTAAAGTTCGGTATTAATCTGTTATTTATAACTGATTTTGTTACTCTACTAAGCGTAGGATATAAATACTGTACCAACTAATTCAATGAATAAGAAGAAATCAGTTTATACTTTCATTTCCAATATGGTATCAGAGCATTCTCTCTTAATTTTATTTCCGCATCTTCAAGTTTCTTCATCTTCTTCATTCTCTTTTCTGCATTCTTTATCTTTATTTTTCTACAATGGCTGAAGCTACCTCAGAAATGGATCCTTCCAATCCTTTCTTTCTGCATCATGGTGACAGTCCTAGAGCCATGATTGTTTCGAAGCAACTCAATGGTGAAAATTATAACTCATGGAAGAGGGCGATGATGATGGCTTTATCAACCAAGAACAAACTCAATTTTGTTAATGGCACTTTGCCTAAGCCATCCAATCTGTCTAATTCTCAAGGTTTGGCATGGACTTGCTGCAACAATATGGTTCTCTCGTGGTTATTGAATTCTGTTTCAACAGAGATTGCCAACAGCATCATCTATATTGATGATGCATCTGAAATATGGAATGACCTTCAGGATAGATTTTCTCAGTATAATGGACCACACATTTTTCAGCTCAAGAAGTCCATCTCATCTCTGTCACAGGAGAATAACTCTATCAGTGCATATTTTACTGCTATGAAAGGATTATGGGATGAGTTAGAAAATCATCAACCAATTTCTACATGCACATGTGAAGCATTGAAGACTATTCTATCTTATCATCAGCAGCAGCATGTTTATCAATTTCTCATGGGATTGAATGAGAGTTATTCATATATTCGAGGACAAATTCTGCTGATTGATCCACTGCCATCTATTAACAAGGTTTTCTCACTTATAGCTCAAGAGGAGAGGCAACGCATGATTTCCTCTTCAAGTGTTTCTTTCAATCAGAACACCACAGCATTACTTACCAGGACGATACCTCCAACTCGTTTTGCCGGAAACAGATCCTTCTATCCTCGCAAAGATCAATCTATATGCTCTCATTGTGGTATTCATGGCCACACTGTGGAAAAGTGCTACAGAATTCATGGATTTTCACCTGGTTACAAGTTTACCAAAGGAAAGAATGCACCTCGTAATGTAAATCAGGTTTCTGAAAACACTGCTCCTCAGCTGCCTATTACTTATGCACAATGTCAGCATCTCATGGAGATGTTCAAACCCTCAATCTCAGAACTTGAATCTTCTGTCAATCAAGTTTCTTCATATGCCAATAAAGAATCAGAAATCCTCACTCAAAGTGACACTTCAATCAATATAAATCGTGCAGGTACTCTTTCCAATATATCTCAACTCTCTAATCTAGATCCAAAACATTCTGTTTTTGCATCTGCCTTATCTCTCACTCAACCAACTCTTCTCATAAATTCTGTCAAAGCTCCTTGGATAATTGATACTGGAGCTACAGATCACATGATCTGTTCCACATCATTCTTCACACATATTACTTCTGTTGTTTCCAAAACAGTAAGGTTACCTAATGGACAACATGCTTCAGTTACTCACATTGGTACCATTAAGATTTCAGACTCTTTTGTTTTAACCGATGTGCTTTGTATCCCTTCTTTTTCTTTCAACATAATATCTATCAGCAAGTTGATTCAAACTTTACAATGTTGTGTTATTTTCTTATCCAAATTCTGTTTTGTTCAGAACCTTACAAGCTGGAGCATGATTGGTGTGGGTAAAGAAGCTGGAGGTTTATATCATTTGTTGTAAAATCCAGTTTCTGCTTTATCTAGGAACTCTGCGTTTTTCAATCCTGTTAAATCCATGTCTCGGACTACAATCACTGATCTAGCTTCTGCTAGTTTCTTTGTTCAGTCTGTAAATAATAGTCTATGGCATAACAGATTAGGTCACCTTTCAGATTCTCCCTTGAAATTACTTTCTCATGTAATTTTTCAAGTTTTACATGAATCTAATAAGACTTGCAGCATTTGTCCATTGGCTAAACAACACTGTTTATCTTTTCCTCATAGCATCACAACTTCTGCACAACCTTTTGATCTTATTCACTGTGATCTTTGGGGTCCCTTTTCCACTAAATCTATTAGTGGATCTTCATATTTTTTAACCATTGTAGATGATCATACCAGATTTACATGGATTCACCTTTTGGACAATAATTCTCAAACCAGAACTCATATTCAGTCCTTTTTTACTATGGTTGAGACACAATTCAATGCTAAAATCAAGTCCCTCCGATCAGATAATGGAGTTGAATTCCACATGAGTCAATTTTATGCATCAAAAGGTGTAGTTCATCAACTGAGTTGTGTTGAAACACCTCAACAAAACTCAATTATTGAACACAAACACCAGCATATTTTGAATGTTGCTAGATCCCTTTGTTTTCAGTTTCATTTACCCTTACCATTTTGGGAAGATTGTGTTCTTATCGCAGTGCATTTAATTAATAAGATTTCTACTCCTGTCTTACATAACAAATCTCCTTATGAAGTTTTGTTCCAATCTCGTCCATCTTATTCCCATTTGAAAGTCTTTAGTTACCTCTGTTATACAACTACTCTCCCTAGAAATAGATATAAATTTGATCCTAGAGCTAAGCCTTGTATATTTCTTGGCTATCCATATAACATCAAGGGCTACAAACTCTATGATTTACATATAAACATTGTCTTTGTCTCCCGGGATGTTATATTCCATGAAGCTATATTTTCTTTTGCACTTAAAAATCTTATCTCTTCCACTGATTCTGTCCTCCCTTTACCTCTTCCACTGCATGAATCAGTAGCTCATTTCCTTGATCCCATGGCTTCAGATTCTTTTCCTTTTAGTCTGCTCCTCATTCATCCTCTAGTTCCAGTTCACTTTCTCCTTCTTTGAACTTTGACTCAGCACCACTTCTAGCATCTCCTTCTAAGATCATTCCTCAGCCATGCAGGAAGTCTTCTAGGATAAAACACAAACTTGGACATTTGCATAACTATCATTGTCATATTGCAACCTCCACTTCAGAGCCTGCACCTTCTTCTTCAGCTTCAGGTATTCCTTATACTCTTTCATCCTTCCTTTCTTATGATCATCTCTCTCCTGCTCATAAATGTTTTAGTCTTTCTGTATCTGCACTTATTGAGCCTACTTTGTATACTCAAGTTGTACACTGTAAGGAATGGTATGAGGCTATGGATATTGAAATTAAAGCTCTTAAATTGAATAATACCTGAACTGCTGTTGATCTCCCTGCTTCTAAACATACTATTGGATGCAAATGGGTCTATAAAGTCAAGCTGAAGTCTGATGGGACTTTAGACCGGTATAAAGCCAAGCGAGTTGCCAAGGGGTATAATCAGTGTGAGGGACTGGACTATTATGACACCTTTTCTCCTGTGGCTAAGCTCACCACTGTGAGAACCCTTTTGGCAGTTGCTGCTGTCAAGCATTGGCATCTTCATTAATTGGATGTGAATAATGCCTTTCTTCATGGAGATTTAGATGAAGAGGTCTACATGTCATTACCTCCTGGATTTATTACAAAGGGGAGTCCAAAGTTTGCAGGCTACACAAGTCACTCTATGGTTTAAAGTAGTCTTCGCTGCAATGGTTTGCTAAATTTTCTTTTGCCTTGCTCGAGTTTGGTTTTGTGCAGTCCAAGGCTGATTACATTTTGTTTACTCGATCTTTGGCAGATTCATTCATTGCTATATTAGTCTATGTTGATGATATAATTGTTGTCAATGATAATTCAGCTGCAGTTTCCACGTTCATTCACATGCTTAATGATATATTTAAGTTTAAAGAACTTGGACAGTTGAAGTATTTCCTTGGTTTGGAAATAGCTCACAGTGAGCTTGGGATCTCTGTTTGTCAAAGAAAGTATGCCTTGGACATACTCGAGACTACTGGTTTATTAGCTTTGAAACCGGCCAAGTTCCCCATAAATCCTAATGTGAAATTCTCTAAAGATTCTGGACACCTCTTAGCTGATCCTACTTCATACAGATGACTTGTTGGCAGACTACTCTATCTCACTATTAGTCGACCTGACATTTCTTTTGTTGTTCAGGTTCTAAGTCAGTTTATGGATAAGCCACGAGTTCCTCATCTTGACGCAGCTACTCAAGTTCTACGCTATATTAAAGCAACTCCAGCTCAGGGATTGTTCTTTCCAGTAATCTCTACCCTACAACTCAAAGCATTATGTGATTCAGACTGGGCTAGTTGCTTGGATTCTAGACGATCAGTCACAGGCTACTGCATTTTTCTTGATAGTTCTTTGATTTCTTGGAAATCTAAGAAACAAACCATAGTCTCCTGATCTTCTGCTAAGGCTGAGTATAGAGCAATGACGTCCACTTGCTGTGAGGTTGTGTGGTTTCGAACTCTTCTCCACGACCTGCAAATTCCCCTACAAACTGCTCTCCTTAATTGTGACAGTAAGATTCTCTTCACATTGCAGCCAATCATGTTTTCCATGAGCGTATCAAACACATTGACATTGATTGCTATGTGGTTCATGAGAAAATTCAATCATGTGTTCTTCGCACTTTTCATGTTTCTTCTCAACACCAACTGGCTGACATTTTTACAAAGGCTCTTGGTTCCTCTCATTTTAATCCCTTACTATCCAAGATGAGTATTCATAACATTTATTCTCCTTGACATTTTTTATGATTCTCATCTTGAGGGGGCATATTGAATATGATCAGTAAGCTGAAGTCTGTCGCCTAATACAATAAAGAAACTGCACTGATGAGTTGAACACTGAAGCTGCTAGAGTGAGCATAGTAGGCGGTTAAAGTGAGCATAGTAGGTGGTTAGATTCTGTTGTAAAGTTCGGTATTAATCTGTTATTTATAACTGATTCTGTTACTATACTAAGCGTAGGATATAAATACTATACCAATTAATTCAATGAATAAGAAGAAATCAGTTTATACTTTCATTTCCAATAAACCAAACCAAGAAAATAAAAAACCAAATCGAAACCAAGCTCATCAGAAACTCTAAAAAACCCCCCAAAAAACAATATAGTTTTTTATTTTTAATATAAAATAACCGAACCGAACCAAACTAAACAGATCCAAAACCAAACCAAACCAAACCAAAACCAATCGATTGGGACTAGTTTCAGTTTTATTTTTTATATTTTTATAAAATTTTGGTTTGATTGTTTTTATAAATAAAAACTGAACTAAAACGAAAATAATCACTCCTTAAAAAAAAAGCATGAATTTATTGCTTTGGATACAACAGAGGCTCTGCATCCAAAAAAAAAAACTGAAAGAAGAGGAAGAGGAAGAAGGAGGAGGAGGAAAAAAGAGGAATAAAATTGCCTGTGTTTTTGGTCTTTATGTTGAACTGATTATCAACTTAAGTGTTTTTTTATTTCTTT
>Ga0307517_10009369_pt1 | contig 13874 bp, 7 predicted proteins | sample 23_EM_MG_FD_194515 | JGI IMG/M metagenome (GOLD analysis project Ga0307517, IMG submission 194515) | Populus trichocarpa ectomycorrhiza microbial communities from riparian zone in the Pacific Northwest, United States - 23_EM | ecosystem: Host-associated > Plants > Roots > Unclassified | place...
GTTTATGGCTAAATTTTTTAGAGTAGCCATTATGTGATGTGTTAACTATGGAGAAGGTCTCAAGGGATTTGTTGAGCAATCTGAAGAGTGAAGGCAGGCAACTAGAGCAATGTGTTTTCTTTAGTTTCTAGCAAGCCAAGAGCATAGAAAGTAGAGAAATGGTTGCAGAACTGGGGAGGGATTGGAAAATAACAAAGTGTACAGTCAAAAGTAAATAGTTCTACAGACAATGTGGGATTGGGATTGAACAAAATTCTTTTTGATGGCATGCTATTCAAAATTTTGAAAAAAGATGGTTTGCCCCATTGAGCGAGACATAAAAGAACAAAATATTCAATGACCACCTTGGCCTCTCTCTTTCTCACTCTCATACTGATTGAAAATCAAATGGGGTGTTTGCTTTTTCATTGAGTAAGCCATGTAAAGAAGGGAATGGGAACAAGACAGATGGGGGTTGTTTCCTTTTGCCCTTTATTTCACTCTCTATATTGGAAGTTTGAAAAACTTTATGACAATAATACACTTTCACACTTGGAATGTCCTTTTGCGTTCCTTTGAATAATGCCAAGAAGATAAACAGTACGGCAAAGCGATAGGATGATGATGATCCTGATGGATTGCTGCTGCTTTTGATTCTCACCGATGGCCATGCCAAAAACTTAGTGCTATTTTTCACATCAACAAATCTTAGTTACCTAACAAATAATAATTCAATAAGACCCTTTTGATCCAAAGAAAAAAAAATAATAGAAAAGAAATCACTCCTCACATTAAGATTATTGAGATTGTGTTTTCAAGATACGAATAGCCTTGAAATTTCAATTTGCTGAGAGTTGAGTATATCAAATGTAGTTGATTTATTTAGACCTTTAATTCACCTCTTATTTTTTTTAATTTAGTGTTATATACCAGAATTTTACTTGACATGAAAGACAAAGGTAATCCAATTAAAAAAAATAAAATAAGAAAAAATATGTTGAACACTTACATAAAATCTTAACGAGTCCTTTTTTTTTGTCTTTTTTATTTTAATCTTCATTTCAATTAGCATATACACACAAATTATTTTTTTCACTTCAATTCTTAGTTATTTATTGTTCTCTCTTCGGTTTTTATATAACGAAATTAAGTTTTTTACCAACCAATTCTTAGCAAAACCATCCATATATAAATGAATGCATTCACAACACATTAAAATCTCCCATCATTCCTATTGAATATATAAAGGGTTGTTATAACAGCACGGCTGTACGACTTGATTAATGCTAAAAGATCCCAACATATTCTCTTAATTTGAGGGTAATTTTTTTTTTAAATCTACCAAAAATTCGGCAGAGTTTCGTTTGTATTTAGGACATCCCAAGTTATCGACTACTATTAATTTACTCAATCAACTCATCATCACAAGGTCCCATAATTCCGGATCTTATATCAATCATCATAATTTTAACATCTCATACAATCCACACAATATATATATATATATATATATATATATATATATATATCCTACGAGTAAGTTCAATATAAACATATCCCACATATCATATTATAAAATTTAAAAGAAAAAGGAATACTAACATGCAAAGAAAGCATTTACAACATAATAAGTATTCTTAAACATTTCAAAATGGTTAATTACAAGATAACTAAAGTACTACATGCTAAGCTGAACTTTTATAAATACATCGGTTTACACAAAACCATACTACATAAATGCGTTAATTCCCTTTTGTTTAAGTTAAATATTTACATAAGCTTGACAAAGTAGAGTTCTAAACTAATAATCTCCCTGGATATTTGATGGACCTGTTACATAAATAAACATATCATTATATTGATAAAAGAAATATACATTTGCTCATGTAATGTATATGGAAGAAGTATTAATTTTCTATCGGATCCATAAGAATTCTAACAGACAACTTATATTTTGCTTGTAAATCTTTTAAACCCAATTGACACTCATTTGCATATTCTTAATTTGAATACTCTTATTTACTTGCATGAACTGGGTGACCTTGTAAAGTCTATTCTTGTGATCCATTTCCCGGCAATCATACCATGGATACCATTAGTCGAAGCTAATCTTATAATCCATCTCCCGGCAGTCCTATCATGGATGTCATTAACCGGAACTAATCTTGTAATTCATATCCCGGCACTCCTATCACGGATGCCATTAGCTGGAGCTATTCTTGTAATTCATTTCCCGGCAATCCTATCATAGATGTCATTAGCCGGAGCAAATCTTGTAATTCATTTCCCAGTACTCCTATCATGGATGTCATTAGCCGAAGCTAATCTTATAAATACGCTAGACTTTATTTATATTGAACACGATATTTATTATAATTGCATTCACCAGAATAATTTTAAATTGTATAAGTGCAAATAGGAGGGAAAAATCACGCACCTGCTCCGCCTGTCTCGTGACCTCCCCTAATAGAAGATCCAATCCTGGTTGCTCCTCTTGAATCAAAAGGAAGTTTTTGGTTATGATTCCTTCAAGCCGATATTATGGAGAATCCATATTCATTCATTACTCATATGTTACTTTCTATGCATGTTCATTTCCTCGTAATAACAAACATACATATATCAGATATATTTTCAAAGCTAGTATCTCAATGTGCAAGTGTTCGTATGACTCAATTCTTTTATATTATTACATATAATATTCACGTGAAAGTCTACTGTTACTATCTAACTTTAAACTGTTACTGTTTAGACATTGAACTGTTACTGTCCAACAGTTGTTGTTTGAACTGTTACTGTCCAACTGTTACTGTCTAGACATTGAACTGTTACTGTCCAACTGTTGCTGTTTGAACTGTTACAGTCCAACTGTTACTGTCTAGACATTGAACTGTTACTGTCCAACTGTTGTTATCCAACGGTTGTTGTCCAACGATTGCTGTTTGAACTGTTACTGTCTAGACATTGAACTGTTACTGTCCAACTATTACTATCTAGACATTGAACTGTTACTATCCAATAGTTATAAGACATGAGGCTACAAGTTCTCTGAAGGAAGGAGAACCCAGTTCTGCCTACATGATAGTCTAAATTGCTTATCAACCCATCAGTTCTACAGCCCTATAGAATCAGTCACGACTCAGTCTCGGTTGGTAACCCATAACTGGAGTTCTACATCTCCAAATTGAATAAGATCAGTTTTCTTGGTTAGCTAACATCCAAATCTACAATTTCTATGAGGAATCCTATCATAATTCCCTCATCCTCCTACCTGAAATCTCACCGAAAATCAGGAGACAAGTCTGTCCAGATTCGTCTCCCCCTCCCCTTCACATAATACTTTCATAAACTACATACCACACACATGAATTAACTTAATTTTAACAATAAGTACTTTTTCCTCAATTCATGTCTAAGAACCCTAACCTATGATTCAAAATCAAGGCATCAATTCATTATCAAATTTGAAATGAATTTTTAAGATCATGTTTAGAACACCTTACCCGGTACGAATCAAGATTTTGATCTTTAACCAGTTGAAGATTTTCAACTCCCTCCTTTCTTTTCTTCTTGTTCAATTTCTTGTTAATCACTTGCTCACAAGTGTTTATCCCATCTATAAACTCTTAATCTTGGATGGGTTCTTGAAATTTTAGTGTTTCTCTCTTGATTTTGCAATAATGGGTATAAAACTCCCTATTTTCTCTCATTTTGGTTCCTGCAGATTTTTGGTGAGGAAAGAGTATTTATACTCTATATTTTCTCTTATTTGCATTTAGGCCCCATTTCCTTTAAATTTCTGAATTCTTGTCTTTTATTTAACCATACACATGAATTTCTTCACTTTTATTTCTCATATAGTTAGTTTTCAATTTAAGCAACTTTATTTATTTTTATTTTTCCGGGGTTTACAGTTGCATTCATGAAAAACTCCCTTTTTAAATGTCTATTTGGACTTAAAACCAATATAACAATATGTGATGAGTAAACTCACTTGCCAATTTCAATCAACACATCAAAGGGTTTCAAAGTTGTGTGGAGTTTTTTCTCTTGACTTTGCATTATGCATTCTCTCACAAATCATTATAGATTGAAACAATTAATTTTTTTAAAATTCTTAATTTGATTCTCAATTTTTTTAGCACTATTGCAATACCAAGTTGCTTCTTTTTTTTTAATGAAAAAAAGGTTGTTTTTTCTTTGTTTAATAATAGTCTAAGATTTATTATTAATTGGTGTTAGTGTCATAAAACTAATGACAAACCGGCAAGAAAAACAAAAGTTTTATATACAAAAAAAAAAGGCCAAAAAGTAGTAAAAACCATGTAATAATACATTGAAAAACTAACAAGACCTTACTTATTAGAACAATTAAGGATGCCTTCTGAACATTCCTATATATCAGTAATTTTCATTAATTATCTTAAATCATAACATCAAATGATGAAGAATCAACTCAAATAATATATCCCAACAAATAATCTCTTCCTAGAAAACCAATTTGTTTCTAACTAAGATCAAGGATTTTCATTTTGTTGAGAATATGGCGGGCAAGTGAGAAAAAGAAGGAAATATTTTTCATCAAAAGTTGTAATTTGAAAATATAAATTACATCATGGATAATAACAACTAGGGTGTCCAATTTCAAATCAGATCGAAAAGATTTCAAAGAGCATTTAATAGAACTTTCAAGTTTGGAAAATGATCTTCAAATTCAACTCGGACAGAAGTATCGTACTGATTTGGAGTATTTTCAAGCATTTCTCTGTAAAATGATCTTATGCTCTCACATCCATCTACGTCCTTGGTACCCCTATAAACCATCAAATTCAATAGAACTTCCAAGTTTAGAAAGAAAATTAAACGTGCATGATTGTATATGCATTTTGTTATTACAAACAAATCCCCTTCACTTTTAATTAAGAAACTTACTTTATAACAAAAAAGGTTAATATCACATCATTTTCATTTTTGTTTTACAATATCGAATTTGAAATAAAATATAAAAATATTATTCAATTTTTTATTTTAATGTAAAGAAACAAAGATCAGTTTTCAATATTTTCTAAATAAACTAAAGTGATTTTAAGAAATTATGTTAGTGATTGTTGGCCTTTTGTTTTTTAAAAAGAAATAAAATCAAAACATATAAGTTTTCAAGAATTTAAAATTTTTATCAAGAAATCAAAGAATAAACAATAAAATCAAACTGACTCTAAATATTCCTGGCTGATTTTAGCTTTTCCTAGCTACTATTTTTTTTTTTTTTGGCTTAAAAGACTCAGAAGTTGCTACCAATAAAATAATGATATAATTAAGTGATATTTGATAGATCTAATTATTAAAAATAACATTTATTTTTTAAATTAAGACTTTTTTTGTTTGCTGAAAAGTGATTTTCTAAAAAATGGATTTCTGAAAAGTGAATTATTTTCTAATGTTTGATAGTTTTATAAAAAAATAAATTGAAAAATACTTTGAAGTGTTTGGTTATGTCATGAAAAATGAGCTGAAATAATTAATTAATATTTTTTTAAGTATATTAAAATAATAAGAAAAAAATATTATAAATTAAAAAGTTGAATGAAAATGAAATTAAAAAAAATAATTTTATAAATTATCTCGTATAAAATAAATAATAATTAAAATAATAAAAATTAAATCTAATAAATTAAAAAATTAAAAAATTAAAAAATGATAAAATATATTCCATCTTACCACAAAGCGTTAAATTGAGGCTATGTTTTTGCAGCTTCGGAAATAAATAGTCACTCCATTGCTTTGGTGTAGACGCTGTAATTGAACCACAGTGGGGATGAGGAAGCAGATGATATGGTGGTGGTGAAGGCATCACTGTATCTCTTTTCACTTCTAACTCTTCAAATGAATCTGATTTTCCTGCGATCACATGGACCCCACATTCTTTAATGTGTACGCGTTGCAGTGGAACACCGTTGGGCTCTGAATATATGTATAGTTCCAATTCATCATCTCCACAGTAATCTTCCATTGCCATTTCACTTATGTAAATTATCCATCTCCCAGGTCCTGCTATTCGTTTTTTTTCAAACAATTGAATACCATTGCTTTTATTTCTTATAGTAACAATTGAGTAATTGAAATTATGAGCAACCCAAACAACTAAGCCTTGGAAGACTGGAGGTATCTGGAATGACAATGAGCATCCTTCTCCGCTGTAGCTCAACCAATTTGGCATCTCACCAGGAAAGGGGTAAATATAATACCGGTGACCACCGTTGCACAATGCCTGTATACATATTGATTACAAGGAATGCTGAAATTTTAGACATTAATCAATGTATGTGTCAATTGTGTGTGTTTCTTCTTGTGCAAGAGAGACCGAAAAAAATAGTACCTCGACAACGCTCTTCTTAAGGTTATTTGATGAATGATTGTGGTCATCAACATACATATTCCAGAAAATATTACTTTGACCTTCGATGTTCTGAATCTCTTCTAACGAATGACTTTCATGTAGTTCTATATATAGTTCTTTTTTTGACTGCTTTGGTATTTTTACTCTTTCCAATGATTTGCAATAAGATGCACCCAAAGTGTATAAACTTGAGGGAAGATCTGATATTGATTCAAGATTGTTGCATCCCTGAACAATCAAGACCTTTAGTTTGGGAAGGAAGCCGATCCCAGAAGGCAGGCTAGAGAATTTGTTTCCTGATAGATCCAATTCTTTTAGAGAGGACAAACCCCTAAAATCAACACAGTTAGTTGAGCAATCAGACAAACCACCATCAGGAAGCTTAAGACGTTTCACTGATCTCCAATCGATGAAAGATGTTGGCAACGAACGTTTCAAACATAAAACACTTGCTGAAATAAAAGAAGAAATTGATGGAGGCCAATATGTAGATGACGGTGAAAGCCATGATGAAATTTGGGAAACCCAGGATGTAGGTGATGGTGAGTCCTGACGGAAATTGTATCCACGCAATGATAACCTTCTGACATATTTTAATTGTCCAATTGAAGAGAGAAATTGCTCATTTTCAATCCCATCAGCTAGCAGCTCAGTTAAGGATTCCATATCACCCATGTGTTCTGGCAATTTCTCAAGTTGTGAACACCCAGAAATATTCAAACGTTTAAGAGACTTTACATTGCCAATGCTTTCGGGAAGAATCTTAAGGCTCCAACATCCCTCCATATTCAAGAAAATGAGGCTCTTCAAATTTCCAACAGATTGATGCACCTCAACTAAACTAGAGCAACCTTCCAGCTTTAGTTTCTCCAGACTTGAACTGTGCAAGTTTGGTGTTTTAATAAGGTTATGAGAATGACTAAGATCAAGGATTTTTAGCTTGTTGAGAATCTGTCGTAATAGAGAGCAAAATAATGGAAATTAATCATAAAAAGTCATAACATGTAAATATAAATTATGTACTGGACAAATGTTGGGGATTGTAAAATGTTTCATACCTTTTCTCCCTTCCATAGTTCTTTGAGGTTACTGTACTGTATATCAAGAACAACTAGATTTTCTAAGGTAAAATCAGATGGCAAATATTTTAAAGGACATTCATGCCAACAAATCCACATCAACTCTTTAGAAAGCAGTTTGAAGGATCCAGTGAGATGTGCTCCATTGATTTGGAGTAAAGTTAAGCGTTTCATTTTTGCAAATGATCCTGTGCTTAGTGATTTAGCTTCTGATGCTCTCATATCCAGTGCAAGACCCTCTATAGCATCCGTACCCTAAAAAAAAAACAATAAAACTTTCATATGATTATTTGTAATAAGTTTGACTAGAAAATACGCATGGCTACGTGTATGCATTGAGCTCTTACCTTCTGCTGGTCAAGTACATTCCACGCATCCTCTTGATTCCAAATTCTGGTCCTCTCTCCAGGTTGTTTGGGAGACGCTTTACGAACGACCTCCCTTCCCATCTCTCGTAATAGATCATGCATGGTTACCATCTCTCCAAATACTTTAATAAGAGACCTTTCACAGAGAGTTTCCAAAACAACTTCTGGATTGTAACAGCTACGGGCTCCTAGCACTTTTGCGACGTATTCTTTCTCTACATCAGTAAAGAAGCATGCAATATCAAGGAATGCATTTTGTAGCTCACCATCCAGTGCGTCAAAACTTATTAGAAGCTTTCCTTGAATATTGTTTTCTGGAATTCTGCTCAAGTTGTCAATTTCACTTTTCCATCTATCTTTGCTTTTCCCGTACAGACAAGCTCCTATAACCTCAAGAGCTAAAGGAAGTCCTCCACAGTAATCAACTGCATCCTTCGAAAGCTCAATATAAGCTTCTGCTGGCTTGGTGTCCTTAAAGGCATGCCAGCTGAAAAGCCGAAGGGACTGATCTCGTGTCAATTCTTTGATCGGATATGTTTGATCTGCTTCACGAAGAAGATTTGAATCTCTTGTTGTAATAATTACTATACTTCCGGGACCAAACCAGCTTCGCTCTCCCATCAAAGCTTTTAGCTGGTCCTGATGAGCAACATCATCAGCAACCACAACAACTCTTTTGCGACGAAGTCGTTCTTTGATCAGAACCTTTCCTCTATCATCACAATTGATGTTTGCAGCATCCTGTTTTAAAATATCATGAAGAAGTTGCCTTTGTAAAAGAGCCAGACCATTAAATTGTTTTGATGTTTCATTGATATTCGAAAGAAAACAGCTTCCCTCGAATCCATAGCAGAGTTGATTAAATACAACTTTTGCTATAGTCGTCTTTCCTATTCCTGGCATCCCGTGTATGCCCACAATGCGTACATGATCTGTTGCAGTACTTAGAAAGTCAAAAATATTGTGAGCAAGCCGATCCATACCTACTAGGTGCTCAGGAACATAGAAGTACTTGGGATCTAATTTATTCAACACATCCTTGATAATCTCTTTGATAAATTTTGCTTCATGCCTGCTCATAGACAAAAGCAAGTCATTAATAGCGAGTCAATTAAGTATTTTATTGTTTCACATTGAAAAATGTAAAGTATAATGACTCCATAAATGTGTGCAAGAGAATCTTAGAGAAAAAAAGGCATACCCATTTGCCATATGATTGAGATTCCATCCAGATAGATTTCCAGCCTCCTCAAGAGCTTTTCTCCACTCCTTCACCAACTTCTCTTCAAAACGCTCTTCATTGTTAGCAAATGCTTCTGCAAAACTGCCATTCTGTTTTCTCACATCTGAAGGATCAATGTGATAGAATATAGGAAGAACAATCTGACCGGTTTTTCTATTTTTGCACTCAAGAATCTCTACAAGTTCATTGAGACACCATCTAGAAGAAGCATATCCTTTTGAGAAGACAACTATGGATATCTTTGATTCTTGAATTGCCCTGAGGAGATGATCGGAGATTTCTTCTCCTCTTGGAAGGTCATCATCATCTCGAAAAGCGCGGATTCCTGCTTGGACTAAGGCAGTATATAGATGATCTGTAAATGTCTTGCGAGTGTCTTCTCCTCTAAAACTCAAGAAGACATCATAGGCCCCTTCTGGTCTAGATCGAGAAGACTCTGGCTCTGTCATGGTAGCTGCAGAAATTAAGGCACAATCAATTACCAATGGAACAACATAACAAAGAGTTAGCTATGAAATTCCAAAGCTATGATATTGAAATGAGGTTAATTGTATTCTTTGTATAGGAGAAAGAGAAAGGATGTGATTTCTATTCATTTGCAGGAGAAAACACCAGGAATTTCGAGTCAAAGCAAGGCAGAAATAGTAGTAGACTCAACCTGTCCTATGATCAGACTAATCAAATAACATATTCAAATCGAATCAGCAGTTCCTACATGTATAGACTCACGCATCTGCCTTACCTGTGGAGACAAAACTGACAGGCTTACTGAGGTCAGCTTTTCTTCTCTTTCGCGAGGATGAATCGTTTTCTTCATCTTTGGATTGCTTGCGTTTTTCTTTCTGCATTTCTAAATTAAATAGAATGATATAGGATGAACTGGTCAATGATTATCTATCTGAACGTGAGGCTTTCAAGTTATCGTTATGAGCAAGAAATGAAATTAAAACGAGAAAGAAGCAAAGAAGAGAAAGTTAAATATAACAAAGAGTTAGCTATGAAATGGCAGCAATGGGACAGAGAAGTTAGCTGCAGAGTAAAGTCAATGCAAGGCAGCAATAGTAGAGTTAACCTATAAATGGACTAATCATATAATATATTCAAATCAAATCAGCCAATTCAGGATCCAAAACAATCCCTGGATTTACGATTCATACATAAGAGTTATACAATATTTTTATTATTTGGTCCAGGAGAGACTCTTTAACAATATAAAAAATTATATATTAAAACCTAGCATTACGTAATTCTAATACTATATTTTGAATACTTTTAAGGAACAAATTATAATGGAATTGTAATTGTGACACGTGTGCGGTGTCACGGTGAATAACATCCACTCTCATGTATGTCTATCTGGCAAATATAGGGAGGCAAGAAAATCTTGTCTTTTATCAGTGGAATGGAAAAATGAGAGTCACCACCTAGTATTTTGGTAACTGAAACCCTAATTGGTCTCAAAGATCGGGTACGGAGACTGATTGCGTAAAAAAAAAGTATTAGCACCCAAAATACGCCCTACCTAAGGTAAGCTGCATTGTTTTATTGTCTGATATAGGCTAAGGTATCATTGTGTTTTCTAGTTGTTGGTCTGTCTATGGTTTAAGAAAAATTTTCCTCGATAAAGAGATTATTATCTAATTGGGTAAAACCTAACCGTTCTATATCAACCAAAGAAACTAATTTTAATATTAGGAGTACGACTTACGATTAAGTTCATAATCCCGGATATTAAAATAAAACAAGATAATTTTTTTGAAATTTTTAAAATGTTAGCATAGTTCTCATGACTTTAACAAACTAGTTATTAAAGCCAAAATGCATGCTAACAAATATTTTTGAGATTTTTTTTATGGTATGAAAATACGATATGATAATTTTTTTTTAAAGAGTTGGCCATATGCATGAAAATAATATATTTCTTTTATTTAACTTTTGCAATATTTTGGTGAAAACCACGTATTTTAATACTGGATTTGTATCTTTACGGTATATGTAACAGACCCGACTGTACGACTTGATCAACGTTAAAAGATCCCAACATATGTTCTTAATTTGAGGGTAATTTTTTTTTTTTAAATCTACCAAAAATTCGGCAAAGTTTCGTTTGTATTTAGGACATTCCAAATTATCGACTACTACCAATTTACTCAATCAACCCATCATCACAAGGTCCCATAATTCCAGACCTTATTTCAATTATCAATATTCAACAACTCATACAATCCACACAATATATATATATATATATATATATATATATATATATATATATATATATCCTACTAGTAAGTTCAATATGAACATAGCCCATATATCATGTCATAAAATTTAAAAGAAAAGGGAATAACATGCAAAGAGAGCATTTACAATTTATTAAGTATTCTTAAACATTTCAAGAGGGTTAATTACAAGATAACTAATGTACTACATGTTAAGCTGGACTTTTATAAATACATCAAGGTTTACACAAAAGCATACTGCATAAACACGTTAATTCCATTATGCTTAAGTTAAATATTTACATAAGATTGACAAAATAGAGCCCTAAACTAATGATCTCCTTGGATATTTGATGGCCTTGTTACATAAATAAACATACCATTATGTTTGCAAAAGAAATATATATGTGCACATGTAAGGTATACGAATGAAGTATAAATTTTCTATCGGATCCATAAGAATTATAACAGTCAACTTATATTTATCAATTTCCCAAGTCATTCAAACATTGATACCCTTTACAAATCAAGTCTTATCAATCGTTCTCGGGCGTCCCAACATGGACATTATTAGCCCAAGCTACTCTTGTAATTCATTTCCCGGCAATCCTATCACGGATGCCATTAGCTGTAGCTAATCTTGTAAATACGCTGGACTTTATTTACATTGAACATGGTATTTATTGTAATTGCATTCACCAGAAGAACTTTAAATTGCATAAGTGTCTCAACGTGCAAGTGTTCGCATGACTCAGTTCTTTTATATTCTTACATATAGTATTCACGTGAAAGTCTAATTGTTACTGTCTAATTTGAACTGTTACTGTCTAGACATTGAACTGTTACTGTCCAACCGTTACTGTCTAGATATTGAACTGTTACTGTCCAACTGTTACTGTCTAAACATTGAACTGTTACTGTCTAACTGTTATTGTCCAACTGTTACTGTCTCGACATTGAACTGTTACTGTCTGAACACTCATCAGATTGTTAACTATATCTAGAGTTATAGAACTTTTGGTCATTAGTTTTGGATTTATTTAAACAAGTCCCTAATTAGCCATCAAACTTTAATATTTATGTAATTAAACTCCTAATTTGACCAAATTAACTCTTAAAAATTGTAATTTGACCTCAGAACTTTAATTTCTTTCAATTAAAGTCTAAATTGACTTAAAAATCAATTTTTCTTGCAATCAAACTCTTTATAAATCCTTCAATAAAATTAATTAAATCCATAAACATCTGATTTTAAACTTTTTTTTCTCAAATTAAATTTTCTTTTTCAATAGAGCTCTCATCAGTCAAATATATACTGTCAAATTTTAATTTTTGTATTTTTGAACCTCCTCAACCAATTTCTAGCTATTTTCTAGGTGTTTCGGCATCCTCTTCTCATTGCTATTATTTTTTTAGATTTCTTCCAAATTTTTTTATTCTCCATTTTAGTGTGGGACTCAAAAATAGGTTACAACAGAAATTAAGTTTTTAGAAATATAAAAAAGAGATTCTATATCTCAATTTTATTCTCTAATATTTTTGTCGCACGTTCCCTGCACGGCGTCAATTAGTGATTTTCTTCGTTTGCTTGTTCTTGAAAGTCATCACCTACTAAAAAACCTGGATATGTTAGTCTTGTCAAAGATTCAAGGATAAAAAATTGATTATAATTGAAAAAATATTAACACCTCTAACACATCTTACCTGAGATAAGTTGCTTCATAATTTAATTTGAAGATACAATTTTAAAAAATAAAATATTAATCAAATTTTAAAACTTCCACCAGAAAATATATAGAAACATGTTCTTATATTTTTATGAAAAATATGAAAAATACAACATAATTTTAATTATCATCATATACTTGACCATATACAAATTAAAACATTAAATTTATTTTTTTTTATCTTTCTGATTTTATAATTCAATAACTTACATAAAAAAAATACAAACACATAAATTCCTTTTTATTATGTTTTTCTCGTGCACCCACATTTCCATATTACAAAATACCAAGAATTCAAAATAAATCAAATAAAAATAATCTAAAAACACATATCAACATCTGAAAATTAAATAAAAAAAAACCTCGGGAACAGTGCTGAAAGGGTTCTGGGGATGGGAACAGTGGCGGAGCGTCTTCTCCACGCACCATGCCACTGGCGGCGTGTGGGTTCACGCGTCACCGCAAGCAGAAACTGTGAACATGTGGATCTGGCTTAACTTCTCCTCCTCTTCCTTTCCTCGGCAGTGACCTGCAAGAACAACCAAAAACGCAACAAAGCAGTTGATTTTTATTCTTCTTCTTTAGATCTGTTTCGGTCTTCCCTTGTTTCAGATCTGTTTCTTCTGCAGATCTGTTTTTTTCTTTTTTTTTCACCTTCTGTTTCAGGTGGCCGACGGTATGTGCAAGGGGCGGCCGGCGGCGGAGCTTCTGTCGTGTCTGTACAGCTGCCGGTGGCCGGTTCGGGTCTTGGTGAGGACGAGGGCCTGCGGGCTGCTAGGCGGCGTTCTCGGTGGCTGAGAGAGGGGTCGGTCAGAGTTGGAGAAAACGGCGATGAGGAAGGGAGCCGGGGCTGTCTTGT
>Ga0307517_10009370_pt1 | contig 13871 bp, 8 predicted proteins | sample 23_EM_MG_FD_194515 | JGI IMG/M metagenome (GOLD analysis project Ga0307517, IMG submission 194515) | Populus trichocarpa ectomycorrhiza microbial communities from riparian zone in the Pacific Northwest, United States - 23_EM | ecosystem: Host-associated > Plants > Roots > Unclassified | place...
TTTTTAAAAAATAATGATCAATGTTGTCCACAATAAAATATGAGAGGGATGAACAATGCGTTTACATAAAATTTACCTCACATGTTTTAGTTTATTTAAAGTAAACTCAACTAAGTTTAATATTTTTTTTTAATGTATAAACCTAAAATAAGTGAATAATATCATTTATGGTAAACACGTGAGAGTGGAAACAGTATAATTATATATTATTATTTATATATATATTTATCTTAAATTTATAATAAAAAAAATAAACAATGAATCCACGAGAAAACACGAGTGATAAATAGTACAGCTCCACAATTTTCACCCCCGCTCACTTTTAATTATAAGTAATAAGTAGAAAAATAGAAAAACACTGTGGTGTACACGGTATATAGGTAATAGCTATACTGTTGTACAAATTTGTCTTTTAATAAAATAGAAACTCTTTTCACACCCTTTCGTTCTCTAAAATTCATCAAACACAAATCCTAATCCCAAGATCACTTATGAAACCGTTTGGAACGCAGACTGTTGCCAAAAAAAATTTAATTATTTTTTAAAATTTAATATAATTTATATTGCATCATTTTGATTTGTTAATATAAAAATAATTTTTAAAAAATAAAAAAATATTATTAATATATATTTTAATATGAAAAGTTATTTGAAAAACAATTATTATCATACTACCAAACATGCTCAAAAATCATTTGGGAACACGTTGTAAATAGCCTTTTTAAAAAAATTATTTTTTTTATTAAAATTTATTTTTATTAAAATTTAATATAATTTGTATGTTTTGAATTGTTTTAATATAATAATATTAAAAATAATTTTTAAAAAATAAAAAAAAAATCATTTACAACCATTTCAACAAAAATAAAATTATCTCAAAAGCAACCTAACCAAACATACTCAACAATGAGCAATGCAACAATCATCGACGAAAAGTTAATCCCTCTCTCTCCCGATCAAAAATCAAATTGAATCCTTGGAACTCGAAAAAGAAAGCAAAAATGGTGTTGGCACAGTTAGGAGGAAACATATCCCGAGCAATCCAGCAAATGAGCAATGCAACAATCATCGACGAAAAAGCATTAAACGATTGCTTAAACGAGATCACTCGCGCTCTTCTTCAATCTGATGTTCAATTCAAACTTGTTCGCGACATGCTAATATCAATCAAATCGTTGGGTGGAAACCTGTGCTGGTTTGCGCTGATACGTTTAGAGCTGGTGCGTTTGATCAGTTAAAGCAGAATGCAACTAAAGCTAAAATCCCATTCTATGGAAGGTAGTGATTTTAAGCGGAGGAGAATAAATAATGGGTTTTCCATCAATCAATTATTTACTTGTTGTTGTTGATACAGTTATATGGAATCAGATCCTGTGAAAATTGGTGTGGAAAGATTTAAGAAGGAAAATTGTGATCTTATAATTGTTGGTACGAGTGGACAGCATAAACAGGAAGCTGCACTTTTTGAAGAAATCCGTCAAGTTTCTGAAGCAACGGTATGTTATTCTTTTATTATTGGTTTTGCATGCTTCGTTGTTTTTATTATTAATCGTTGATTGTTATTGCAGTAAAATCTGATTCTTTTTCGTTTTGTGTCTTCCAGAAACCCGAACTTGTTATATTTGTTACGGATAGCAGTGTCGGTCAAGTTGCATTTGATCAAGCTCAAGCTTTTAAGCAAATTGTTGCTGTTGGAGCTGTGATTGTTACCAAAATGGATGGTCATGCAAAGGGCGGTGGCACGCTTAGTGCGTTAGTATTCTAGAGGTTGCTCTACTGTACCAAAACTTCCTTTTTTTTAAGCATTTATATTGATTTGTGGTTTACATTCCATGTACAGTGTTGCAGCGACGAAAAATCCTGTCATTTTTTATTGGTACCGGAGAGCATATGGATGAGTTTGAAGTCTTTGATGTTAAACCTTTTGTTTGTCGCCTTCTAGGTATTCTCGCCTTTGTTTTGATGTTGTTCTGACCTCTGAAATTTATGTGGATGTTTTTGATTCTCATAGTGTTTGCATTGTTATGATCTTCCAGCTAGGTATGGGTGACTGGTCTGAATTCATGGACAAAATTCAGGAGGTTGTTCCTATGGATCAACAGCCCGAGCTTCTGCAAAAGCTGTCAGATGGGAGCTTTACCTTAAGGATTATGTAATAGCAATTCCAGAATCTACTAAAAATGGGTCCCATTGGCCAGGTTCTCTACTAACTATCCTGTTTTGTTGGATCTTCGTAAGAGAGTATAGGGAATTTCTTTTTATATCGGAACTCCCTTGTGACTGTGATAGTAAGTGTGCTAGTGTATGGACAGTTGAATAACTTTTGGCCACCGCACTTACTTAGAGAAAATCATCTTAGGAGAGTTTTTGTGATTTGTTGTTAATTCCTCACCCCAGTTTTTCTGTCTTCCTTTTTTAGCTTTTTCATGCTTCAGCATGCAGATAGTTGATAATTATTATGCAAGACTTTGTAGTCAGCTTATTAGTAGAGCAAAACCTTTTTTTCCTTTCATTTGAATTAGAAACTGAAGCTGTTGGCATTTGATACATAACAAAAGTACGAGGCGTTTTATTGGTTCATGCACATTGACACCTGCTGGTACTGTTACATATGGCTTTCAAGAGTATAGAAGTTGTACCCCAGCTAGATACGAGAATCTAACACAAGAAACCAGATTCAGCGACAATAGTGATTCTTATTAGTTTGCCTAGTTTAGATACAGGTCCAATTAATTTGTTCCCAGATTATTTTAACATCTTGTTTAACAAGAATACCTCAACAAGTGAAAGAGATGAAAAATGAGAGAAATTGCAAAGAGGACAATGATGCATACGAGAGTGAGAAGAAGATAATGAAAAAGTACGGTAGACAAGGAGAAGACAAGTGGGAAAGTATGGTAGACAAGGAGAAGACAAGTGGGAAAGTATGGTAGACAAAGATAGCTTACAATACTTCCTAATTAACATTTTTCAGTTTCGTGAATTCTTTATTTGGTGACCTGTTTAATTAAAAAAAGTGGGAAAGGTAGTAAACTGTTGCCCTGTCCTTGGTAATAAAATTTTGAGAGTATGATATTAGTCTTTACATCTTGGCTGAATTTTTTTATATATATTCTCCCTTTACCATTCTTCTCCTTCCCTATTGAGTTGTGACTTTCAGTTTAATAGTGTTCAGGTCACCTTTTTTAGGTATTTTCAATGCTTCCTGGATTTAGTGCTGAATTAATGCCAAAAGGTCATGAAAAGGAAAGCCAGGTGAAGATTAAGCGATACATGACCATGAAGGATTCAATGACCAATGACGGTGAGTAAGTGCTATTTGATATATTCACATTTCACATTTAGCTCATTGCTTTACATCTTGGATATGCATAACACATTTTCTTGAATGAATATATATTGGGTACTTTGGCTGATCACTATTTGTTGCTGATGTGTTGCAGAGTTGGATAGCTTGAATCCAAAGCTCATGAATGAATCACGAATGATGAGGATAGCACGGGGTGCTGGCCGTCCAATTAGAGATGTGATGGAAATGTGGGAAGAGTACACAAGTGACTTGCTAAGGTCTGGAGCGAAATGAAGGGGCTTAAGATTCCAGAGAAGGGTGAGATGAGTTCCCTGTCTAGAAATATGAATGCACAGCACATGAACAAAGTCCTCCCTCCACAGATGCTGAAGCAGCTTGGTGGCATGGGTGGCTTGCAAAACTTAATGAAACAAATGGGTTCGGCAAAAGACATGACGGGCATGTTTGGAGGCGGGGACAAGTAAATGCATGATTGCCAACTGCAAGTTGAAATGAATTCCCATGACTATAACCTTGGCCTGTCAGGAGGATGGCAAGGCAGAGTGTTACATATGCAAGCAATGCTTCTAACAGTTTTGCAGGTACTTATTCATGAAGGATAATGCATTTGACTTGGTTTTGTTTTTTCTCCTGCTGATATAGAGAGGTTGTTCTGTAGCACCTTCTTTTCCAGTTTAGTTTACCTGTTTTGTGTATTTATTTTACATTGTTTGATGACCTTTCTAACAGATATGTTACCGAGAATTTTGCATTTGTCACTTCATCTCCAAATCTGCGTGGGATCTTTGCACGAATCTGCAGGCTATTAGATCTTAGTCAGTTTAATGACTAATGGGGTGACTACTGACTAGTAATCTTTCATGGCCTGTAAATAAGGGCCGAATGCTATCTTCCAATATATGTGAAACAGTGTCTAGAAGGCTGGAGAGTCGGTATTTAGAAAAAGAAAAATATTTTTTTAAAAAATATTTTCTTTTCCAAGAAAAAAAACATTTTAAAAAGCAATTATTATTACAAAATCAAGATTGAATTTTTTTTGGTGGTCTTTTGTTTTAGAAGAGACACCTTACTGCATTATGTGAATATCCAAAAAATGGCAAATCACCCCCGCAGTTTAAAACACTATGCCTGCAAGTTATAATTCTTCAATGCTAGAGGTATTAGGTGTGGACGCTATCTACCTCCAGATTGCTTGAGACTTTTTCAGTGACTCTGCTAGCAACCACCCAAAAATTGGTTAGATTGCAACTCTTTTTTTTTATTGTCAGGCAACGCTCAAAAAGTATAATTTGAGCTCGGAAAAGTTAACCATCAATGTTTAAAATTTCTTGCAAATGTTCCTAAGATGTTTATTTTCATGGAAATCCAATGACTTTCGGCCTCAATTAGTCAATGTACCATAACGATCGCATGAGAATCTGAACATTTAATGGCAGTGAAAAAACCCTTTATGCAAGAACTGTTATTATTAAATTAAAAACAAATAAGATGCACTAATGTTTTACTGTTGATCAAGACTAATTATACTACGGATTACTAAAATGTAATGTTTTTGTTCTCCATGGAAAAAATCAATGAACGGGGAAAAATGGTTTTTTCACTAAGCTTGTTTGACACTATCAAAATTAATCGGGGTTAAATTGATATTTTTAATTTTTTAACACATTAAAATAATTTAATTATATTTAAAAGTAAATATTTTTAAACTAGAGCCCAAAAATTCTTCAGTCTTTTCATTTTTTTTAAAACAATAAAATTACTAAATTACTTTTAAAAACAAAAACAAAAGTTATGAAACTTGCTTCCATGAGGTTTTTTATATAATTAAATAGATTGAGAGACAAATTGATGTTTTAATACATATAAATATTATTAAAAAAATAATTGACACATGCATTACACGCAATAACACGTGGGTTATGATCACTCACTTGTGGTTGAGCGTGTGGCGTTGCTCGATTGCTAAATACCGACTTCCAGGGTGACATTTGAATCTTTTTGGAGACCCTCTATTTATGGGCGACACGTGTTGGGACAAACCTCTAATTTGGCGTTGATGGCTTTTTCTTTCCCCTTTCTTTTTTTTTCTTCGTCTCGATTCTCATGTCCTCTAATTTTTTAAAGTAGCCCTTCAAATTATTTTTCTTTAGATTAAATTAATGTTTTTTTGATTACTGTTTATTTTATTTTAAATAATTTATAATATTGGATTTTATTTTTAATTTTATCGTCATTCGATTTTTTCATCTATCACATTTGATCCTTATTCTTTTGATTGTTATTTTTTATTTTTTTAATCTTGATCTTTTTCTTAATTTTTTTATTTTCAATTTTGTCCCATATTATTTGATTTCATTTAATTTTTACACTAAATTTGGTCAACATTATTTGATTGCTATTTTTTTATTTTTTTATTTTCTTAATTTATTTTATTTTTCAATTTTATCCCTCATTGTTTCATTTCATTGTTTTTATACCAGATTTGATCTTCATTCTTTTAATTGCTATTTATTTTGTTTTTTAATTTTGGATAATTGAGAATTTTGCTTCTTGATTTTTTTAGGTTTACCTTTTATGGGGTAATCGGTCTCGTGAATCAAATTACGAGTTTTGAAAATTAGCCCGAATTGATTTCAGTTTTTTTTTTCTAGATTTTTTTTAATTTTATCTTTCGACATTAAGTTATTGGGTCTTTAACTTTTTTGATTTTTTTTATTTTTTCCATGTATCTATCCTGATCTTATATCCTAGATCACAAGTTAGTCGAGTTAACCCGAGTCAACTCAGGTTTTTTGATTTTTTTTCTTTTTAGTTTGGCTTTTCATTATTTAGTTTGCTTTGAGAGTTAACCTCCACTGTTTTATTCAGCTTCTTTTATGCAGGGTTATCCTGACCTCACAAGCAAACTGCGAGTCTAGCATGCTAATTAGAGTTAGGTTTTTTTGTTCTTTTTTAAAATTGATTTTTTTTCAATTTATCATTCAACATTTGATTTGCTGGTAATTAAGCTTTAAATTTTTTTTTCTTTGTAAATTTGTCTCGTTTTCATTTAATTTTTGTTTTGTTATCAAATAATATTGTTGATATTTTTTGAGAATATTTAAAAGATATCTTTTTATAATATTAATAAACATTCATTTTTTTATTAGTCATTGTTTATTTTATTTATTTGATTATTGTTGGGTTTTTTTTGTTATAATCATATTATTAAAATATTTAAGTTTATTGAATGTATTTAAATTAATGATCCGGCCCAATTTTTTATTTTTTATTTTGCTTTTTAACAAACATTATAGTCCCTTGGAGTAAAAAAATCTGACCTTGTCTTGTCTACGTGCAATCAGTTTTCAAAAAGTATTGGCCCTTGTTTATGGCTCAAAGTGAGACACCTGAACATGCCGGCATAGTCTCGCGGATGACTAGAGGACAAGTAGCAACACATTTTTGCTGTTAGAAATGATCAAATACACAAACACAGCACCTTGAGTACAAAATATGATGATATCAAGCGATGTTTCTATTTTTCTTAGGAAGATTACAGACATCATGCAAAATTTCTGACAAAACAGCAAACTTCGTAGATAAACAAATACAGTATCTTGAGTACAAAACATGATAACAAGGGAGGTTTCTATTCTTCTCAGGAAACAAAATTTCCAAAATTTAGAGAACTGGTGAATCATAAAGACACGGGATGAGAAAACCAGAGAAGGATAATTGTTAAGACGGTATAACACCATTACCACCGATGAATTCTCCTCTTGCATCCCAGGGACGATTTTCAAAAGACTTTCCAATGATGCTGCGCTTCTCGTTTATAGACCCATCCTCGCGGCGATATTCTGGAAAGTAATCCAAAAATCCTTTACTGCCTAGTTCATCAAGTCCATTGAAGAGGAAGTTTCTAACCAAGTCCTACGGAATAGATGTGAAGTGAGAATTGCATCAGTACTTGGTGGCAAACAATGCATAAGAAAGATTTGTTGAGAGTGATTATACCTTTGCAAGCCTTTCTCCAATCAACCTTTTAAGAATTCCATGGCCAGGATCCTGCTTCCAGAATTTGCATTAGCCAAACATGTTGGACCAGAAAAGAGAGAAGTTTGAAACGGTGCCAAGAATCTATCTGCTTAAATACTGTAATTATGGAATTACAGTACTACATAAATGATATATCTATCTGAAGGTACCAGTATGCCTAGTCAGTTCTGAGAGTCCGAGAAAGAGCATGGGTTTGGATAGGGCCTTAATGCTAACAAGTCTAGGTACAAAGTTGATTCTTTCCAGGCGTTTTCTTTCCTAAAACTGGGTAACCAATTGGAATTCATCCTGCCTTGAAGCTAAAATCCCTCTTCAAGATGTTAGATGCTCGAACAACGTTTTGTGGCAGAAAGCATCTGTTTCTTTTTTTTATTCATTTTATTCCAAATGAATTGCGAACTTAATTAAAATAATATAGAAAACAAGCATTTTTCTGTCTTTCTTTTACTTCAAGGAACCAAATTTCTTATACAGTTAACCTAGAGATGGCAATTTGGCTCAATTACGACCCTTTTATTTTTTAGTATTCAAATGACCATTTCTAATCTATAAAGCTAAAATGCATGGGCTTAAAAAAGCTTATCACTGCCCAGCTGTTTGGCACTCAAATTACAGTCACAGATCTTACTTGAAACATTTTCAAATGAAGAAGAGTAGAGAACTGAAGACATGCCATGATTACTTCCAAGCATCTAAGCTTTTTTAAGTCCTACAGCCAATGAGAAGAGACTGGCAGATATGATGGGCCACATGAAGATGAGATCAAAAGGGGAAAAAGACATTAAATAATCACCTTTTCTTCTCTCCACGTTAGATACTTATGTTGCGCTTCACGATTGAATGTAATATGAGATGCATCTATCTCCTCTGGTGCTTGGTCAATCAGTTCAAGCCATGCCTAAAAGAGAAGAGGAGAATGATAATTGAGCAGCTAAAATTGGAATTCTACATTTTATTTGACACATGAACTGCTAAATCCATGTGGATTCCCATCCCGTTTCCAGTTTATAATTTATATCTCATCATTAGCATATTAGCTTAAATGTAATTTAAAGCAGAAGCTAAAGCCGTTAAGCAACCTTGTAGTACTCTGTGAAAGCAGAATATAAAGCATCATAACTATCCTGACTTGGAGGAAACTTGGTCCATATCACGATCGGTGAGAAAAACTTCAAGGACTCGCTTGTGAGCTTTCCTCCCCAAGGAAAAAGCTGCATGAAATCTGTGTTCAGTCACCATACCATTAATTTTAGACTGGATAAAGAAACAAATAACAAATACCATTGTGTGTAATGTTCCACAAGAGGCATTGAAGTTACCTTGCAATACTTGAGGCCTAAAGGAATTAATCTCTTAAAGTACTTTTCCTTGTAGTCTCTTTGGTCAATGACATTGTGCAAGGGGTTGAGGTCCCTACAATGGGTTAAAAGTTCCAGAAACCTTAGCACGTCAGTAATTAATTCCAGCTTACAGGAATAAAATCTTAAGTTCGATGCCACAAGAAAAAGGACAAAAGATGGCTCCTGGTTGAAACAAACCAACAAAAGGCATGCATGCAAATCAAACTAGAAAGCGACAATTATTTTGTTTGTTTTTACGTTTCAAAAGCGTTTTTGAAAAAATTTATTTATTTATTTTTTGCTTTAAATTAATATTTTTTAGTGTTTTTAGATCATTTTGATATATTGATGTCAAAAATAATTCTTAAAAAATAAAAAAAATTATTGTTTTGATGTACTTTCAAGTGAAAAACACTTTGGAAAGCAACCGCTACTACACTCCCAAACACCCATTGACGAGCTTCATTTCTTTTTCTTATTCCACATCAGATTTGCGCATATAAATTTCCAAGAGAAATTCAAAGCAATAGAATGAAAAAAGGAAGCTGAACAGGAAAACAAAAATCCAAACAGAAGCATAAATAATTTTCCATATAAAGAATAAAACAGGGTTTAGAAAAGCACAGAGAAAGGAAGAGAAGGGAGCTTACAACACAATGATGTTTATGGTGGCAGTGGAGAAAAAGTTGGCACAAAATATGGGTACATCAAATTCAGGTCTGGCAAAAACAGCAAAATCTAAAATCTGCATAAATTTTCAGAGGTCAGTTATTACAGAGGGAGGGAAACAAAAACGTTCTACGCCTCCATCAAGCCAAAGAATTTTTGTGGTGCTAGACAACGTGCATATAACCGTGCTGGATACCTTTTGCACAGGAGGATAAGAATTTAACATGAATAGGATAAGAGCATATTGCACTCATGCTGCCATGAGCCTTGTGAAGAACAAATTAAGCTAAATGAATATGAGTAGCATTCCAAAAAATCTCAATAATTTTCTTAAGCTATAATAATAACACACATGCCAAGGATAATTAATGCCAAGTACAGGAGATACTTCTTATGCTGGCAGACAAATGGACACAAACAAAGTCCAAATAATGGCAGTCAGTAACTTAGCTGTAAAATGTATAATCGCAACAAAGAGCTCAAATTAACATGATGCACTCATGAGTTTTTCCCTCTAACACTTGAGGGTGCAAAAGTACATAAAAGCAACAAGCTTGCTAGAGAATGGTACCTGCATCGCTTCATTTTCAATGCTCAAACTACGTAGGAGTCTGATTTTGGGAGCTTGGAATGAAAGCATTTGAAGCTCTGTAGTTCCGTCCATCGCAGTCATGGAACTATATTTTTCCTAGACTCAAAAAAAGTTGTTCTTGTGATACATGTATGTAATCATGAAATAACATTTAAAATAATTGATTGTTTTTCAGCTGCCAAAGAGTTCGTTTCATAGAAGCACAAAGAATTTATTTTATTTTATTTTGTTGAAATTCAGTTTGCAATGAGCAATCAATAACAGAAGAACCACATGTTGTTTTTCCTTCTGCAGAAGCAAGAAGGCACAGTCATCTGAAACATAGCACTGAAATAACAAAGGGTTCTTGACTCTAGGGTAATCGAGTCTGTACTGGTGTCCTGATGCTGTATAAACCTTGATAGCAAATTGGAGAGCGAATGAGAAACTATTTTCAACTTTATAACCATCAAAGTCCATATTTGCACAACGACAACATCGAGTACAATAGCCAAAATATGCAAGCAAATCAAAACGGAATCTTTTGGCTTAGATATTAAGCATTCACTCTGCTATAAGTTGCTGAAGAAAGACGCTCCATCCCTTGCTCAAGTTTAACTCACGTTTTTGAAACAAAATTCGACGATGCATAAAATAAAAGAGGAATTAAGTTTAAAAGAAAAAAAAAAGAAAAAAAAAGAAGAAGAGTGTCTAAGCCCTTGGAAACCGAACAAACGAAACGACGAAAACGCACATCTGGCGTAAGAACGATACGAAGATTATACATATAAAAAAGGATTAACATAGACTTTGAAGGATCAAATGGCCCAAACTATGACAAATCACAGAAACATTTCTATGGATCAGTCACCTCAATTCCCAAGTTACAGACCAAAAAAGTTGCGAAAAGCTCTTATATAATTCAAAAGCCAAAACCCAGCTTCATTTTCAACCCTCTGAAACCCAAAACTGAGGATTTAAAAATAAAAACCCGAGGAGAAGGGCTCAATTCAAAAGGCAACCCATTTCTGCTTCCAGGCAATGGAATCCATAAACACAGCAAGCAAGAAAGTGAAGTAATACCTGGAGAGGAGAAGGGACCAAAAGGGCGTGTCGTTTGGTTTCGTTGAGAGCAAAATGAATGAACTTGTGGTAAGAAAAAGAACCTGCAGAGACTTTCAAGACACGATGAGGTTTACACTTCTTGCTTGCGAAATTAGTGGTGATGCTACTAAAGATTAAGCTGCTGGTTAATAATTGAGGTTTTATTAGTGAAGAAGATAAGCGCGCAGTTTGCAAAGAAGAACAGAAGTCCATTGAAGTGAAGCTTTCACTGAAACTCTTAACACATGAGCTCACCATTTTCTTCGACAAAAGTGCTTCGTTTCTGTTGTTTACTGTATTCTAACATCACATGTTGTCCTTGGCAAGTACTTTTTACTCCATTTATTTATTCTGCACCTTTTTTTAGGCATCGAAATCGACGTTTCTTTCACTTACTTGTTGTCAATTTTTTTTTACTCTAAATCGATAAATAAATAGGCATGATTTTAGCATGTATGTTAAAAATAATATATATATATATATATTGTTAAATTTAGATCATTGAATTTATTGATTGTTTATAATTTACTAGGCCTGGCGCTGTACACAAGTTAGAGCAAAAAAAAAATTAAAGCATTAAAAAAAAATAGTAGTGACATGTTTCTAAAAAAATATAAATTTTAACTCTAAATTAAGTAATATTTTTATTTAATATAAAGAAGGAAAAATATTTGGTCTATCTAGGATAACATAGATTGACCTTTGAAATTTACAAGGATAATATTGAAAAAAATAAAATAAAAAACTCAATACTGAAATTAATTTAATATTAAAAAATAAAATCGATAAAAAAAATAATATTTAATTAAAAAACCAAGTAAACTCATGTTGCAAGTCATGCACATCATCAGATTCAGTAAATTTTTATTCCAAATATTATTTTTTATTTAATAATATAACAATAAAACACATGATATTTTTTTTGGTATGAAACAATATATTTTCTAAAGGTAAAAAAAAAGGTAATAGGTACCTAGAGTTGAGATAATAAAAATAGATATTCTAAATCGATAAATAAATAGGCATGATTTTAGCATGTATGTTAAAAATAATATATATATATATATATATATATATATATATATATATATATATATATATATATATTTTTTTATATTTAGATCATTGAATTTATTGATTGTTTATAATTTACTAGGCCTGGCGCTATACACAAGTTAGAGCAAAAATAAATAAATTAAAGCATTAAAAAAAAATAGTAGCGACATGTTTCTAAAAAAATATAAATTTTAACTCTAAACTAAGTAATATTTTTATTTAATATAAAGAAGGAAAAATATTTGGTCTATCTAGGATAACATAGATTGACCTTTGAAATTTACAAGGATAATATTGAAAAAAATAAAATAAAAAATTCAATTCCGAATTAACTCAATATTGAAGAACGAAATAGATAAAAAAATAGTATTTAATTAAAAAAAACGAAGTAAACTCGTGATGCAAGTCATGCACATCATCAGATTCAATAAATTTTTATCCCAAATATTATTTTTTATTTAATAATATAACAATAAAACACATGATATGTTTTTGGTATGAAATAATATATTTTCTAAAAGTAAAAAAAAAGGTAATAGGCACCTGGAGCCGAGATAATAAAGGTAGATTATTAATAGCAAATAGTGAAATTGCATTTTTTTAGGTTTTAGTTAAATAAAAAAAAATAGACCATCAATGATGAAAGATGAAATTGAATTTTTTTTAAAACAATTATGGACAAATAAGGTATTAAACAAAAAAACAAATAGTAGCCCAGATATTGTGGATTAACCCATTAAACTCGATAACAAATAATAAAATCAATCAGTTCAATAATTTATTTTATCATTTAAAAAAAAACAAAACATAAAATAGAAAAAAAAGCACCTAGGTTGCTTGGCATGAGCGTCAAAACAAAACAATCCAAGCACATGGGCCTTCTAGCCCACACCCGAGCTTATTTTGTTTTTTATTAATACTTTTTAAAGAAATGATGACCTTCATATTTTTCTATTTAAAAAATAGTAGACATCACATTTTCTGGTTCTATAAATTACTTGATATAAATAAAATATATTTATTAAAACATTTATAGCATGCTAAAGTCCTTATTGGTCAATAACAATAAAATTTAACCAAATATTATTTAACTACTTTAACTATTTATAAACATAATATATTAAAATAATATTTTTTAAAAGTACTTTTTATTTTAAAATATATTAAAATATTTTTTAGATTATTTTTACTTTTAATATATTAAAATTGTAAAAAATATTTATTAATTTAATATTTTTTAAAATAAAAAACATTCATGGTAGTTATCAAAGGCATCATTCAATAGCACGTCGCAGGGCACCAAGTCAAATACGAAACAGTCCCAAGACAATAGCTATACCATATTTATTAAATTTGGACTCGTCACGGGACAACTCAAGACTCGAGACCCGATAGTTGGATTAATATAGATTAGGTAAAAGACTAGGACGGGCAAAATCTATTTGACCGGATTGTTTTTTTTTTCCTTGCAAATATTTTTTTTTCTAGCTAGATATTTTTTTTTTATATATATTTTTTAGTTGGTTATTAATCTTTTTTAAAGTTTATTATATAAACACTAAAAGAATATTTTATTTTTTTAATGTGGGATTTGAAGTCTTTTAATATATATTACAAAAAAAAAATTATGTTTTTTCAATATGGGATAAAAAACCTTATTGGTTTAAATGCTTTAACTTAAAAGATTCAGCTTAAAAGGATAACATACTAACATAATATATTTTCAATGTGCGATAAAAAACCTTTTAAAATAATATTTTAAACTTTATTATTTATAACA
>Ga0307517_10009371_pt1 | contig 13870 bp, 12 predicted proteins | sample 23_EM_MG_FD_194515 | JGI IMG/M metagenome (GOLD analysis project Ga0307517, IMG submission 194515) | Populus trichocarpa ectomycorrhiza microbial communities from riparian zone in the Pacific Northwest, United States - 23_EM | ecosystem: Host-associated > Plants > Roots > Unclassified | place...
GGGCACAGGAAAATGTGCGAGGCACTTGCGATCAGGTGCGAGCAAGGGTTGCGAGTGGGTTGCGAGTATTTGAAGTCCGCTTGCATGCATTTGCGATGCACTTGCGATAGCTTCGTACATTAGCGAGTATTTTCGGGGAATCCATGCGAGTAGTTGCGTGTACTTGCTAGCCACTCAGATTTTTATAAAATATGTACTAGTATTCGGCGTTTTATCAATCTGGCATGAAACTTCGGGTAAATATCCGTAATTCTAGGTCTTCTTTGGCTTGTGTGTCGGGCGTGGCTTCGGACGGGGTCTAATTTGGGCATTTACGTCCAACGTTTCCGGTGGTGGAGACTTAAAATGGATATAGTCCGGTCCAAACTGTGGGAATCGTGTGAGCATGTCTTACGATGTCGCTGATTTCGGTCTCACCTCGCGCTCGGACTCGCTTCCCATCCTCTTCTTTTCATCCCAGTTTTCTGGGACACCAAACGACGGATCCCATCCATCTTGGTGATGTCCCACATCTAACCCCCACTGCCAATTTCCTGAAATCCCAGTTCGTTCAGTTCTCTCAAACATTTCCTCCTCTAAACTCTCCAAACATTCTTTGTCGACATCTATCTCCTTCAAAATGGTTGTACTTCCGGTGAGCTGTACCTCCCATGCTTTACGAAGGATTTCTGATTCTGGTATTGCCTTGAAGGTGGGGTCTTTTGCCATTCGGTAGGCGATGAACAGTGTATGCGCATGGGCAATCGGTAAGAGTCCCATCCACTTGATGCGAAGTTCCTTCTTCAAGCTGACTGATCTTTCGAACCAGTTGGCGATTTGTGCCCTCTCAACGACAGATAAGGTCCCAACGTGTGGAATAATGGTTTTTTCGAGGGATTTGGCATGGTCAACAAGCCACTTCTTTGCGGGTATGACATCCTGTGACACTTCGCGGTGGAAACTGTTTGGGGAGGTGAGCAGCCTAACAAGTGGCCCCCGATGCGGTTCAAGTGCTTTGTGGACTTCATCTGTGTAGGCGATAGACGTAGGGTCGGCGAGGATGTCTTCCGATGTTGGAAGATTATGTGGATGTGTCCATTTTCCAAGCTGGGTCGTCTTGGTGAGTCTCTGCTATCCAACGAAACATAGGTGTTACTCACCCTTATTTTCCGCCTTTCGGCTCGCTTAAGCCATAGAGAGTCAACTATATCATCGATGGAAATGCTGGCGAGGCTTCCGGGCTTGATTCCGCCTTCTGCAAATTGACACTCCCGCCACCACCGCACACGCCAATATTTGAGTCCTTCTCGTTGGACCACACGAGCAGGATACCAAAATTCACCATGGCGAACAAGCGCGCCACGTCCAGGTCTATTTAAATGGTTAATATTGCAAGCGACTACTGACCATTGTGCGATAGTACCCTTACCTGAGTCGATCCTCAAGGGGCTTACTTGTTAAGGTACGCGATCTCATTAGTCTACGCACAAGTCAATGACAGAAACATATATCAATAAGACTTCGTTGCTCACCGACGTGTTGAGGCACGCTTCCGAGGAAGTAGTTGCTGCATCGCCTCCGGGTCACAGGTATCGCATAGGAAGCGGTCTTTCGCTGAGAGAGTGCTCGCTCTTCCATTTCTTTGACACGCAATGTGTGACCAGTCCCGGCACTCGTCGCATTGTACAACTTCCCCGTCCTCCTGGTGATACACTATGTTACCATCACCAGTGACACCGCAGCGACAATTCAACCCAAATTCTGAGTCTGGAAGCGATTCCTGAGAACCTGGCAGTTGGAGCTGTGTTAGGTCGATGACCTCAGGCAGATGTTGATGCGGAACGGTGTCTTCTTCTGATTCGGGGCCTTCGTCTCCGGAAGGGATGTGGAGTGCCCGAGGTATATCTGGGATGTATTCTGTTGTTCCGGAACGTTCTGGATGGTATAACCAAAAACGATCCCTCGCTGGCATTTCATGTAGACCTTCCTGACGGTAAGAGACGGTGGGAAGTTTGTCGAGGGTCGCCTCAGAGAAATATAGATGATATTGAGTAGCGTACTGCTGGGTTCGGGTTTCGTAAAATTTGCTTTGCGCATCGAGACCACCTCGAAGGTGATAGTAGGCCTGCCAAACTGCGAATCCCTCTGGAAGGTTGACACTGCGGCCAGAGATGTGAGTTTTGAAGGTGGCATTTCGTTCCTCATAAGGATGTCCGCCGTGCTTAAGGCTATCGTAGGTGTAGACCTTTTTCCTGTCGTGAGATATATATCTAGCCGTGAAATGGGTTCCCTGCACATTAACGAGCGTATAGCCGATGAGGTCATAGATGACGCCAAACTTTTTTGCGTTGTTCTCGGAATCAGGAGTGATTGTCGCAGGAAAGTCCCAGTATTGTCGTTCTGATGCTAACTGTCGGTTTAATCCCACAGATTCATCGCCAACTTCAATAGCCAGTACAACAGGGATTGAGACGACGAGTTCCCTAATATCCTGGCATCTACCAGAGCACAAGCTCTCTCCTTCCATCGTTCTCCAGCAAGAACCATTCGGTGTGGGATTTTTTGTGGGAGAGAAACGATCTTCACAGAGCTTTGCAATGAGCCCATCGTACTTTGTGTAGTGGCTGATCTGAACTTGAAAGAAGGTCATGCGGCCGAGTGTGCTGGTGATTTCAACATGCGATCCACCAACTGCAGGTGATCCTGAACATCGGCGAAGATTGGCGTAGAAAGTGAGGAAATAAGGAACGGCCAGAGAGTATTCCTCTCGGTATTCAAGTCGTACAAGTTCATGCAACCAACCCTAGTGAAAAAATGAGCGCTTATACATGCGAGATTTATTTCTACTCACCACTGCGGATTCTGGACGATCCAGCTCCTCGATTACAGCTTTCTTGTGTAAGAATATTCGAAGCTGATCCCTCTGGGACATTAGGGTATCATATACGTTCTCGTCATCAAGATCAAGATCAACCCTCGCATTCACAGCCTCGTAAAGGGCTCGTAAACCGCAGTCTTCCTTGAGGTGCTGGAATATCCCATTGAATTCGTTATAGTGCTTCGTGACGATGATATACAACACTTGAAGTGAAGCGTCGAGCCAGCAGGAATTTGTGCTCCATTGGTACGCAGCAGGTCCAAGTTTCGGGGCCTTGGTGATTTTTTGTGTCGATTTCGTAGCCTTCTTTGTAGCCGTATTAAGGAGGAGATCTTTGATTGTGTCCGGAGGCCGACCATCATTCTTCTTTCGCTTCTTGTCATCTAGTTTTGGTGCTCGAGAGGGTTTTGTCCGACCGATAGCTACTGCCTTTGCTTTCCATGGTTCGGGTGCACCATATCGAATTGGAATGCCCGCTGAAATATAATGCTTATGAACAAAATTTAGAGGATATAAAATTAAACTTACTGGATACAGCATCAATTAAACGTTGATAATAGTTAGCGACCGCCCAAAGTGCGTACATCCCCTCCAGAAAAGAGTGATCCCGCCCACACATGGAGTAAATCGAACTTGTTCATCCTTGGAAATGTGGAGAATATGGCCGGGTCGTGGATGTTGGTGAAACCCAGCATTGACGAAGTGAACTCCCTTCGAATAAGTCCAGGTGATGGACTTTACATCGCACTTTATGTGTTCCAAAACGGCGCCGCATTTGCAGCGTGCAAGAAGTTGTTTTTCGATGCGCGCTCGGGTTGTCTGGGGTCGAATTGCGATGAGACAATCAGGGTTATCGCACTCGATGATACCCAAGCACTCTCTGTGTTGCTTCTTTCCATGCTCCCAGGAATCAGCGGAATCAAATCCCCCACGATGGCCGTGCGTCTTTGTGGCCCAGTGTACTTGGAGGTTGTTGTAGTCGTCGACGTCATGAAAAGTAAAATCACGCTCAATGAATCCATCCGGCCAACCATCCCATTTTTCGGCAGGCTTTCCATCCTTCTCGAGTGAAACTGGCATTGCGGAAGTATTGGGAGTTGCGAGAGGTTTGGAAGTGCCAATATTGTGCGTACTGTGTCTCACCGCTTTGGCATCCGTGTTTCCTTCCACTGGCGTAAAGTTTATTCACAAAATAATAGAATTCAATACAATGTTGACTCACTGGTAGATAACCTTTGATTGAGCTGGGACTCATCCATGATCTCCTTCACCCGAGATTTCTTCATCTCGTTTGACTGGGGGTCCGGTATATATCCTGCAACTTCTCCTACATGACGACATAAGGAATGAAAAATCAACACAAGCTTAAAGCCCACCTTCTTCATCATACAAAATGATGAAGCCCCCGACCGAACGAGCGGGAAGTGCACGAGGAGCTGATTTTCCGGCATCCGGTTCCTCAGGGGGAACAAAATATTGATATATATATTTGAAAAAACCCTAGATATTGTTAGCTTGAAAGCGATAGGAAGATATGTTTAGTAATGCTCACGAAGGACATTATGGCCATGAAGATGGAAGAGAATCAGATCATGAAAATTGACGCAGATCCTTGGCAGATAAATTGCGTGATATATCATATTGGCAACCCGATCACAATCAGACTCCGAAAGCTAAGTAACCGATAAACCAGTTGCGAGCACCTACCCCATGTGCGAGAGAGCTGCGAGGGACTTGCGATACACTTGCGTGCATGTGTACTCGCAGATCCAAGGACTTGCGAGTGACTTGCGAGTATTAGCGCCCAAGTTGGGACTTGCGAGTGACTTGCGTGTGACTTGCGTGTGACTTGCGAGTAAGACTTGCGAGCACTTGCGAGTACATGCGAGTGGTTGCGAGTACTTGCGTGTATAAAAGACATTTATGAGTGGCCTGTATGTACGGGATAAGAGTAAATAATATAAACCCAATCTTTAATGTCGCGATGACATGTAAACTTGACCTAAGCCAGTAAATGTTCCATATCTTGCCAGGAAAACAGCCTCTACCCACTTTTTCTAAACTAATACTGGCTAAATATCTTATGGTATAACCAAGATTATTGTTTCTGGAATGTTGGTTGGTTGTGCCCGCCTCCGGATACGATTGAGGGTGCATGGGCAGTTATTTGCTTCTATTTGCATCGGGCAGTGATGGAATTGTCTGTCCTTGCAAAAACCTCGCTCATGCGGGGAATATTGCCCGTCTATAAGATTTTTCCTCATTATAGTGTACTTGATATAAATTGGAGTAAATACCCTAATTTTGGATCAAAGTTGGTAGCTTGGGGATTAGCTATGACATGATTGAAGTTGAGCGTGTGACCGGATTCATGACATTCGTCACGCTGGAATTCTGGCAAACGATGCACAAATTGCACGGCCACAGCTGAGCCTCTAAAAAGAGTGCATAACAGCTCTATTATGTATCTGTAATACCAAGAAATTATTATTTTTTCACTTCGATGAACTACCGTGTCAGGAAATATATATTAAATTTCGAGTATTTGCTAATGTTTATATCTTCAGTGGCTTCTGTGACTACAGATACGTTGAACAACGGTTAAGATGCCCCCAAGATGCCCTCCGGATGAAGGGAGGTTGGAGGAAGTCAGCACGTGTGCCCTACGGACTTGCGAGCCACTTGCGTGCACGGCTGGGTACTTGCGATCACTTGCGATCAGGCGTCTCGCAAGTGATCGCAAGTACCTCGCACATTTCTATATGCCCCTTTATTTGCATTCGATCTCCCTCACCCCATCAATACGGCACGCGCCCAAAGCCGCACATCAATTCAACCCGAAAGATCACTGTCTATTCATATGAACCGTAGGCACACAAGTGTTAGATTCATGAAGTATACTTCTCTCCCGATATGGCTGGCCTGGTCTATTTTTTCTCTTTTAAATGATCTGCGTATTCAGGGACAATGCTTCCCCTTCTATCTCATACTTAATAAAGTCTGAACCCCAGGAGAGACCACCAGCGCAGGACTATATTGACATGGAGGACAACCACGACAGCTCTCGCCAGCCTACTTCAGAGCCGCACGGACCTAACTTTTTCAAAGGAGCAACAAACACTCAAGTTGTTGATGGACGGTTTACCGCTGTTGGTGGATCCGTCTTCCACCAAAGCGCTCAGCCCCCAACATGCCCAGCCCCACGACCTCGACAACAACAAAATCCATCTTTCTTCGAAGATTCTTCAAGGACCCTGGTAACGGGTGGCGATTTTATGGCTGTTGGTGGCGACGTTCATGGATCACCTCCATCTAAACATTTTCCGCAGAGAGGTAGTGAGTTGGTCTGCCCCCTGTGCGCTTTTTCATATTAACCTGATATCGACAACGTAGGTGCCTACACTCAGAACAACCAGGCACCGACCGCGTCCTCCTCCTCAACCCTATCAATTGGAAGAAGTCAAGTCGACGCCGGGTCTATACCTCCTGGTGCAAGCGTCGATCCTTCCCAAAGTTCAGTCGGGGAAACTAGTATTAACCCGCCAACGCCCTCGCATTTAGAATCAGCCGTCGGCCCCCAGTTTAAAAAATCTCTCATTGACAATGGTACGGTACTTTCGAGCCGTCAACACTAGTCACCTCAACCCTTAACTGATTCGCGTCCGTCTGAAAGCGGATAAGGAGTTATTCTCGCTTCAACGCCCTCTCAAGTTGAATGCACTGTACAAAATCATGCAAGTCGAAATCCGGTGTGTCTTGAGCCCCCTCCTTCTGGAATCCGTATATCCACTGGCACTTATCATCATCCAAAGATATGGCGTGGACAGAGGAATTCCATATAGTGTTTTAGCATTCCGTCTCGAGAAAGGAGAGGATGAAAAGAAGTGTCTAGCCGTGAAACTGAAGGGAGAGTTCATCAGAAGTGGGCTTTATCAGGATGTGAACGTGAAGGTAAGTTATGGCACATCACTTGCGCCATGCATCCCCATTGACCCAAATCAATCCTTTTTCGCTGCTAGGATATCCGATGTGTGCCAGAGGATACCCAAGGTAGCTTAACCAAAGTCCCTATGCAACTCACATCTACATCTACGAACATGCTCATGGGAGGAATCACGGCTGCCAGTGGGATGCCGACTTTTCAAGCGACGTTCAGCCGCATGAAATCAGTCCAGACCACTCTCACGGTCTATGGGCAGACGAGTCAGGGTCATTTTGATGATTCGAAAGGGACATTCGACATTACTTTGGGTGTCGATCGCTCACTGACCGAGGAGCTGTCCGTGGTAAACCCTGCCCATTGTGCCGTATTACTGAGGCTTAAGGAATCTCGCCAACCTATGAAACTCAAGTTTACGCTCGAGGTAACCTATCAACGAAAGTACATGTCGAGGACCAATATTATTGTTAAAAGGCACGTCAGCTACTCTCTTTCTGGCTTTTGTCAAATTTGACCTAATGATTTGCTTCCAGTTTTGAGGCAGACTATCCAGGGACAAGTTTTTATGACATTATCAAGGATGAACAATTGTGAGCATACATAGTCAGCTATGTTTTTCAGCCCTTGACAGGCAAACATATTTCGGCCTTGACGTTGATACCATAAACAACAGTCTTGAGCATGTACCTTATTATAACGCAATTCGCAAGCAATTCGATCTCTCTTCTACTCCTTTTACATCGCCGTTTCTCCATGCAAGTTCTTCCTCCCAACTCTCGTCGCATTATACTGCCTTGCGAATTATTCATGTTTGCCTGTTTAATATGTTCCTTTCCATCTTAACTTGTTTTTGAGGGCCATTGCTACGCTAGTCTCTCGTAGGCAGTCTTCGATATATGTGATGTGCCCTACGGATCACGATAAGACGTACGCACCAACACCCGTTTTTCTCCCCTAGAAATGTCTATTTCTATTTTTGTTTGTTTCATTTCGCCATGAAGAGGGGCCATGAAGGGGGTGGCTCTCTGTGAGAAGTGTTTTGACGCGTGGATTCAGCGGTGTTTGAACACCGTTCTTGAGTTTGCCGATAACTTGAACTTGAAGTAACCTGTGATCGTCATACTGTGCAGTAAAATTCTAGAAAGGGAGAGGTGGATTAGCTTTCGGGGTCCTAATGGATAGGCAGGACAAAAGAAGAGAGAAACGAGTGCTGTAGATAGATGGAAATGAGCACGTTGACCTAATAAATGGAAAGAGACGTGTATGACTCAATCGTTGGCGCACAATAAATTCCCGGATAAAATTCCCAGTCCGAGTAAGTCCTAAATCAAGATAATGCACGGTGCGAAATCATTAGATGGAGAGGATATGTGATGGTACCAGGAGAGAGAAAGGATGGTCTCAACCCGAATGTAAGCTGGTTATAGGGTATAACTTATCGATGTAAAATGGGGTTTGTTGCCATTTGTTGCCACCAAGGAACCAGGCTGACAAAGCACGACCTTGGTCTCTCCGTGTTCAACCACTTCTTCAACCCATTGTGAACACATCAACTGGCTGCAACGACGACGACGTGAACTGCGCACAAGATGGTTGCCCACAAATATGTAGATGACGAGCGCGAAAGGCTGATCTCAATTTATAGCGGTGAGTCTAATAGTAATACAAGATCAAATTGATGACCCCTCTCGAGCTCACGACGAGAATACGTACCCTTCGAATAGTTTGGCGCTTCTAGCACAATGCCGATGAAGTCACATACTTTGACTCCCCGCGAACCCTACACTGAGTTCTCTGCCACCATGAACACCAGGTTAGTATGCGTCGGAACAGTACTGCACTCGCAAACATGCTCGACATGTCTCCACGCAGCATACAAATATGGTAAAGTGTTCTCTAGACTCGCATGGGCGTCACTTACAGGAGATGACAGGTTCCAAAACAAACGACAGGAGATGAGGCAGACTAATCGGCACACTTCAGCTGTCTCCTCTTCGGATCGTTATGGAATGACAAACGAGGTAGAAGGTGGCCCCGGTCCGCATCCGCCGTTTGACTATGATGCGAATTCTGAGTATCATCCTCTATACTGCAGCGACTTCACCGCCATTTTTCGTCTCTTCGGCACTCTCCAGCCACACGATATCGGCGACCCTCGCAAGCGGCCGGTTATAACCGCTGGTTAGGTCCTCCCTCGTTCCTTGACGCATCATACCTAGATGGCCTAGCCGTCTGCTTCGTCAAAGTGCAGCATTATCTATATCCAACGTTATCCTTAATGATTCTCCTGCATATTTGATGGGACTGGACTCTTGCTCGCTTTTGATTATTCTTCATCTTTTATATTCTACAGCTTCTTTACTTATTTTTTTTTTGCCGACATGGCACATACATCTAGTAGCTCTCCATTATACCTCCACACTTTACTGTACGTACACTAGAACAAAGGATGCCGTGGGTCACAACTCCAACCGGGATACATCACAACTGACATGTGCATAGTAAATATTGAATACACTAAAGTACACAGGGGTCCGACCCCGCGATCGGCCCAATTCAACGCTCAAAAGACGGCATTGAATTGAATAATGGACGAGTAGACAGATAGCGAGACGTCGATGTGAACGCGATTGGTGGGAGAATGCGAATGAGAAGAAATATTTATAGAAGTTCGACGTACCCATCGTGAGCTGGACACCAGGAGCGAGCCAAACAGCGGTAAGTGAAGTGAGGAAGAATCCTACGTGGTTCAACATTCGTTCATGCCCAATATACACCCTATATGCAGGCAGGAAATAGGACAACGCTAGGAGAAAAGTGGGAGGGCCCTAAGTGTGTGCTCGCCGGCAGGATAGACGATAACAATACTTTGCAGAATACCGGGCCTTCGGACAGTTAGCCACTATGTTGGAGTTCATTTCCTTCCAATACACGCAGAGAAAAAAAATGCGGATTTCACTTGAACTTGACTTGAACATTTCTATATATAACCGACAGCCCATCCATCGAGAGGAAATTTTAAAAGGGAGCCGTCCAAACAGGCCCAACAAGGGTAGGTGTCAAAACATCAAAAATGTAGCTGCGTTCGATAGTAGACTATGCCTTCGCTAAGCCAGAATCGGAAAGTGAGAGGGGAAATGATAAAAAATTTTCTTCCATCAATTCGTGCTGTACGCGTCTCGACTAGGAAAAGATACAGCCAATATCACTTTCCACCTCGATCCTAAATGTGTCAAGAAGATCACTACCACCACTCGCCCCGAGCGTCATTTCAACCTGGAGGAGAAAATAGAGAGTATTTATGCGGGAGGATGCGAGATGGAGACGAGCGATGGATGGTGGATGTGCGAGAGCAGATTGAAACCGAAGTGTGATTCACCCCTGCGGGGAGGTCGGTACCGCACCTCTGAGGGGCAAGGTATTTTTTCGAAGGGAGTAAGCGCGTCACTGAATCATCAATGCTTCCCTTGGTGGAAACTACAGCTCCAAGGTTGAAACCAAATCTGGCCGCCTGGTTGTTTTCATTCGACTCCAACTAAGAATTGTGGAGGGCCAGGAATACAAATGTGAGACTCGAACTCTACGCCATACGCATTCTCAAGCATAACAATACTAATAACAAACTGGGGGACCTACTTGGCAATTAATACTATTAGAGGATAATTGAACGCCGTTGGCCGCAGTTGGTTGGGTTCTCAACGAGAACGAGGGAGTACGGGAACTCCCTGGTACGTCATTCCATACCATTTTTTCATCCTACTCCTGCAATTTCAGACTCCTCCAACAGTGGCGATGACGCCCTTTTCTGTCCGCTACCCGATTAACTTGAACGCATTGACAAACAACCACACCCACCATCGTCGTTGTCCTCTCAACAGCGTTCCACCCTCCCCCCCGCCCCCTTTTTTTTCGTAGATCGACTAAGAACTGTAGACGAGGGCAGTGCCAGATCGAGGAGCCGAGTGGTCCGATTCTCGACCAAAGTCTCCAACGCCGAGCGCGATCCATTCAAGCGCGACACTTCAATTTTCTCCCGGAAGGACGGTACTGCCCACACCACATGTCCCCACGATTCATGCAAGAGCGGACGTAGTTGAGCACGGTTGGCTAGGTAGAAACTGAAAAAAAGCTATCAGAAGAATTTCCGTCACAACTTACAAGACAATGGTTCAAGTTTCCTCCAATGGTCACTAGCTCACCATCATTCTACTCCATCTCTGGGAAGTCGTGGCCGGTCGTGTCCTTGAACCATTGCACAATGAGAGGGCGCGGGTTGGGCAAAGGAGGATGGAGAACGGCTGCGTGTTCATCGAAGTTCGCAATAAATTGTTTACCAATTATGGTCATCGCCTTGAGCAACGGCTTTCCGATTTTGTTGTGGATGAATGAATCGGTGGAATCGATAGTGTCGCGGTAGCCTGCGCGATCCGTATACTTGAGCGTGACGCCGCCGTAGGTCAATCCGTGGGAGGCAACCATGCACTCATCGTAAGTATGGTGCTGATTGAAGCCGATCATAGCGGCAAGCAAGGTGACACGAAGCTGCTCGAGGGTGGGGTGGTTGGCCTTCTTGCAGCCCTCCGGATCGACATTGCTGAGGAAGATGAGGGAATAGCTGAGCATATTGCCGCTGGTGCCAGTGTAGATGGGGCGGTGGTTTGCAACGGCACGGATCTGCCAGTCCCTAGCAGCTTCGACGGCTTGATTGACCACGGCATCAAGTTTGGCAGCGAGGCTGGCGGTGCGTGGATAGGCGGCAATGTTGCCGAAGAGCTGGTCCAACTCGGCTGCGCTCAGGCGCTGGAGTTTGTGGCGGTAATCGGCTCCAGCAGTCTCTGGGGTGAGAATGAAGTTGGCCTTCCGGCCAATGACCTGCGGATAATAGCGGGCGAGATTGAGAGTGAGGAGGGCAGGTCGGTCGGCAGCGATCCTCGGGTCTTTGACGTCGGAGTCCTTGAGATGGGCGAGATCGTACTCGATGGGCGTGCCCTTCCTGAGAGACCTCCTTGCGTGCGTTTCGTATTCCTCAGCGAACGGGTTCTCTTCCTTGCTGAGAGGCGTCTCCGACCACGTAAGTCCCAGGAAGAGCGTGTAGAACGCCTTCCGCTTGGCCTCGTCGTGGCTCATGATCGTGATGATGCGCGGAAGGTTGAGCGCATGGAAACCGCAGTCGGCGAGAGTGAGATTGCCACCAAGAAAATGGCCGGTAGTGCTTGGAAGACCTGTGCCAGCTGTGAATGTGATTAGACCGGTAAAAGTAAGGGAGGGAGAGCGAGGGGGCTTACCTGCTGTTTCAGTAGACACGAACTCGGCCTTGATGCGACTGAGTTCCATGACGCGAGCGGCATCCTGTGGGTCCCAATCCAACAGAGTGCAAAGACCCCTCCATTTCTTGCCATCCGCATCGAGGCGGAGAACTTCGACGAATTTGCGCTCGATGTAGTTGATTCCGAAAATAGGCATCTGCTGCGGACCGAACTCGTCGTAGCAGTAGGAGTAGGAAAACTGATTGTTCCAGGGGAGGAGGCTGGTCGCGTCGGTGGTATAGTAGACCATCGCCTTTGGAGCCTTGAAAATGTGAAGGCGATCCGGGCGGCGCAGCTTCATTTGGATGAGGTACATAGGGTATTCGAAGTCGTTCTCAATGTCGGCGGCGAGCTCGAGCGAGCCGTTATAGTAGCCGACTTGGCCCAGGAGACACTCGCGCAGCTTGTACGTGTAGCGGATCTTGCGGAAGAGCAGGGCGAGAGAAGTGGGCATTGGATTGGCAACGGTGTAGCGGGAAGGAATGCGGTCGAGGATATCCTGGCGATAACGCGCCTTGCTGAGAGAGAGTGCGTGATCTGCGAGGTGTTTCTTCTCGGTTTCCTCGCCCTGCAAGGCGTAGGCCCGCTCTAACTTGAAGTCTTCGAGTTCAGCGACGAGATCGGCTTCGGTGCCAATGTGAGTGGCGTCACTGCCAGGGACCGCGTCAGGGGTATAGAGCGCCTTGAACGTAAAATCATAGATTTCTTGCCAGTTGGTGTAGCCCGGAATCTCGCCGGCGATGTGCTGGGCCCAGGTGAGGATCTGGCCGCGAAGTGCTTTGGCGGTCGCAGGCTCGGCCTCAGCACGGTCGATATCGAAGCCGAACCTGAGGATCTTGGAGAGGGCGTCCTCGACGGCGTCGTTGAGCTGCAAGCGGCGCCAGTCGTCGCGCTGGTAGGAGCTGCGAGTCATGATAGTGTGACTCTCGCTAGGCGAGGTAGCCTTATCATCGGGGATCGCTGGGACAAGAGAAGCCATTGCTGTCTGGTGTTGATGTACGGTTAGCTCGTTCAAGCAAGGGGCTCTTGCTTATAGAAGGTGTTTGAAAGTGTGAGTGGTGTCGATAAGAGTCGAGGAAAGCGCCACCATCATTGATCGAATGATGTCATAATTACTATATATAGAAATGTGCCTGAATCATGTGGGTGGTTCAGCAATTGGAATTAGAATTATTTATTAGCTAACTACGTTGCATAAGCAACTCAGGTAACTACCAAAATAGCGACCTCGCTAGCTACTAATAATGACATCGGTACAGCAAAACCTAGCGAGATAAAAAATTCGACCCCGGGTGTCCTATTAAAATTTTGGAACCCCCTTGCTCATTGCCACACGAAATTCCCCAACGAAACCAACGAGTCACTTTCTTTGCGGGAGCGTATAATAGGTGAGACTAAAGACTTCTCTTCAAAACGACATAGACGACCAAAAAAGGCGTCATACGCAGGATGATGTATTTTCTACTTTGCCCTGAGAAACCGAGGATTGAAAACGGTCACGGAAGAGCGCATTGGCGATGGTTCCTCCCTTCGTGATATGATGTGTTTCAATCATTATCTTGTATGTTCCGAAGTCTACTCCGAGTCGCCCGATGTTGCTATCTGACACAATCTCTCAGTTAGAGCCAACAGGACTCACATATTCTGACACCAAAATGAAATGTCTGTCTTGATCATTCATTGCTTTTTTTAAATAGAAACCGAGCTCTGTATAAGTTTTTTATCCTAGATCCCTATACAAGGATGGTCTCAAGTGAGTGCGCTAAG
>Ga0307517_10009372_pt1 | contig 13867 bp, 9 predicted proteins | sample 23_EM_MG_FD_194515 | JGI IMG/M metagenome (GOLD analysis project Ga0307517, IMG submission 194515) | Populus trichocarpa ectomycorrhiza microbial communities from riparian zone in the Pacific Northwest, United States - 23_EM | ecosystem: Host-associated > Plants > Roots > Unclassified | place...
GCCATACCTTCTGATTCCATCCTTATCTTGTCCATCTGCCCTTGGAGTTTGCGTTTCTCCTCCTCCAACTCCTGCCTCGTCTCCTCGTCCTTCTTCTTGAGTGCTTTCTCCGTCTCCTCTTGCAGCTCCCTCATCCCGGCCTGGTGACGTCGCATCTGCTCGTTGAGTTCCTTGTTGATGGCCTCACCCGCAGCGGTATCAATGATGTCCTTGTGTTTATCGACAAGCTCGCGCTGTATCTGCAGGGTGGTGGGCCGGTTCCCCAAAATTCGTCGAATGATACCGTGTGCGGACTCGACAGTGTTATAGTGACGCGCAATTTGTGCACCTTTGTCGAGGACTGGCTTGAAGAAGTTGGTAATGAGCTCATTCTCGCGAGCTTTCCCGACATCCTCTGAGACATCCCCCCACATGTTGGTGATGAGAACGACGTTCTTGAGTGTCGAGTCTCCGCATAGCTCACGGAACATCGTGAAGTTGCGTGCAGTGATCCCCGTGAATCGCCTGTCGGAAATGCGGTGGATGTAAATAACACCCGCGAGCTTGGAGCCAGCCTCATACCTAACCGATAATTAAATCGACAAGACCAGTAAATAAATGACACTACTCACGTTGTCGCCAGGAATGCTGCAATCAATTTCAAGACGTCGGTGTCGCTCATCTTGGTATCATCGAAGCCGGGTGTGTCGATGAGGACCACCGGTCGCCCATCGATGGTGAATCCACCAGCGAGCTGCACGTTGGCGGTACACGATTCCAAGTTCGCTCCAACGCGAAGATTGGAACCGCTGGCCAAGTTGATAAACTAACTCGCAGGTCAGTCTACAGATAATTTGGTACCAGCTCGTCATCCCTACCGAACTCTTGCCGCTTCCCGTCGCCCCCATAACACTGTGCTGACACTCAGTTCCGAGCTCATTTAATGATGAGCATCACGCACGCAATAGCGATGGGTTCGATATACTCTTGTTGTGGCTCCGGGTTTGTAGGAACCCCATTAGCACTACGCAAAAGACAGCGATCAATAGATCTTTACAAGAGAAGACACCAAGATTCCATCCTACCTGGGCCTGGGGGGATGAGATGGGCTTGACGATAACGGTGAGGATTAGACGAATCTCATCGCGAGGAGGTACATACCGAGTTGAGTTGTTTGTGTACATTTGCAGGACACTGGGGCCTGGGGTGACGACGAGATCTAGAGAGTATGGGAGCTCGAAGGTAAGGAGGAAACTGTGGCCTAACTTCTAGTCGCCTTTTATTCATGTTGAAAACTGATTGAGGCGTACGCGAGGCATCCGATGGATGCCATAGCCTTCTCGCCGCCGACACACCCAGACCACATTAATCTTCGACATAGCAAAAAGGGAACTCCAGGTATAACCATAAGCGAGGAGGGAGATCCCTCGCTGATGGAACTATTCTTGTGACGCCGGAAATGGATGCGCTTCGACAATTTCCGCTCAAGAGTTCCATGCCATACCATTCCTGGGTGACCGTTTGACCTTACGGTGAACTGGTAGCATTTTTGCAGCCTAGATCCAGCATTCTGATTGGCAAAGCGCAGTATGTTAGAAGTGTGGAGATGGTGATTAATCGGTAGAGGATGGAAATCGAATATTGAATGTCGAAACCCACACACGTAGCCCGAGACGCCGATGCCATCGATGAAGCCCAGCAAAAAGTCCGTTGAGGCGGAATGAGGTAAATAGACGTAAATAGACGAAAGTGAGGGAGATCGACGCCAGCCGATGTTCTCCCCTAGACTTGGTCGTTTTGAGCGCGCCTGCAATAACATATCGTATATCCTACCTCCCTCACGTATCTCTATGGTCTTGTGCACATGCCCCACCCGCTGCAAAGGCGGGCGTGAGGTTACCCAAAGGACTTATTCCAAACACAAAAGGGAACTCCGAGAGCAAGAACTTCAGCAACAGATCCAGCAGTATTTCCCTGATCGCACTCCCCCGCCGCCGGTTGCTCCCAGAAGAAGGCGTCGTACCGATGACAGCGATACCCAAGGAACCTGTAGTAAGAGGTCCCGAGGGAATAACCGACAAGAATGTGAAGCGGGGTCACAATTACCGGTACGAATATCGACAAACTCCTCCCGGCTGAAGTTGACGTTATGACAAGCAGGTCATTCAAAATAACGAACGGCGAGTCACTGATATGCTGGGTGGCAACGGACAAGGTTGGATTGCTACATCTTTATATCCATATCACTCGCTGATGGCCAGGGAGAGTAGGCGTTCCTCCTGAAGGCACGGCGCCTCACGACGATTTTCCTCTCAGTCCTCGCCGTGATTCTCGTTCTGGTTCTCCCCCTGGTTCTCCCCATCCCCCCAGCAGTCCGCCATCCAGAACCCCACCACCCGACATCCAACCCGCTCCTGCTCCTGACCTTGATCTCGGCAGCGAGGACGAGGAACCCGGTAACTCCGGGTCTGGCTTGGGTTCAGGAAACCCCGGCCGACTTGATGCCGAAGATATCGCCGTGCATCTGGGCAGCCTCAAGGACACCCTCGCGGCGATCAGGGAGATTGAGAATGCCTCACTTGCCACTCAGTTTGAGGACGACGATCTCTTCCGTCTCAGGAATCCGACAGAGGAGGAACTCGATATTGAAGATCGATACTTCCGCCTTTCCCTGGACATGTACCTCATCCTCACGAACTCTTCGCAAGAGACATATCGCGAACTTGTCGCGGCTCTTCTCAGGTGCATCCCGGAGGCGGAAGGAAGGCTTCTTTCCTATGATCAGATCAAACGCCGGGTCCAGAACCTCACTGGCATCATCCCAATTCACGACGACATGTGTATCAACTCGTGCATGGCATTCACTGGCCCATACAAACACCTTGACTCCTGCCTCAAATGCCCGCAGCCTCGCTATGATCAAGCTATCCTACGTTCCAGCAACGGCACAATCAAGAAACCTCGGCAATCAATGACAACTATCCCCATTGGGCCGCAGATCCAGGCGCTATGGAGTCATCGGCTCAGCGCAGAGAAGATGAGCTATCGGCAGCGGGTCACGGACTCCCTCCTCAGTCAAGTCGAACTACCAGACTTCCTCACCGACTACACCGAGGGCCAGGATTACCTCGCAAATGTGGCACCACATCTCAAATCACATGACACTGTCCTGATGTTCTCCGCTGACGGTGCCCAGCTGTACCGAAACAAGAAGTCAGATTGCTGGATATACATCTGGGTCATTTACGATCTCGCTCCAGGTGACCGCTACAAGAAGCGGTATGTTTTACCAGGAGGCTTTGTCCCAGGACCCAATGCTCCCAAGAACTTCGACTCGTTCTTCTTCTCCGGTATCTACCACCTCTCTGCACTCCAGCACGAGGGTCTCATTGTCTGGGATGCACGCGATCGACAGCTCCATCGTGACAACCCATTCCTCCTCTTTGTTACAGCGGATGCGATTGGGATCGCGGATGTCAGCGGCTCAGCTGGTCATCACGCAAGACTTGGCTGTCGGCTGATGTGCGAGCTTCCTGGTCGACACAAGCCAGGCACTGGCCATTACTACCCTGTGTTGCTCAAGCCCAACGACTGCAACCGCCGTGGGTGCAGCCACAACGACATCAATATCAACACCATCGGCGATCCCGACGATAAAAAGTACCAAGAAAAGCTCCGTCTCCTCCTCTCTTCTACCAACTCTGATGAACACGCACGCTATCGACGCGAAACGGGTATTTCAAAGCCAAGCATCTTTCAGGGGCTTTACCGAATCCTCCCCTTACCAAGATGTTTCCCTGGAGATCTAATGCACCAACCCGTGATTAATCTTCCCGATCTGATCATCTCTCTCTGGCGAGGACAGATGAAGCTCTATGGTCAGGACAAAAAGGACACTTGGGATTGGGCCATCTTCATGGATGGCGGGCGCTGGAAGGAGCATGGGAAGGAAGTCGCATCTGCATCATCCTACTTTCCAAGCTCATTTGGTCGCCCCCCCCGAAACCCTGCCGATAAACTCTCGAGTGGCTACAAGGCCTGCGAGTTACTTCTCTACATCTATGGCCTCGGGCCTGGCGTCTTCTACGGTGTCCTCCCAGACAAGTACTACAGGCACTTCTGCAAACTTGTTTTTGGTATCCGCACAGTTTACCAATGCTCGGTTTCCATCACCAGCCTCGAAAAAGCCGACTTTGCCCTTCGCGAGTACATCATCCAATTTGAAGAGCTCTACTACCAGCGAAAGATTGACCGCCTCCAGTTTGTCCGCCAATGCCTTCACTCATTAATCCACCTTGCCAACGAAACTCTCCGGTGCGGACCGCTCTCCGGTTGTGCTCAGTGGTGTATGGAGAATGCAGTCGGGTCATTTGGCAGGGAGGTTCGTTCTCACAGCAATACATTTGCGAACATTGCAAATCGTGGGGTCCTTCGTGCCCAGATCAATGCGATCAAGGCGAGGATTCCTGATCTTGAACCGGAACCTACCTTACCCCGCGGATCATTTCCATTTGGAGATGGATATGCACTCCTCCGAGCTACTGACTCAACAAGACGCCCCGTGATGGACCCTGAAGCAGACGCAATCCATGCCTCTGGGATCCTAGATGACTCAAACCAACCCACTGGCCCCGTCAGCGTCCTTAGATGGGCAAGGCTTCTCTTGCCAAATGGACAGGTCTCCCGATGTGCCTGGAAGGAAAAGTCTGGAGGGGAGAAAAATGTACGCTGTTCAAGGAACGTAAAGGTACCGTTGATCAGATAAATAGTTGGGCTCTCTTTCCAACCGCATCTTCTCACAGGTCATTTATGAGGACAAGGAGCGGTTTGGAGAGGTATACTTCTTCTACCGCATCAGCGTCGCTGGCGATCAATGGAGACCCGTCGCACTCATCTCACTCTACTCAACTCCAGACCCCACTCTCCTCGAGACATCATCAGACACACTGCTCGTATGTCGGTATTGTGGAGATGAGTCCCTCGTTTTGGTTGAAGCACAGGCCATCAAATCTGTTGTTGCGATGGTACCCTTCATGGAGAGGCCTGAGGGTGACAGACCGAGGTGTCATGGTGGCCGATTTTTTGTTGTCGAGAAGCCTGGTTTGAGCCTTGCGGAACTGGGGATGGAGGAGGGACTGGAAGTTTCACAGAATTAACAGCCTTCTTATGTCGTGATTTGTCTTCTGTCCAATCCATACAATGCGTAAGCCTATGAGCCATTGGCGCACGCGCTTCAGTCCCTAATGCAAGACTAGTCCACCGCATGCCTAATCCTTTCAATCATATCGTCGGTTTTTGCTGCCTCTGCCTCAAGAACGCCATCGCGCTGACGATGGTGATCCCGCACATGGTTAAATATCCCAGCTCCAAGGAGATTGATAACAGTAAAGTATGCATTTCTGTTGCGGAGGGACGGGCTTCAGATGTTGTGACCGAAACTGTAGTCAACAGGAAGCGCACCTGTATTCCGCACAGAGAATTGTCTGCAATTCAAGTTGCGTTTTCAACCTTATGTGAATTGCATAACCTCCATTTGCCATGTGCGCAACAATGGCTTGGTTAGCTTCGGCAGCTAACTGCACATCACGCTGGTTGCAGCGATTCACAATGATTGCGTGCACCGTAGGCCCAAATAGACCAATAATGTCAAAATATGAGTTCCTTCAATCAGGGGATCTGACGTTAACTTCAGGTTAGGCGTAATTGACAAACAGGCATACCGGTACTCCATGCAAAGATCCCTCCGGAGTCGTAACCTTTCTGCAAGTTCAGCAGACATTCTGGTTTGGAGGGCTTTTGTCTTGTACAATAGGATGATGTAGGACGGGTGAGTTGGGGGTAGAGCCAAAGGATGGCATCAACCCCTTTGCTGTACCATCGGAAGGTGGGAATAGGTCATCTGAAGACATCTGGAGGAATCAGCCGCCATCGGTGGACCCGCGCATCAGCAAATGTGTACGAAAAAGCATCCTTCGTATGTCAGTTCAAATCTTTCGACTTCACTGGGGAGATCCGCATGCTCAACAAGTTGTGCACTTCTGACTGGTGCAGCTTCGTTGAACAACTTGAGAATGCTTTCAGGACTCCTGGAGGATTGATTTAAAATACAGCTTCCCCGATAACACCACGGAAATTCCGCCTGTTCCAGTTTCAACAGATGATATGGGTGTCTGTGAATCGCACAATACCATCCATTCCGATGACGAAGAGTACTGCTGCCACCCAAACTTATCCACAGACAGTCCCTCCGCCGATGTCGTGCAGGGGCGCCCCAGTAATGGCGGTCACCAAGCCGGACGTCTGGGGAGGTTTCTCACGTCGTTGCCCGAGAACGCCTCGCGATGACGCTGTCCTCTGGACGGTGTCTTCAACCCCAAACGTTGAAATCCTCTCCATTGGCCTGACCATCGTCTAAGCCACCTTCCGCTCTGGGTCACAGTAAGACCTGGACCTACGATAACAGCTCTGAAACGGGGGCTTACGTTGTTTAAGACCCTCTCAGCCTGGTAAGACCCTTCCGGACTTCCTGCGAGAGGTGCGTGTGGTTTTGTGCCACACGTGAGGTTTTCCTCATCTTCGCTCAACTAATGGGACCCACCCAAGCTAGGCGAGCGGTTCGCCACACGCCAAAAAGGTTTGTAACGTATGCCCAAGCCTGCCTCAAGTTCGTGACAGCCAAACAAGGCCCGCGTCTGGTTCAAAATATGTTTGTGAGTTCAGCGCCGCGCATATAGACAACGCTGCCAATCCCACGTGTATTTCAGCCTTTTCACAATGTATATATGTACTTAAAAATACATGCACGTTTATGGTCTATTGGAGAACTGGCCCAACCCAGCCCCCGAGGGAACAGATGAAGCCGGGAATGCCCCGCGGCCAAAGCCAACCAACCCCAACAACGCCGGTTCAAACGGAGACGCGCGTTCGGCTAACTTCGCAATTTTGCCCTCTTCTTCCGGCCCAAACGCGACTCCAAGTCCTCTTCAAAGCCAGCAAGCGGGGTCCCCTATCTTAGGGGATCAGCTGTACTCGGCTGTACGCACTCGTCCCTTCTTGCTGGTAGGACGAAGGGTTGCGCGGAAGCCATTTCTGCCTCGAGGCCTTTTTTAAATTGGCCTTGAGGCCAGTTTAATTTTCGTATCACCCCCTTTTGGCCTCGCTCGTTTCCCCATCCAGCCTCGTTCGTCATTCCATCAACCGTGCGCCCCTGCCGCGCGCCCGAAAATGCGCCGAACAACGCGGCCGGAACCTGGACCCACCGTCTCCCCAAACTGCCAGAAGAGGGGAGATCGGACCGGAGTTGGGGCGCGCCAACTGCTCGACATCCCGTTCAACATCCAGGCTTGTCCTGAATCCAACCTCCAAGTAAACGCGTTAAGCAGCCCCCCGCGCCAATGCTGCAACGCGACCTCCGTCTCTGTCGACCACCCCCGCCATCTGCCTATACCGGCGCTTTCCCGACCGCGCCGCCCAACCTATGCTCAATTTGTCCCTACCGCGAGACCACCGGGAGTCTCGTTGATCTGTCCTCGCTCATCGGAAGTGGACGCAGCCGAGAACCCGAGGGGGTCCACCCCTTTCCATCCACTCCTTCGCGGCGAGAAGCTCGACAGTACGTGAACGCGGTCGTTTTGGTCGCTGTCTCTGACTATTCCTTCTGATAATGCAGACGCCCCTGCCCTTCCCGACCACGGACAAGAAGTTGTTCGTCCCGACGAGACCCACGAACCGGGCACCGCCGCGGATGAGAAGAAACCGAACTGCAAGCCTACCGCGCCTTCCGCGGCCGAGTTACTCCGCGGGGCGAGAGACTCCGCAGGAGCCTTCGATCCGCTCAGGTCTATCGCGGGATCTCTTTGCCTTATTCTCGACAATTACGAGGTATGGCCTCCTTCCTGCACATCCGGTCCGCAATGCTTACGCTCGTTCTAGCAGACGGAGGTGAATAAACATGCCATGGAATTGTTAGCACCCAGGGTTAAAACACTTTCCGGATCCCTCTCCGATCCTATTACTCCGGGTGACGTCATCAATGAGAAGAAGAGGGCAAACAAACTGGAACGGTGAGCCCATATTCTCCAAGATCGAGCGCCGGGTCTGACGCACGGGGATTACCAGGAAATCGGAAGAGATTTCCCAAGCCACCGACTCGATGACATCCCAGAAGGAACTCGCAGATTTCCTCAAAAACCCCGAGAATTCTCAGACACAAAATATTGAAGGATTCCGTATGGCTAAAATGCTGATACAGCAAACTAACGCTGACGAGAACTTGGGCGAAAATGTACGGACGGCGCTTACAGTGCGAACCTGTTCGCGGCAGGTATAGCCGCGTTTGCGCCCACGATGAGCGCTGGCATGGAATCGAGTCTGAATGCCATGAGGCCAATTATCCACTTTCGCATCGCACCAACATCTATCAAACAATCACCTACGCTGATTCAACATCGACGCGGACGACATACGAGGCTCACTCTCCAAAATGAAGAAGAAACTTAAGCACCAACTAACTGGGAGAAAACCCAAACCGGACAGAACGGCGGCTGACCCTAATGGGGAGACGACCGACTCAACGAGTTCGCTCCCGCAACCAGAGCCTCACGTCGTACCAGGTGGAAGTCACGACCAAGAAGGGGATAGGGCCAGCAAAGCCGGAGAGCGAGTTTTTTCGACGGGTCAGCCTCCTCAGCCAGCGGAGCGAGAATCTGCCATGCCAGCGCATGAAGACGATAACGGTCGAGGAGGGGAAGTGGCAGACGTCGATGTTGCGGCGGGAAGTGGACGCAGCGGAGAATCCGAGGAAGTCCACCCCTCTCCATCCGCTCCTTCGATCTCACACGGCGGGGGGCTCGACAGTACGCGAACGCGGTCGTTTTGGTCGCTGTCTCTGACCATTCCTTCTGATATGTAGATGCTCCTGCCCTCCCTGGCCACGTACAAGAGATTGTTCGCCCCGAAGAGACCCACGAACCGGGCGCCGCCGCGGATGAGAAGAAACCGAACTGCAAGCCAACCTCGCCTCCCATGGCCAAGTTGCTTCGTGGGGTGAGAGACTCCGCAGTCCGGAATGCTTACGCTCGTTCTAGTGGACGGAGGTAAATAATGCAGACAGGAAGTTTGGCGCGAGCTTCTTTTGCTCATGAGACTTTGAGGACAGAAGCAATCTCGAAGAAACCGAGCTGCCAGTCTGCCACGTCTGCCATGGCCGAGTTGCTCTGCGGGGTGAGAGACTCAGCAAGTGCCTTGAGATCGCTCAGATTTATCGTGAGATCTCTGACGGAGAAGGTGTACTACGGGCGGGCGTCTGGGTAGATTAGACAATAGATACAAGGTTATATACATGGTGTTGAGTTAGAAAATACATTGCTGGCCTGACGAACAGCATGCATCTTAAGGGGGCTTGTGCAGATAACTCAAGCTTGCCATTTGGGCTCTCCCGATCCATCGATCGCCCGCAGATCGAACGCCAGCAGCGCTATCAATTGTTGATCTTTCTGCCTCTCACCTCTGTTCAACATCTCAACTCTTTTTCCAATCCTTTCTGATGTCTGCCAGCAAACGTGACAGGTCTGATTCGAACTATAAGGCCACTCCTGGACAAGAGACAAAGAAACCGAGGAAGTTGCCTGCTGTGCCCGTTCCTGAGGATGATCCATCTTCGGGCCCCACTGGGCCCATGTCTAAAGCTAAAGTAAGTCCCCTTGCTTATGTATAGGCAGCGGATCCTTTGCCTAATCTAATCCACCACAGTGGAAAAAGGCTATTAACAGTACAAATTGCTGGGCCATTAAAGCCATGCAGTTGATGGACATTTTTCAAATTGAGGCTTCACTGGAGGAACTGGCTAGCCGCAAGAAGCCAGCATCCAAGGAGGATATGGAAAGGCACCTAGAGAAAGTTGCCCAGATGGAGCCCAGGGAATCTCAGGCTGTATCTGGTTGTTGGGTTGACAGAGATGGTGTCCTTCTTGCTGTTTATTTCAGCTGGTCAAACCCAGGGGGTGTAGGGACCCAACAAGTACAGGTAATGCACATCAATATATTGACTTCATGCTAACCTATGTATTCTGCATTGAGGTTGGACAAAAACCCACGCTGAGGGCTGCCCAGCCCATATCCAAACAGTATGAGGGGCGGACTCCAAAGGACATCAAAGAAGGTCCAGACACCAGGGAGTACCAAGGAATGAGTGTAAGTATCCCTCTCTTCAACCTTTATCTGTACATCCTGAATGGAGGCATTATTAGGAGAAGAACTTGGAGGAGGTCCAAAGAGCCTCCCAATTTCTTCACAACCAACTCCCCCCCCACTACAATCCAAAGGATGCTCGACATGTTGAAAATGCAGAGATCATGTTCTACAAGATTTGGCAAGATAAGAAAAACACCGAACAAGAACAGGAGGAAGCCCTAAAACAGCTTGAATTGCTTACGTTTAAAGACAGGGCAAATTTCGCAAATTTTGAGTCTGAGGAATTTGGGGCAGAACGGACAGGTGTTACGCATCTTGTCCACACTTGGTATCCAAAAGGCCACAGTGTATGTAAACAATGGTCTTCTATTCTGCTCTCCTTGCTCATTCTCCCTAAGGACAGGATGGTCCCTTCCAAGGACTTCCTCCGCTCGGGCCAGGGCGCTCAGGCCGTCCTGAAATATCTTACAGACACACAGAGGACCTCAGCCAAATTGGCTGGCATGTTTCAAGCCGCATTTCCAGAGTACTATGAGAAGTACAAGACGGCCTTTCTGGCAGGCTGTTGGGCAGAAGAGGATAAAGGCCCTTGGATTGGAAGGGCAATCGTCTGGAAACTCCAGGTCGGTTTACACAGGGACGCTCTAGATGAAGGCCCGGCAGCATGCTTCCCATGTGGAAACTATAAGGGTGGGCAATTGTGCCTCCCTGATCTAGATGCCAAATTGGAGTAAGTTAACCGCCTCTTTGTGTTGAGCTGACTATTGAATGTATGTTGAACCTTCTCAGATACTGCCCTGGAGACGTCATCATTTTTATGGCTGGCGCTCTATATCATTCTGTCACCAAATGGGAGCCAGCCCCAATGAAGAACAATGATTTCACAACCCCTGGACGCATTGGACATGTATATTTCTTCCCTCAAAAGTCCTATGATACCCTTGAGGACAAGGGGGCTGGCTGGGCAAAGAGGACTTGTGGTGGATATACTAAAGATAACCGCCCCAGTCAGAAATCATCGACACCACCATCCCCAGCCCTATCAGAGTGACCATTGTCACCATGACAATCAGAAACCACTGCCTGTGCAAGTATATAGTTGTTGTTGTTGTTGATGATGTCAGACATGGAAGTGAGTGGTGAGGACATCTCAGGTGTTTTATTGTATCCACTTGTATGTATGTAACAAGAGTCATCCCATAGCTTTACCATCCTCCGCTCACTCAGGAATGAATGCGAGTTTAAAAGGTTCCGCAGTTACACCCCGAAATACGGCAATATTTTGATAGGTAGTACCTCAGCTCCGACACACAAGACCAACACAGGGCTTGGCGGGACCCTTCCAAGCATTGCACAAGACACGTATGTGGTTGTGCGTCGCATGCGGAGTTTTCCAATTCTTCACTCAGTTGACGAGACCCGCACAAGCCGAATGCGAAACTTACTGCTCGACGAAAAGTCCGGAAGACCCTTATGAGCCCCGTGTGAAATACACGCGCAGTTGTGCGCCCTACGTGAGGTTTTTCATCCCTTCATGTAGCTGGTGGGATCCACCCAAGCCAAATGCGAGGTTTACCACACAGCAAAGAGGCTCACGACATCCACACAAGCTCACATGAGACACACGTACAGTTGTATGCCCCACGCGAGGATGTTCGCATCTCCATATAGTCAACGGGACCCACGCGAGCAAAATGTGAGACTTATTACTCGACGCAAAGCCTGGTAAGGCCCTTCCGAACTCCCTGCGAGAGATACATGTGGTTGTGTGCCCCGCGTGAGGTTTTCCGCATCTTCGCGTGACCGGCGGAACCCGCCCGAGCTAGCTGCGAGGTTCGCCGCACACTGAAAAAGCTCGTAATGTGCACACAAACCTACATCACGTTCGCAACGGCCAAACGAGGCCCACGTCAGGCTTGCAACACGTTCGCAAACTCAACGTCGTGCATATAACCTTGTATTTAATATTTAATGTACACAGATACCCACCAGGATACGCGTATGCTCCGCATGGAGCTCGCAGGGGCCTCGCGAGCCCCTCATCTTTCTAACGAACCCTCGTATGCCGACATTTATCTCGGCGACACCACCCAATTTCAACGGGGGCTTATCAGCCCCATATAGCTACATATGGATTTCGGGTTTTTCCTGACCTCACGCTCAAGCCAACAAGTTCGTGGTTCAACGAACTTGACTCCTCGCCAGTCGGGGTTCTTGGGTACTCGTCTTCATCGGATGCTTGAGGACCCGCAGATGATCTCGACTGCACGGCTTATGATCTCGACTGCACGGCTTATGATCTCGACTGCACGGCTTATGATCTCGACTGCACGGCTTATGATCTCGACTGTTCGGCGTATGATCTCGACTACTCGACGTCCAGTCTCAACCGCTCGAGGTCAGACCAAGCATCCTCGCTAGCACCTCTTCCCAATGTATATATGTAGTTAAATATATACACATTTACAGTCTATTGGCGAAGGGAATGCCCCGCAGCGGAAACCAACAAACCCAAACAACGCTGGTTCAAACGGAGACGCGCGTTCGGCTAATTTTGCAATTTCGCCGCCGTCCTCTCCTGGCCTAAACGCGACCCCAAGTCCTCTTCAAAGCCGGCAAGCGGGGTCCCCTACCTTAGGGGATCAGCCATACTTGGCTGTACGCACTCGTCCCTTCTTGCTGGTAGGACGAAGGATCGCGCGGAAGCCATTTCCGCCTCGAGGCCTTTTTGAATTGGCCTCGAGGCCGCTTTAATTTTCGCATCCCCTTTTGGCCTCGCTCGTTTCCCCATCCACCTCATTCGCCGTCCCATCAACCGCCCGCCCCTGCCGCACGCCCAAAAACGCGCCGAACAACGTGGCCGGAACCTGGACCCACCGTCTCCCCAAATTGCCAGAAGAGGGTAGATTGGACCGGAGCTAGGGCGTGCCAACCGCCAACGCAAAACCCGCGCGACGCGCGTGACGTTTCGTTGATTTCATCCGCCCAAGTTTCCTGATGCCCGGGAACTTTGGATGCACTTCTACGTGCCGCCGCAAATCCTCACCATACGAAGCGGATGACCTGCCTTAGCCCTGCTGCTGGGTGGAGACGCTTTTTTGGAAGTATGGAAGCAATTCTCCACCCTCTCTCGCTTTCGGAGCCCCAAGAGCGGTTGTACCGCTTGGGGTCTCTTCATGCTCGCGCAACATATCCCGGAATGCCCCTGGTCATAGGTGGCCGCAATTCCCCTCCTACCTTTCGACCCGCAACACCCCGCGTCTCGCTAGGGAGCATCTCCACCGGCGAAAACGCCGCCATCCCTCAACGGACTGGCCCCGGTCCCGCTGTTGTCACGCCTAAGCCATCCTCTACTCCAGCCTGGCCGCTTCCCTCCCCATCGCGTTCGTCATCATGTTGGGACAGCAATGGCTCAATCGTTACGCTCAGGGCGAGCCACGCGGATCCGTTGTTGACCGCAGCTGCCCTCGGCAGCACAAGATGAACGGAACGGTTGCCTGGCACTTCGACTTTGTCGCGGAACATTTACCCCTCATGCTTCAAGCCACCCTCCTCCTTCTCAGTTATGTGCTCTCACTGGGGACAAGGGGTCACTTACCTGGTAGGCAAATGGTGGGTTTGTGCTGAGTTTGTGTTATAATTGCCCAACTGTTACCCACCAGGTAAGTGCTGGGCAAATTTTAAATTTGCCCACCTCC
>Ga0307517_10009373_pt1 | contig 13866 bp, 13 predicted proteins | sample 23_EM_MG_FD_194515 | JGI IMG/M metagenome (GOLD analysis project Ga0307517, IMG submission 194515) | Populus trichocarpa ectomycorrhiza microbial communities from riparian zone in the Pacific Northwest, United States - 23_EM | ecosystem: Host-associated > Plants > Roots > Unclassified | place...
AGGTCCCTGTACCAATAACCCGGGAGGGTGAGCCACTTTTTAATTAGTGCTCAGTTGGCAAGCACTTTTGTAAAAGTGCCCTTGCTAACAAGCATCAACTAATATATTAGTTGGGCCTAAGCTATTGCATTGATTCGGATCGGGCTCAGTTCCTCAATGCTGTGGTCAAACTCTCGGAGGAGAACAAGATCATGGCGTCGAAGATTGAAGATCTCGAAATGTCTGTTGCCTTCCACGAGGTCAATGGTCGGGTCGATGCCACGAGGATCCAGACGTTGGAGGAACGGTTCGACGATTTGAAGAATGCGGTGTCTCACATGGAGGATAGACTCTGTACGTGTGGTGGCGAGGTAAGAGTCTTTCCTTGAAATCCCTAGATACAAGATTGACTCTTAGTGCAGACAACCGAAGCTGATGAGGAGGAGTTGGAGTATGCCTCCGATTCTTCTTATCATAGTCCGCCAAGTGCCGGATCGGGCCGTATTCTCATGGTGCCTGTCTCCGATCTGGAGATTCATCTGGATGCCAGTTCCGCCGAGGTGCCGTCCAATGCTCCAATGGAAGGGGATTTGTCCTCGACTTTGACTGAGGATAGGTCGATGAGTCCGCTTCATCTGGAGGAGGGACGTGAGGAGGAGCATAAACTCAGGATTGTTCGGATGGGCGAGATCAGGGATGATCCTTTGGGGGGATGGGAAGGGTCTCGTGATCTTCCAAGGATCGTTGAGTCCGAGGCTGAGGACTTGATGACGAGTGTCCTTGATGAACAGCCTATTCTTCCCAGCGCAGTGAGTGGACCTCGCTGTATTCAATCTGCTGGGGGACTCAGGCTGAAGAAATACCATCCTTATCGTTCATCCGCCTATTTCCTAGGCAACCTCCACGGTCTTCCAGCAACCAAGGATCTTCGAAGAAGGTACCTTGCCGCCTGTGGTCGGGACTTCCGATCACCTTCATGCCGAGGCAGTGATGCCGACGAGTCCGCTTCAAATGAGAGCGACCCTGATGGACATGGGGGCTCGGGGTCTGCAGATCAGGTCGGTTCTCGACTCACTGAGCCAGGTGATGGACGCGATCCAAGTTCAGCAGCTCGCCTGGTTCCTGTCGAACGAACGGACTATCCAAGAGGGGGAATCGGTTGGGCAGCCTTCGTCCGTGGGGGAGGAGATGGCAGAGGATCTTCTTGCTGAAGACCAGGGAGAGGTGCACGACTTCGAGGGTAACAATGACCATTAGATCGACTTCTTGTAGTGGGGCCAAAGAGCCATGTGACCGTATCTTGACTGTTCGCAGTCATTAATGAAATCATCTTGTGTTTGTTTTGCATCGTGTGTCATAAGAGGGAGAAATAAGAGGAAAAGGAATGTGTTGAACCGAGTTGGTCGTAGAGACTTCATGAATGACTTGTGTTTTGTTGTTTTTATAAAGTTTTTAAACGAGGTTTTCTTCATGACAGCAAATGCGCTGACAACAGTAAGAAAGGTCGATCTAACATGAGGGTCAGCACAGGAAACATCTCCTGAACGCTTCACCACACGTACCAATGGATCAGAACCATCATAGAAGTCGGAGTTGTCCATACCCCAGACTTCATCCTGAACCCCAATGGTGCAGGGAAGGGAAATGTTGACGTTGACGGTAGGGGGAGTCATCGTGTAGGACAGGGGAAGAACTTTAAGAAGGGAGGAGAAGACAATTGATGGGGGGAAAGGAAAAGCGAACTGAGGAAAGAAACCAGCCATCAACCAATCATTAAATAGATGGTAAGAACCCTAACCCTGAATGGTCGGATCTTAGGTTCCATCAAACCCTTCCATCAAATAATACCCGATTAGTTCATAATTGGCAGGGAGTTTTAGATCCGGGGATTTCTCCTTAAAACGCCACCATCAGACTTCTCAGAAGCACAGCCCATCATTACGCAGCCTCCCTCATCAATCAGAAAGGAAGTTGCCCTTGGCAACAGAAGGATGTTCCGCTTATCAATAGAAGATTCCAGATGATTCCTCATGACTTACCCTAGCTCATTATGACTCATTCTTAGATGCCTCCAAGGGAGAGTAGAACTTAGCCACAGAAAGTAGTAGATCATGTGACTAGGATCTGGGAGTATATAAGGACGAGCCCCTCCAGCTCTCTTTTCCCCTTATCCTCAATCTTCTCTGTAACCCACTACTCCAACTAGTAAGTTGGATACTCTCCAATAAACCGCTTTATCCCTTATACTAATATACTTAGCAGGGACTCCCTGCTATTGTATGTTACCTCCTCAACTCCCTAACCCCAATCTCGTCTCCCCTTTCCCTCTCCCTCCTATTGAAGACATAAGACCTTATTTGTGGAGTCAACACTTGCTGACAAGCCTCAGTGTTAACCAGACCAGAGGCCAGCTTGTGCACTGTCCCTACTATAAGCCCTTTTCTTCATTAGATAGTGGAGCTCCCTCCCCACCTTTCCTTGCCACCGCTGATCACTATTTCGAGTGGAGATCCATTTATAATAATCTCCCCCTTGCAGTTATCACCTTTATCGTCCACCCAGCTTTCTCACAAGATAAGCCACTCGTCCACATTGACTGACACCCATTCTTCCTCTGTGAGTCTTGTGTCATTAGCTGGTGGGACTTCCCAACCACTCTCCCTGGTAAAGTTATCGCTTGGTTACAAACCCGAGCCGATCTTTATCCTCAAGAGGAAAGCTTCTGGTTATTTTCACATGCTCTCGCCGACTTCATCGACAAATTTTGGAAGCCGGTCTTCCCTTATGACCACACCTCCCCTAACCTCCGCCCAGATCGAGCTCCGCAACTTCCCCTCACCCCGAACCACCCATCACTTACTACACCTCTGGTGCCCCTTGACAAGTAAGCAGACATCAACCCTGACAGTTGTTCCTGTCATGCGCGGACAGAATTTGCGTGGGCCATTTTCCAGGTTTTTCAAAGGGGATGGGAAAAACATGTGCGGAGTTTTAATTTGGCTGTACGGTGCCAGTCCCCAGAAGAGGTACACGAAATAATTCTAAGACCCAGGACTTTCAGTCCCAGGAATACATGAACTTAACCGGAGAAGGACCGTGGGAGAAAACAATTTGAAATGCTCACCAAAATAAGGTTTCTCTGCCAGGAGTCCAGAATTAAAACCACAAGACCCCCTCCCTTACAGTCGTGGGGATGACCAATAGGGCACAAGGGCGTCGTCTGTGAGTTGTAGATGTCTAGCTTGAGTCCAAATAAACACCCCGCGAAAATACCACTGGTGTAAGTCCGTAAATAATCAAGTTTTCGCTCAATCTTGTGATAAAATGCACATATCCCAGGAAGATTAGCAGCAACAGCCACCCTAATTTTTCCTACGGTTGACACTATGCGACAACAGCCTTGGATAAATGTAGTAGGTCTAGACAAAGATCTACACTCAGAATCGCCGGTGGCTCATTGAGTGATGGTGGTTCATTGCGTGATCCATCACTGTATGCCCAATATGATAACCAGCGTCCTCGGTCTCACCGCCCAACATCAAGCCCCGCCACAATTCCTTATTCCCGTCTCAACCTCTTACCCACCTAGAGAAGTGTATCGGAGTCTCCGTCACCATGCACATCCGAATGGCGGACCTGGATGAGGTCAAAATATACAGGCAGGGTCTTTGATCATTTTGTGACGTCTTTTTTCTGATTTGTAACGGTTCCTATAGTCGAGAAAGTGAAGACGAGGAATCAACGACCTCGAGCTCCGAGGGTTCTCCAATAATACCACCGGGACCCCAAGTATGGACAAGTGGTAGAAACAACACGACACAATGGCGGTACGGTGTGTTACGCACCGAGTTATCATTTTCCTGCTGAGTGTGTGGACCTCAGACCTAGGACACGTCGAAATTCAACCGAGTCGGACAGTTCTCGGCGATCCTCTGTATCGAGGTACGGTTTACACCTCGCCTACCTGGATGCTTCCTGATCTTCGATCGTAGCCAGGCCCCTGGCGAAAACCCGAGGAGTGAGAGAAATAGACATTGGAATAGAAAACCGGCGGATGGGTGGGTTTTGCTTCGTATCTCACCGGGGCATCACTTACTCAAATCCTCGTGTAGCCAGAAACAGGATCCGCAGTCAACTCAAGACGATCTTCGCACTCGGTTCTACACCGAATACCGAAAGGAAGCCGAGGAGTACGACAGGGAATTCATGAAGAAACACGACGAAGATCTTAACACCACTCTCATATTCGTGAGTGACGCACACTGTTCAACCACGCACACCCTGAGTAGAGTCGCAGGCCGGTCTGTTCTCGGCCGTGACATCCGCATTCATCATCGAGGTCGGTTCCGGACTCCAGCCAGACCCCAACGACGAGACGAACGCCCTTCTTCGCGTCCTGATCTACAAGATAGACAGCACCACCTTTGGTGGCAACATCCCTGCGCTCCCACAGTGGTCCGGTCCTCCCATCATGATCGTACAGGTGCAAGCAATGCTGTACGCCAGCCTCGCCGCGTCCATCTTCTCCGCCTTCCTCGCTATGCTCGGGAAGCAGTGGCTGAACCGATACGCTTCCGCCAACATGCGAGGGTCGGCCATCGAGCGCAACCAGAATCGACAGAGGAAACTCAACGGCATTGACACTTGGTATTTCGACCAGGTGATGGAGTCGTTACCTTTGATGTTGCAGTTCGCCCTGCTGCTCCTCGGTTGCGCTCTCTCCCTCTACCTTCGGGGAATCGACACGACCGTCGCCTCAGTCATCCTTAGCGTCACCGTGTTTGGTCTTATCTTCTATATCTTCATCGTCATCGCGGGGGCAGCCTTTGTGAGCTGTCCGTATCAGACTCCCGGTGCTCAGATCCTCCGCTACGTGTGGCAACAGGTTTCAAGTCGCTCAACGCTCTTTGTTGTCAAAAGCCCAACAGTGCATCATCCTGAGACGCACTCGGGTCCAGAACAGGCGTTGGGTAGGGAGGGGATCGCTTTGGACTTCCACTGCATCTCGTGGATGCTGCAAACGTCACTGGACCGGCGCATCAACCGGTTGACCCTCGAATTCCTCGCGTCGATTCTCACGCTTCCCGGGTTCAAAACCATAATTGGTACGGGTTGCTTCAAAATACTCATCAGTTGCATTCGCGTTATCGATAACCGGGCGGCGGTGATCCAAGGATGCGAGCAACTTGCGGCAACAGCTGCCATGTGCCTTCTCCACGCCATTTCTCGGCTGTTGAGAGAAGACCCGAGATCAAATATCCTAAAAGACATGGACCAGCAGTATATTAGAATCTTTCCACCTGCGGTCGATTTCAGGGGCCTCCCTTTCCGCCACATGATCCATGTGATTCACAACTTTTTCCATCGGCGCGATCACCCAAAAGGTCTCAGTTGGAAAGGTGTCGATCCTTCTGCTCCAGGAAACCTTTTGCTCGCGCAGTATTTGGCCAGTATCGCTGGGTATTGTTACACAAGGTCTGGGTTAGGAGATCGGAAGAAGGTGCCCAGCTGGGTACTCCGTTTTTCGCTTCACTCTCTGTTGTGGGGTTGCGAGCCCCCTGTGTCAGTCATTTCCGACTGCCTAATGATCATCGCAATCGACCTGGGATGTGACATATCAGAGGGTGACGTCATGAACCCTGACAAGAGGTACGCACTTCTTGTCCAACGGTGTAGCTCATCGCCCTGATCCTTCATTAGCACGCCCCTCCTGGATATCGTATCTAAGATATATCTACGGTTTGAACAGATCGGTGAAGATCCAGATGCTATCCAGCTCCACCGAAAGCCCATTGCCACGTTCTTCTTATGGGTGACGAGGGTTGAAATTCTCGACGGACTCCCGTCGCATTATCCACAATCGGATACCACCCGACGTCGATTTGTGGAACTCTGGGACAGGATTCACCTGACAAACCCCGCACCGGCTGCAATTTACTTGGACGCCCTCCTCAGGTACATCGATGTGGATCAAGGTCAGGTGATGGAACGGCCAGGATCAATACAGGGTGCGAGAGCTGCCTCCCTCTGTCTACTACGTGCACTCTCTGGTATCCATCCAACATCACCGGTCCTCGAGGACATACACAAGTCGTACGTCGCGGTTATTCCATGCGTGGTCAGTTTCGAGGGTCTCCACTGCTACGACACGATCAAAACAATCCACACAGTGCTTGTGGGCGGCCGGCTAAGAGAGCCCTTGCTGTGGATAGACCACGTGCCCTCTGCCCAGGAGCGTATCTTCACAAATACTCTAGCCCGGATCGCACATAAGAGGAAAGGGCATGGGAAAGTGCCTCGCTGGCTTCTCCACTTTGTAACTCATTCCCTGACTCACGACCCCCAACCCCCGATCTCATTCATCACCGATTGCTTGACGATCATCGCGATCGACTTGGGATGTGACATATCAGAGGATGATGTCAGGAACGTGGACAAGAGGTATGAGTGTCTGGCCCAACTGTACAGCTCGTCGTGCTGACCCTTCATTAGCGTGCGTATCGAGGATATCGTGTCTATGGTATACCTGCGGCTTGAACAGATCGGTGGGGACTCCGATGCTATTCAGCTCAACCGAAAGCCCATTGCCACATTCTGTTTATGGGCGACCCGGACCGACGTTCTCAACGAATCCCAGTGGCAATCAGACATCACTCGACGTCGATTTTTTGAGCTCTGGGACCGGATCCATCTGGTCAATCCCGCGCCGGCTGCAATTTACTTGGACGCGCTCCTCGGCTACATTCATGTAGATCAGGGCCGAGTGATGGAACGGCCAGGATCCGTGCATGGTGCGAGAGCGGCTTCCCTTTGCCTACTGCGAGTGCTTTCTGGTGTCGATCCGACATCGTCGGTTCTTGAAGATATATGTAAACGCTACCTTGCAGTTATTCCGCCCAAGGCCAATTTCAAAGGCCTCCTCCACTACCACACGATTAATGCAGTCCATGCGGTACTTGTGGGCAGCCAACTAAGAAGATTCTTCGAGTGGTCAACCTATAATCCCCGCACCCGGGAGCATATCTTCTTCGCAAGTACTCTAGCCAGGGTCGCACGCATGGGCAAACAGCATGGGAAAGTGCCTCGTTGGGTTCTGCGCTTTGCGATCCGTTCCCTGCCTCACAATCCTCAACCCCCGATCTCAGTCGTCATGGATTGTTTGATGATCATCGCGATCGACTTGGGATGTGACATATCAGAGGATGATGTTAGGGACCCGGACAAGAGGTATGAGTGTCTGCCCTGGAAATTGTACAACTTGTCATGCTGACTCCCCGTCAGTGTACATCTTGGGGATACCGTGTCTATGATATACCTGCGGATTGAACAAATCGGTGAAGATCCAGATGCAATTCAGCTCTACCGAAAGCCCATTGCCACGTTCTTCTTATGGGCGACGGGGATTGAAATTCTCAGCGAATCCCAGCGGTTTGAGTGGCAATCAGACATCACTCGACACCGATATCTGGAACTCTGGGACCGGATCCACCTGGCCAGCCCAGCACCGGCTGCAATTTACTTGGACGCCCTCTTCAGCTACGTCGACGTGGATTACGATCAGGTGACGGAATACCCGGGATCAGAGGAGGGCGCAAGAGTGGCCTCACTTTGTCTACTGCGTGCACTTTCTGGTATCGACCAAACATCAGCGGCGCTTGAAGACATACACAAGTCCTACGTTGCAGTTGTGCCACGCGCGGCCAATTTCGATGGTCTCCGTTGCTACCACGCCATCAGTACAATCCACGCCGTACTCGTGCGCAGTCGGATGAGACGGTTCTTCGAGTGGGCGGACTATAGGCCCCGCGCCCTGGAACATATCTTCTTCGCAAATACTCTAGCCAGGGTCATACGCAAGAGGGAATGGCCTAAGAAGGTGCCTCGTTGGCTTCTCCGCTTTGTGATTCATTCCATATCCTACGACCCTCAACCCCCGGTCTCAATCGCCATCGATTGCCTGACAATCATCGCGGCCGACTTGGGGTGCGATGTTTCGCATCCCGGAGCTTCGGGTTTAAGCGGGAGGTACGTTCGTCTCTGACAGCTGCGGATCTCTCTAACCGTGAAAGCAGTGGACAACCAGATGTTTTAAGCCTGATATCTGAGAAACTCGAAACGCTGGTTACGACTGCAGACCTGAGTCAAATCTCCTCCAAGTACAAGGCTATCACGACGTTTTTCCCATATGCGGTCTGGCAAAGCAAGACACTTGATGCCTTCCTGCTCGCTGTTCGAACCTCAAAGCGGCATGGATTTATGTGGAGGTGCATCAGGCCACTTATCGCCACATTACTTAACAAAGAGAGCCATGTCTCCCTGAAGCAAGCAGTCATACTTGCGTCACCTCACTTACGCTGGCGGGACTTCCTGAACAACAAGGAGTTTGTCAAGTTGTTGGTGGCGGCAGCCTCAGCAGTCCCGTACACAGAAGAGGTCGGCATGAGTGTGGTTGACACACTGTTACAAATCGCATCCAACGACTCCTTACGATCGTCCATACCTTTGGACGTGTGGTCGTGGTTGAACGAGCGTCCTTCTCTCCCCGCTACGTGCTGGGGACGTTACTTGGGGTCTCACCAGAATGTTGTTCGAACCATTCGACGCCTTGAGGACGTGGAAACTCTCAAGTCGTTCCTCCTTCTCGTTTGGTCGGAATGGGATGGACTCTACTCCGAAAGCCTTGAGGAGATAGGCTTCTCAATCCGGGAGGACCTCAGCGAAATCGAGATGTGGCGCCATCGTGAAGATCTCCTCCGACATCTGGATCGCATCCTGGGCCAGTTGGATCTGGGTACGGAGCACCTGCGACAGCATGATCCAGATATCAACGAAGGTGATATTCAGCGGAGGAAGGATCAGTATGGGATACTCCGGGAGGTATTGCTGGAGGTAGAAATGGAAGCAACTGAGATGCTAATTCGTAAGTCTCTAACACTGGCCGTCCTTTTTATCTGCTAATTCCCATGGATAGGCACGAGGTCCCACTCGACGTTTATGTGTGCAATTCCTCTCCCGTGTCCATAGCTGCATATCCGGGATATTCTCTGTTTATCGATCAACTTCCATATCCCTAGGTCAGTGATTCATCCCATGACCGTTGGCACATCATCCTCCCTCACAATCTGCCCACCATCCCAGGGTTGTTGTGTAGTTTCCACTCTGATTAGTGATGTACTAGAAAAAGTTATCGTCGTAGTCTTGTGGTTGGTCCATAGCGTTGGGATAATCGTGTTTTACCTCATACTAATGTAAAAAGTCCTGATGGCCCGCTCCGGCCCTGATACGAACGATGCGATCGGTGTTAAGGGACGGCTGCCTGCCTATGCTGGTTGATTGGAAGGGGAAGGTGAAGGGATCTGCGACGGTTCTAACTTTGCCACAACCGTTCACATCTGCACATTGCACTCAAGTACAAGCGTCAAGAGATTCTTGAGTAAAATGATGCAGCGATGCTCGGTTATGGTAGGCGGATGGAAGAGACTGCGGGAAACACTGCCAGAAAAAGTTTAACGACCCTCAGCCCATTCCTGACGAAAAAAAAAAAAAACAGAGCTTAGGGTTCGATTTGCATGCGTGAGACAAGGTGGGTGACTTATGTTATCCTTGATCCGGGCCTGAGAAAATCAAAAGCGAATCAAAGGGAGGGTCGAGACAATGCATCGGGCCACGTACCTCCCCTCGGGGGTGGGGTCGTTGACGATGTTGAAGAACTTCCTGATTTCTTCAGGGGTCTTTCCCTTGATCATGTTGGCGACAGTTTTGCACCTAACATCGCTGTGTAACAGTATCGGAGAACCGAGTACAGCACGTGTGTTGAGAGAACCGGCGCACGGCAGGGGCTCGGTGTCAGGGTAATTGGCAGCCAGGATAATCTCAAACGGCATCTCCTGATTAACGGTAATTGCCTTTTGGTCCCATTCGCTGATATCGGTCGTTCGCTTTCGGTTGTCATCCGCGATGGCATCATCGGTGATGTTCACAATGGTACTCCAAAACCTGGGCGATCTACGCGGTCAGCTGATTGAGAGTCTCGGCGGAGGGAGGAACGATCGAAGCAAAGAGTTATGTCTTTGCGACACGAAGAGTGATCCGGCACGTGCGCCTCTTTCGAGGACACCACCACCTCCTCGCTCTCCTGTGGATGAGAGGCGGAAGCGGGAGCGGAAAGGCACGTGAGTCTGAAGTCGGAAAGGATGAAAAGGAATGAGAGGGCCGGAATTGTTGAGATGATAGAGATCGCTCGCCACTTTCTTCGACTATCCGGCGTCGTCTGGACTGCTGGGTACGAGATACCCTTGCAGATCAGGGATATGGGACATCCTGGGTCGATCGGAGGGAGTACGCGGCGATGGGGACGGTGATCATGGTCTGAGTTGGCCGCGAACAACCGCATTTACACGGCGTCACGCCAACTAAGCGGTACGAATGTCAAGAGGTCCTTCGGTAAATTAATATTGCGACAGGGGAAGAAACTAGGAAGAACATTGTCTGCAGAAGTCCAACGACCCTCAGGTCATCTCTGATAATAATACTAATAAAAACTTGGCACCAGGATCTGATTCGCACACGGATAAGACAAAGCGAATGACTTACGTTTTACTTATCAATCATGAGGTGGAAAAGATCAGAGAGAGGTATGAGACAACTCGTCAACCCACGAGCCTCTTCCTCGCTTGGACCCGTTTCTGCAGTGGTCTTGCCTGTGAGCTCCTTGGGGACGGTCCTGTGCCTGGCGTAGCCTTGCGCCCAATGCAGCTATATAACAATGACAGAAGGCAGGGTATGCGTACGCTGCAAAGAGCCACGCAGCAGGGGGTTGATCTCGAGGTAGCTGGCGGGGTGGAGAACCCTGAACGGCATATCCAGATCGACGTTGACGAACTGCAGGCCCCGTTCATCGATATCCGTTCGTTCTCCTCATCAACAGTCGGCAGAGGACAGTTACGGCAGCGACAGCACGGATGAATAAACGGTAGGCTATGCCAGGATAGGCCCCTCAAAATCCAGAGGTAGACGAGGTGGTCAGATGTGAGATGGCGGGGCAGCAAGAGCAGTGAACTTACCATCGGGGGCGTCCCTGATCCGGAGGAGGGTGCCGCGCGCAACGAATTGCCTGTTGACAGTGGACCGCTCATCACCGGGGGAGACATGGACGATCATTGGGCTGGCTAGTGAAGAGCGATAGAGATAGATGGGAGGAAGAGGACGAGGAGTGGCCAAATATTCCGGCTGACGGCCGCAATGGACGGAGATATTGGGCGGTGACCGGTGACATGTCATGAATCACTCCTCCACGCCCGGTGGGGAACAAAATCCCGATGGGGTTTCGGGGATCTGAACTAGGGTTGGATTGAACGCATCGTTGAATGATCCATGCCAATAACTGACGCTCAACTGAGGGGGAAATATCTGGGGCGTGTCTGCCCTCACCGCCCAACCCCCACCACCAACGCTCGCCCTCATCTCAACCCCTCATCCACCCAGAGAAGCACACCGGAGTCCCCATCGCTATGGCAGGCCTGGAAGAGGTCAAAGTAGACAGGTGGGATTCTCGATCATCGTTCGATGTCTTTTTTTGATCCGTAGCCGCGCCCACAGTCAAGAAACCGAAGGCGAGGAACCAACGAGTGCCGCCGAGGAGCCATCCCCGGTTGTCAGAAAGAACACGAAACGAAGGCGGTACGCTATGCTGCGCACCAAGTTGGCACTCTAATAATGTGTGGTCCTCAGATCTAGGAAAGGTCGGAATTCAGCGGGGTCGGAACATCATTGGCAACCCCCTCCACCAGGGTGCGATTTACACCTTGCCTCACGTGAGACGCTTCCTGATCTTCGATCGCAGCCAGGATCACGGAGGAAAGTCAAGGAGTGAGAAAACTAGGGAACAAGATGGGCAACCGATGGATAGGTGAGCTTTACTCCACGTCTCGCCAGGGCGTCGCTTAAATCCCCGTTCAGCCAGAAACGAGGTCCGCTATCAACTCAGGACGATCCTCGCACTCGGTTCTACACAGAATACCGAAAGGAGGCCGAGGATTACGACGAAGAATTTATGAAGAAGCACGACGAAGATCTGAATACCACTCTCATATTCGTGAGTCGTGCTCGCCGTTCAGTTGCACGTATTCTGAATAGGGCCGCAGGCCGGTCTGTTCTCCGCTGTGACATCCGCATTCATCATCGAGGTCAATTCCGACCTCAAGAAAGACCCCAACGACGAGACGAACGACCTCCTCCGCGTCCTGATTTACAAGATTGACAACACCGCTTTCGGTGGAAATGTCCCCCCGCTCCCACAGTGGTCTGGCCCTCCTCACACGATCGTCCAGGTCCAAACGATGTTGTACGCCAGCCTCGCTGCTTCCATCTTCTCCGCCTTCCTCGCTATGCTCGGGAAGCAGTGGCTGAACCGATACGCCTCTGTCGACATGCGAGGGTCGGCTATCGAGCGCAGTCAGAATCGACAGAAGAAACTCAACGGCATCGTCACTTGGTATTTCGACCACGTGATGGACGCGTTACCCCTGATGTTGCAGTCTGCCCTGCTGCTCCTCGGTTGCGCCCTCTCCCTCTACCTCTGGGGAATTGACGCGAATATCGCCTCAGTCATCCTTGGCGTCACCATACTCGGTGTTGTCTCCTATGCCTTCGCGGTCGTTGCTGGAGCATTCGATATGAGCTGCCCGTATCAGACTCCCGGCGCTCAGATCCTCCGCTACCTTTGGAAAAAGGTTCCAATTCGCCCATCTTTCTTTATTTTCAAAGGCCGTGTAGCGCGAGACCCCGAGACGCCCCCCGGTCCAGAACAGGCGTTGGATCGGGAAGCAACCGCCTTGGACTTTCGCTGCATCTCGTGGATACTGCAAACGTCGCTGGATCGGCGCATCAACCTGTTGACCCTCAAATTCCTCGCGTCGATCCTCACGCTTCCCGGGTTCAAGACCATAATCGCTGCGGATTGCCTCAAAATCCTCATTAGTTGTATCCGCGTTACCAATAACCGAATGGTGGTAATCCGAGGATGTGGTCAGCTTGCGACAACGGCTGCCGCGTGCCTTCTCGGCGCTATTTCTTACTTGTTGAAGGTAGACCCGAAATCAAAGATCCTAAGAGACATGGACCATCAGTACAACAAGAGCTTTCCATCCTCCGTTGATCTCAAGGGTCTCCCTTTTCACCACACGATCGACGTGATCCATCACTTTTTCCATCGGCATAATCACCGAAAGCCAAAGAGTCTCAGTTGGAAAGGTATTGACCCTTCTACTCCGGGAAGTGTATTGTTGACGCAGTATCTGGTCACTATCGCTGGGTTTTGTTACGCAAGGGCCAGTTTGGGAGGTCGAAAGAAAGTACCCCGCTGGGTACTCCGTTTTTCGCTTCACTCCCTGCTATGGGATCCCGAGCCCCCTGTGTCAGTTATTACCAACTGCTTGATGATTGTCGCAATCGACTTGGGATGTGACATATCAGAGGGCGATCTCAGGAACCTTGACGAGAGGTATGCACGTCTGGTCCAGCTACATGCCCTACCACCCTAACCCTTCGTTAGAACCCGTCTCGAGAATGTCGTGTCTAGGATATACCTGCGGCTTCAAGAGATCGGTGGAAACTCCGAGACCATTAAGCTTAGCAAGAAGCCGATTGCCACATTCTTATTGTGGGCGACTCGGATCGAAATTTTCGGACGGTTTGATTTGCACTCAGACATTACCAGACAACAGTTTTTCGAACTCTGGGACCGGATCCACCTGACCAACCCCGCACCGGCTAGAATTTACCTGAAAGCGCTCTTCAGCTACCTCGATGTGGATCAAAATCGGGTGACGGTATGCCGAGGATCAGAGCATGGTGCAAGAGCGGCCTCCCTATGTTTACTGCGTGCAC
>Ga0307517_10009375_pt1 | contig 13866 bp, 12 predicted proteins | sample 23_EM_MG_FD_194515 | JGI IMG/M metagenome (GOLD analysis project Ga0307517, IMG submission 194515) | Populus trichocarpa ectomycorrhiza microbial communities from riparian zone in the Pacific Northwest, United States - 23_EM | ecosystem: Host-associated > Plants > Roots > Unclassified | place...
CTCCAGCCGGATCGTTATCGGCAGCGGCACGAAGACCAGCTCTTCCAGCTTGCTTGTCAGCGGACCTACGCTGGTGGAATATGACAACTCCACGATCGTCATGGGCAATGAGAACAACTCGTATAGCAACTGGGCCAATTATACCTATTCGCCGAATGTGAATGCCAACAGCCATGCGAATAAATCCTACTCTACGACCAATACGAACTTGAACTGCGGCGCCGGTCATGCACACGCCTGTTCGAATCCCGCCCTGTACGGTCCCACGACGCTCAGCGCCGCAGGCCCTGTATCCGGAACGACCTTACCGATCGTATTGGTAGGATTCTCCGCTAACCTGAACAACGATAAGACCGTGAGCCTGAGCTGGGACACTAAGGAAGAGACCAATTCTTCCCGTTTTGCAGTGGAAAGGAGCCAGGACGGCAACAACTGGCAGGAGATCGGAACGGTCAAGGCACAGGGTAATGCGGCTATTCAGACCGATTATTCTTTCACGGACGAACATCCCGCGGGCAGCATCAATTATTATCGCTTGAAAATGATGGACCTGGATGGCCGTTACGGGTATACGGAGATCAAGATCGTTCGCAGCTCTTTAAGCGCTACGGTCAGCTTCTTCCCCAATCCCGCACGTGATTATGTAAATGTCTCTTTGGGATCCGGAACGGCCACGGAACTGACGATCCGTCTGATCAACCAGGCCGGGCAGGTCCTGCAGGAGAAAAAGCTGGATGCCGGCAGCGCAACGACCATTTCTTTTCCGATACAACAATATAGCACAGGCCTTTATATCTTATCGATCGCCGGTGCCGATGGTTCGCTCCAGAGCAGCAAGCTCCTGATCAACCATCTTTAAACAGGAGGGGAAAATTACGATGGCCCTACCCGGGCATCGTAAAAACACGAGCCCCCTTAGTGGATTTCCCAGGAAAAAAATAAAATTCCAGATTTTGGAAAGAAAAGGGAGGTCTGACGGCACTTAAACGGGTGATAGTTAAATGATTAAGAACTGGCATTCCAATTGGTTAGTATTAATCGCCCTCCTAAAGGGGTACCCTAGAAAATCAATAAGTATGAATCCTAAAGTATTCACGAACACCACGGAAAAGACAAACGAGAACAAGACGTTCCTGGCCCTTTTTGTAGCTGTTGCAATGCTTGTTTCTACTTTACCTGCCAATGCTCAAACGGTCTATTATATAGGTTCCAGCCGTAACTGGGCACCGGGCCTTCCCGTTAACTGTACCAACTGTACGATCAATATGACTGCCGGGGTGGTATTGACCATTGACCAGGCGATCGTTTGTACGAACTGTACTTTCAAGGGTGGTACGCTTTCCATGAAGAGTGGTGACCTGAATATCAAGTTCTCTGGTGAAAATCCTCTGACCACTGTTTTCTCGGGTACCAATTTATTAGTCAACGGCAATACTTCGAATGTAATCGTCAAGACCCCTCTTTCTTTAAATAATTCTACTTTTACGTTCAGCAACAATACTTCTTTCAAGACGAATTATGGCGTAGACCTGGTAGCCAGCAGGATCAATATATATGACAACGCGGTCATGATCGCTGCCGGTAAGGATGCCATCAACCTGAGCCAGTCCAGCCAGATCATCATCGGTAACGGTTCGAAGTCTACCGGCGCCAACTTTACCGTGAACGGTCCTGCGCTCAATGCATATGATAATTCTTCTATTGTTTTAGGAAATGACAATGACACGTATGTCAATTCTGCCAAGTACAATACGGCCACGGCCCCCGGCGCTGCTTTAAAATCTTACGCAACGACCAACAGTGAGATGAATTGCGGATCAGGATACATGCACAGTTGTTCTCCTTTTGCTTTTTATGGTCCCGCTTCGCTGAGCGCTGTCGGTCCTGCCCAGGGGAATATCCTGCCGGTCCTTTTGTTTGGTTTTGCTGCAGGATTGAACAACGATAAAACGATCTCCATAAGCTGGGATACCAAGGAAGAAACGAATTTCAGCGTCTTTAATATCGAACGCAGCGCCGATGGCAGCGTGTGGAATACCGTAGGTGCGGTAAAGGCAAAGGGTAATTCCTCTGTTCAGTCGGAATATGCTTTTACCGATAATGCACCCCTTTCCGGCGTGAACTACTACCGGTTGAAGGTAACGGATATGGATCATCGCTACGGATATACGCAGCTTAAGGTCGTAAGGACTTCGCTGATCAGCAATATCAGCTTCTATCCCAACCCCGCTACCAATTTTGTGAATGTCAGCCTGGGTGAGAATGGCGGTAAGGACGTAACGATCCGTCTGGTCAACCAGGCCGGTCAGGTCCTGCAGGAAAAAAGGCAGGCTTCGGGCGCCGGCAGCATCGTATCCTTACCTGTTCAGCAGTACAATGCAGGTTTGTATATCCTGTCCGTAACGGGTTCCGATGGCTCCACCGAGATCAGCAAGGTCCTGATCAGAAGGTCTTAATCAATTTTTTTTCATAAGAGATACACAGCGTATCAAAGGTTAATTTAAAAGGTGTTAATAGTTAAAGGCTCCCATGTTCATGGGAGCCTTTTGTTGTTGCGTGCTAAGGGTGAAAGCGACTATGCCTGGTGCTGCTAATCCAGTCCCCCTTTTCTTGTCGCCTTCACCTGTGCGGGCCATTTCGTCTGCTCGCCCGTCCTGTTATTTACCGGCAGAACGCTTTTCTCCCTTGAGGTAGTGACGGGGTCTTCAGAGGCCATATAGGCCAGCACGGCGGCCAGGATGGCATTGCCGCGCAGATCATCGAAGACGATCTTGTCATAGGTGTCCCGGTTGGTGTGCCAGGTATAATTAAAGTACGACCAGTTCAGTGAACCCAGCGAAAAAGCCGGCGCGCCAACGGCTACGAAGGAGGCAAAGTCCGAGCCTCCCCCGCCCGGCGTACCCGGGAAGGTGGTCTTTATAGAGTCCCTGATCTGGGAAGGGACTTTGGAAAGCCAGCGGCTGAGATATTCATACGAATGCAGGAACCCCTGGCCGGATAGATTGACGACCCGTCCCGTTCCGTTGTCCTGGTTGAAGACGGCCTGTATATTTTTGACGATCTCCGGGTGATCTTCCACGAAAGCCCTCGATCCGTTGAGCCCTTCTTCCTCGCTGCCCCAATGTCCGACCAGGATGGTGCGCTTCGGATGAGGATAGGCTGCTTTGAGGATCCGCATGGCCTCCATCATCGTGAGCGTGCCGGTACCATTATCCGTGGCGCCGGTGCCTCCGTCCCAGGAGTCGAAATGCGCGGAGAGGATCACGTATTCATCGGGCTTCTCTGTCCCTTTGATCTCTGCAATGGTATTAAATGTCGGCACCACGCCTCTTTCTTTCGATTCGGTGTGCAGGCTGATGCGTGGTTTATCGCCGGACTCGGTAAGGCGGTACAGCAGTCCGTAATCTTCCAGTGCAATATCTACGGTGGGGATCTTTTTCGTATTCGCGCCGAAGATCTTGTCTACGCCGAAGCCTGCGGACCAATTGGAGGATAGGATGCCGATCGCCCCCGCTTTTTCCAGGGCCAATGGCAGGGTCCGGTTCGTATAACCTGTTTTCTTGATCCGGTTGGCCCAGGCTTCCGTCTGGGCGGTGCGGTCCTTCTTCATTTTTTCGAAGGACTCTTTCGTCGCGAACTCCTGCCAGTTATAATCCGGTAGGCTGCAGCATGGACACCATGACGAATTTGCCTTTTACGGCAGGCAGCCAATTTTGAAAAGCGATGGAATCCGCCAGGTCCGGGATGATGACCAGCTCCGCCGTCAGGGTCTTATCGCCCATACCCGGGCTCCAGGCCAGCTGCGTGCCTTCCAGTGATTTGGCCCGGGGATAGACCATATCGATATGAGAAACGCCCCGTTCCCAGCCGCGCCATTCTCCCCATTTTTCATTTTTGGCGGAGATGCCCCAGCCCGTGTATTTGGCTACGGCCCATTCATTAGCCTTTTCCATCTGAGGGGTGCCGACCAACCGGGGTCCAATGCCATCGAAGAGTTCATGGGCCAGCTTTTGCAACTGCGAATTGTCATTCTCTTCTTTTACGATATTATCGATGACGGCATTCGCGGTTTGGGCGAAGCAGCTACCTGTCAGCAGGGACAGGGTCAGCAGGGCTGCGATCGTCAGCAGGGTTCTATCCTTCATGCGTAGTGGGTGCAATGATTTTCTCATAGAATGAATATAGGAAACAATCAGCGGAACGGACGGCTAATAAAAAGAAAAGTTGCCGGACTTATTTTCCCGGCCTGCCGTAGATTTGCAGCTATGATCACCTCCACGCTTTCTCAATTGCATTGGTACAAGACCATCAGTCCGAATTTTGCAAAAGCGATCGACTATGCACTTCAGACTGATTTTTCGGTCATGGAGCCGGGCCGTTATCCGATCGATGGCCCGGACGGGGACCTGTCCTTCGCGATCGTCAATGAATATACGACCAGGCCGGTCAGTGAATGCGATCCGGAGAGTCATCGGGACTACGCCGATATCCAGATCATGATCGCGGGTACGGAAAGGTTCGGCTATACCCCACTGATCGATCAGGAGCCGACCACTTCGTATGATCCGGAGAAGGATGTGGCCCTATATACCTTGCAGGAAGAAGGACTGAATTATATTACCCTCTATCCCGGTCAGTTCATTATCTTTTTTCCTTCGGATATCCATCAGCCGGAAGTATTTCAGGGGCAGCCCGCCCCGGTGAAAAAGGTCGTCTTAAAGATCGCCGTATGACAGACCCCGAAAAGATACAATTCAAGAACCGCCTGAAGCAAATAGGGCTGGACCTGATCGGGGAGCGGATAAAAGCGGCAAAGGCGGCGATCGAACAGGCCCAGCAGGCGGCTAACCAGGAAGAGAAAAGTTCAGCCGGCGACAAATATGAAACGGGACGGGCCATGGGCCATCTGCAAAAGGACATGCATGCCCGGCAGCTCTCCGAACAGGAAAAAGAGTGGGCCACGCTCCTGTCCGTGCCTGTGGATGCGCTTTACCGGGATGTCCGGGCAGGAGTATTCATACGATCGGAGGAGATCGGCTTTTTTATGGCGGCGGGACTGGGAAGGCAAACGATCGACGGAATATCCGTTTTCTTTCTTTCGCCGCAGGCGCCTCTCGCAAAGATCCTGGAAGGGAAAAAAGCGGGCGATCACTTTTCCTTCAACGGCAAGGACAGGCATATCACCGACCTGTATTAAAGAGCTGGACCAACAGCGCTCTATAGGCCGGCTCCCGCCAGGATATAGCCGGTGCTCCTGCCACCTCCCGCGTCCTTCACCAATACTTTCTGATCGATGAGATCTTGTATATCCCGCAGGGCCGTATCCTGCGAACAGTCCGTCAATTGGGCCCAGCGCGAGGAGGTCAGCCGGTCTTCCCGGCCTTTCAGCAAAGCGTCGATCATGGAGCGCTGCCGGACATTGAAAGGCATAGCGGCCAGTTTATCCCGGAAGCCGGCCTTCCGAAAGATGGGCGCCAGCATCTCATCCGTTGCAGCCAGTGCGCGATCGAGGCAGGAGAGGAACCATTCCAGCCAGACCATGGTATCGGGTAATCCTTTTTTAGTTTTTTTCAAGATCTCCTGGTACAGCTCGCGCTCCCGGAGGATCTGCGCCGGCAGGCTATACCAACGTTGAGGGCTATCCTCTGCGCGGCAGAGCTGCATAGCGGCCAGCGCAAGGGCAACGCTGCCATTTTTTTTATCCAGCGGATGGATAGTGATGAACCACAAACAGGCGATAGCGGCCTTGAGCACGGGATCACTATCCGCATCGCCATTAAACCATTTCAGGAAGTTTTTCATCTCACCGGAAAGAAAGCGGTTACGGGTAAGCGTGTGGAATCGGAGACGATCGGCCGTCAGCGGCTTATCGTATTGCCGGGTAAGGTCCAGCATCATGGCCGCGAGCGGCTCTTTTTCCTCTGCGATGGCAGACGGCCCCTGCCCAAAATACCCTGCGACAAAAGAATGCAGCTGTACAGGGTCCGGTTCTTCTCCTTCCAGCCTGGCCGAACATAAAACATCCTGCACCCGCAGTTCCAACAGGGCTTCTGCCTGCAATCCTGTATCCAACGTAGCCATGCGACCCGCCATACGCCCCATACGATAGCGGCATCCTGCCAACGATAGGGCCATTTTCTTCTGATCCCATTGAAAATCAGGCCAGTTCCGGGGTTTATGACTGTAGACGCCCATTCTCCGCAGTTTATGCAACGAATATAATAAAAATTCTCCGCATTTTTTGCGGCTATAAAAGCAGGCATCCGGGTCGGATGTTTAAGAAAATTCCGCAAATCCCCTAAAAAGAATAAAAGAGACCGTTACAATTTTCTTATTTAGTCTACCCTTATTTTTACACATTATCTATTATCAAAAGCTTTAATCTCCAGATTGCCATGAAAAAACTACTCCTTACCGTTTTCGTTCCTTTTATCGGCCTCTTAGCTTTTTCTCAGGACCCTTCCTCTATCAACCTTATTCCGGCGCCGGCGAGTCTCCAGGCTGTCCCTGGTCATTTCCTGTTACCTAAGACGATCCTGGTGGAAGCCCGGGATCAGCAGGGACTGGGTCAGACCCTGGAAGTACTGAGAACGCATCTCACCGTTCCCACCGGAGCGTCCCTGACCGTCAGCCAATCCGCCAATCCCGCCGCAACCATCCGGCTTGTTTTGAATACCAGTCCCAATAGCACGCTGGGCACGGAAGGATACCAGCTCACCGTCACGGGAAAAAGCATCCTGATAAAGGCCAACCGACCAGCGGGACTGTTCTATGGCGCTCAATCTTTACTACAATTATTCCCTAAGGAGATCGAAAGTTCCACGCCCGTAAAGCAGGTGAGCTGGCAGGCGCCCTGCGTCACCATCACGGATTATCCCCGCTTCGCCTGGAGAGGGCTGATGCTGGACGTCTCCCGCCACTTCTTCACCAAACAACAGGTCAAAAGATTCATCGACGAAATGGTGGCCTATAAATACAATCTGCTGCATCTCCATCTCACCGATGACCAGGGATGGAGGATCGAGATAAAAAGTTTTCCCAGGCTCACGGAAAAAGGCGCCTGGAACGTACGCCGTACGGGGACTTTCGGAACCTTTTCCGCGCCCACGCCCGAAGAGCCCCGTGACTTCGGAGGCTTTTATACACAGGACGATATCCGGGAGCTGATAAAATATGCGAAGGATCGCTACGTCGATATCCTGCCTGAAATAGATATCCCCGGCCATAGCCTGGCAGCCGTAGTCAGCTACCCCGAACTCTCCTGCACGCCCGGCGCGGAGAACTATAATGTGAACTCAGGAGAAAAAATAATGAACTGGCCCGGCCCCGTAGCGCTTATCGATAATGACCTATGCCCTGCCAATGAAAAGGTCTATGAGTTCCTCGACAAGATCTTTGGAGAGCTGGCGGCCTTATTTCCCTTCGGCTATATCCATGTAGGCGGTGACGAGTGTGCGAAGAACTTCTGGGAAAAAAGCGATGCCATCAAACAGCTGATGCAAAAAGAAGGACTCAAAACGATGGAAGAGGTCCAAAGCTATTTCGAAAAAAGAGTGGAAAAGATCGTGGAATCCAAAGGGAAAAAGATCATCGGCTGGGACGAGATCCTGGAAGGCGGGCTGGCGCCCAATGCGGTGGTCATGAGCTGGCGTGGCATCAAAGGCGGTATACAGGCCGCTAAGATGGGCCATGAGGTCGTCATGAGCCCCACGACCTTCGTATATCTTGACTATATGCAAGGCGACGCCATTATCGAGCCTCCCGTGTATGCCAGCCTGAGATTGAAGACAGCCTATTCCTTCGAGCCGGTCCCCGACAGCGTCGACCCCAAACTGATCAAAGGCGGACAGGCCAACCTATGGTCGGAGCAGGTATATAATATGCGTCACCTGGAATACCTGATCTGGCCGCGCAGCCTGGCTGTGGCGGAATGCCTCTGGTCGCCTAAGGAGAAAAAGAACTGGGACGATTTCGCCAAAAGGACAGAAGCCAATTTCAAAAGAATGGATGTGCAGGAGATCAAATATTCACGCTCGATGTTCGACGCGGGCTTCAATGTAAAAAAAGACGTTCAGGCCAATGACTCCCTGATGGTAGAGCTTTATACGGAAGTAGCGGGATTGGATATCCATTATAGCTTCGATAATTCCAACCCGGATAATTTCTATCCCAAATATACCAGCCTGCTGGCCATTCCGAAGGATGCCGTCATGCTCAAGGTGATCACTTACCGCGATGGCAGGCCGATAGGCCGGCAGCTCGATATGCCTGTCCGGGAGCTGATAAGAAGAAAGAACCTCCTGAAATAAGAGGGGACTTATCCGGAATGGAGGCAACGTAGACATACGCAAATACCAGGTCGATGAAAGATGTTCTGGGCCAGGCCCTGTCCGATTATTACCAGCAGTTCAAAGGGAGGAGATTGTGGGTGCATAATAAGTATGGCCCCAAAGAAAAAATGCCCGTGCACGTCTATTTCAGGGAACCCGATGAGATGCCGGAACTGGAATGGATGGCGCTGCAGCAATGCAAAGGCAGCATCCTGGACATTGGCGCCGGGGCGGGCAGCCATTCTCTTTGTCTTCAAAAAATGGGGCTGGATATCACAGCGCTGGATATCTCCCCGAAAGCGGCGGAGGTCATGCGTCTCCGGGGCGTCCAAAAGGCCCTCTGCCAGGATTTTTTCGCGCTGGAAGGGGATACGTATGATACGCTGCTGTTATTGATGAATGGCATCGGGCTCTCCGGCACTCTCGCAGGACTAAGGCAATTCCTGGCGCAAGCCCGCCGGCTGCTGCGGCCGGGAGGCCGGCTCATCTTCGATAGCTCCGACATCGCCTATCTCTATGACGGAAAGATCCCGGACATGGAAGGATATTACGGCGAGATCCTCTATCAATACGAATACAGGAAGGAATGGTCCGACTGGTTCAACTGGCTCTTCATTGACCAGGCCCTTCTGAAGGAGATCAGCGCCTCGGAAGGATGGTCGGTCCGGATCCTCCTGGAAGACCCTTTCGATCAATACCTGGCCGTATTACAAATAGCTTAACCACCATTTATCCTTATTTGCTCTTTTATAACGGTCATACCTACTGCATAAAGGATACAAGGATAGGACCACCGCCGCCCATACCGCATAAACGACGCCAAGGGAAAAACCATATCCTTTCAGCTTGGGATCCAATCCTAAAACCTGGTCCAGGATCATATCCGTCCATTTATGTCCGCAAAAATTAGTGGCGGCCAGCGCGATCAGGTGAAGGAGATAAATATGCGCCAGAAAATAAAAAAGCGGCACTCTCCCATACACCGAGATCCTCCGCCCCAGCCAGCCCGGACTTCTTTCCGTCACGGAAAGCAATACGATCAGCGGCCCCAGCGTCATCAGGAGATATAACAGCGAAGGAGGGTATTTGGTCGTCTTCAGGAAAGATAAGAGCGTAAATACAGGAGAAGATTGGTAACTCCAATGCGACGGGTCCCCATATACATTGATGAACCGGAGCAGGACAAAAAGAAGACTTAGAATGATCCCCAGCCGCAGTAAGACCTTTTTTCGCCGGCCGGCAGCGACTTCATTGGAATAAAGTCCTCCCAGCCAATAACCCAGCGCCATCACCCCGATCCAGGGAACAACGGGATAAGCCACCAGGATGCTAATGCCCTTGTAAGTGAAAAACCCGGGCTTATGCAACAAGGACCATTCGAAAGCCCCCAGGGTATCCGGGGTGAAGGAGATGCCGTCCAATAAATTGTGCCCCGCCACCATCAGCAGGCCGAAGACAAGAATAAAATTTCTGGAAAAATATACCAGGCCGGCCAGCGCGATCATACTGATGCCCAAAGCCCAGAACACAACAAAATCGACTTCCGGCGCGAATAGATTGAAATACATGCCGAAGTGAAAAGCAGTGAACTCCAGGAACACCACCCAGAGGCCTCTCTTTAGCAGGAAAAGAGATAGCTCTTTCTTTGTCTTTCTTTTGCCCACCAGGCAGGCGGACATGCCCGAAAGGAACATGAAGCCGGGCGCACAAAAATGAGTGATCCAGCGGGTAAAGAACAAGATCGGTGTTGTCCTGGAAAGGCTAGTGGGGTCATAGACCTGTGCATCCGCATGAAAGAAATCACGGGTATGGTCAATCGCCATAATGATCATGATCAAACCCCGTACCCAATCGATGGATGCAATGCGTGCGACAGGAGCATCCAATCGGCCGGCAGTCATTTTTTGCATATTATAAACCTACTATAAAAACCCTAACAAAGCGTTAAAAAGGAGGATTTCTATGGCATAGTAATTGATTTTATATAATTGGCCTTATTCTTAAAACGATCTGTTATGGAAAAAATAAAAAGGACCCGTATGGCATTTTGCCATTACCTCCAGTCTATCGCTAAAGAAAGGAATTTCAGCATCGAAGATATTGTCCGGATCACCAACAAATCTTATACGGAGGTCAAAAGGATCCTGGACGGATTGATATCCCCTTCCCTGGACGATCTGCTGCAGATAGCGGAAGTATTGAATATCCATGTCACCTTGAATTCGGAAATACCTTTTGCACATAGAAAGATCGTCCGCTTATTTTAAGACAGGCTTCCTCCTGTATGCCTTCGTCTCCCTCTACTCTGCAATAAAACCGAAGTCTTTGTCGTTGCCCACCCTTTTTTGTCCCAAAAACGGAATCCCGTTCCGTCCATGAGAAGAATTCCCAAGAGCACTCCTGCGTAACTTATTGATTGACTGAATTCTAAAATATGGTATCTATTTAGATATCTATGGCATGTAGCCTTGCTACCATTAATCTGTACCCAATTCTTCGTTATGAAACAAATTTACATCATAAAGGCCCGGTTGAACAGGATCGTGTGGATCCTTGCAGGCCTTTTCCTCCTCAACGGCAACCCTGCAACTGCGCAGGTCTGTCCGGTACTCTCAACCACTTCCATAAGCACCTATCCCAACACTTATTTTCCCAGCGTAGCCAGCGTGGCCACGGGAGTTAAGTCTATTACACTGGGGGCGGCCGTTTACGGAACGGTAGGCGTCAGCATCGGTGATGTTCTGCTGGTGGTGCAGATGCAGGGAGCCCAGATCAACTCATCCAACGCCAATTCATACGGAGGCAATGCGGGTACGGGTAGCGGATACCTTAGTAATGGTAACCTGGCAGCCGGTAATATGGAATATGTCGTCGCCGCCAATAACGTTCCTGTCGGCGGTGGTACCCTGAACCTCGTATCCGGCCTTACCAGGGCGTATAGCAATAAAGCCTTCGGCGCGGACGGTCAGTACACCTACCAGGTCATACGGGTACCGGTCTATTATAATATAAGTCTATCGGCAACGATCCTGGCGCCCCGTTGGAATGGCAGCACGGGCGGTGTCCTGGTATTGAATGCGACACATGATATTCAAATGAATGGCTATACCATCGATGCTTCGGGTTTGGGATTTCGTGGCGGTGGCGGCAGGGCCTTCAGTGGTTCCGGCTCCGGAACTTCTGCGGATTATATTACTTCCGCTTCTTCCAACGCGAATGGCGGCAAAGGCGAAGGCTTCGCCGGTACGCCCAAATACCTCAACAATAACAATACCTTTTTAGATGTTTCTTCCTTCGAAGGATACCCCAACGGAAGTTATGGAAGGGGTGCTCCCGGCAATGCCGGCGGTGGCGGTACAGACGGTAACCCTGCCAGCAACAACGATGAGAATACCGGCGGTGGCGGTGGCGCCAACGGTGGTACGGGTGGCGGCGGCGGCAATGCCTGGAGCTCTAATAAGACCAGTGGCGGAAGGCCGGGGGCTAATTTCAGTCAGGCTTCTGCTTCGCGTCTCGTTATGGGCGGCGGTGGTGGCGCAGGTACTACGAACAATGGTACGGGTACGCCCGGCAGTGGTCTGGCCAGCAGCGGCGGCGCAGGTGGCGGCGTCATCATCCTTTCTGCTAACACGATTTCCGGTACGGGTGCGATCAAGGCCAATGGCGCCAATTCGAACGGTACTGTCAGGAATGATGGCAGCGGCGGCGGTGGTGGTGGTGGCAGCGTATTGATCTATGTAGCGACCGGATCGCTTAGCAATATTGCCGTGAGCGCCAAAGGTGGCAACGGCGGTAGTAACCAGGTAAGTCCTGCCGGTGATTCCCATGGACCCGGCGGCGGCGGTGGTGGTGGTGTTGTTTATTCCAATTCAACGCTTGGCGTAACCAGCAGCGTAGCTGGCGGCTCGGCAGGCACCACCAACGGTAACTCTACTTATTATGGCGCCACCAGCGGCACCAGCGGTATAAAGACACAGAATATCTCCAGTGCGCAAGTACCTGCCTTCCCGGTGAACTGTACCGTCTTAGCGGCGGGCTCGCTTTCCCTGGAAGCCGCTCAGGCGAATGGGATGGTGACCGTGAACTGGAATGCGGGCAATGAGATCAACATACAGGAATATATAGTGGAAAAAAGCCTGGACGGCACTCTTTTCTCAAAGATCGGCAGCCTGCCTTATCAGCCAGGTTCCGGTTTGACTAACCGATACGGGTATACGGATAATTCCGCTTTACCTACCGGCAGCAATATTTATTACAGGGTCCTCCAGGTAGGTCAGACCGGCAACAGTGTATACAGCAACACGGTAGCTGTTAAGGTCAATGCGACTGCGGCTAAGCTGTCCGTCTACCCCAACCCTGCCAAAGAGTCCGTAACGGTCAGTTTCGTCAGCAACACAAGAGGAGATATCAGCCTGAAATTATTCGATCTTAAAGGCGCTATTGTCTGGCAGAAGCAACAGCAGGCGAATACAGGCGTGAATACCCTGCAGATCGATAAGATCTCCGTCCTGCCGAACGGAATTTATCTCCTGCAATGGTTCGACGGCCTGAAGCCGGAGAACGTTAAGATCCTCGTAAATCATTAAGACTGTGATATAGAAGGCCAGCCCCCCTTGGTCCGTGCCAGAGAGCGAGTAGATCGCTCTCTTTTTTTTTGCTTCATAAAAAAGGGCCACATTCCTGTGACCCTCTTCTCTGTGACCCTTTCATCGTGGTGTGGGGTCGGATCGAACCGCCGACATTAGGTTTCTCAGTGCTTCTTATACCCTGTTACAGCAACTGCTCGAAATAGCCGCCAATATTATTTTTTCTATCCACAAATTGGAGTTCCAGGATCCAGTGTCTGCTCTCTCCCTGTTTGTCCGGCTGCAGGATATCACTATGGTTATCGGGATGTATATCCAGGCCCAGATCGCCGGGCTCCAGTTGCTCATGGGGGAAATGACCTACGATATGACCTCCGATCTCTCCTCCAAACTCCCAACCGTAGACTTTTGCAAGCCGGGTAAGATATTTAAAATATTCCGCGCCCGTAAGGCTGCTCTGTTCGAAATACCAGTTTTTCGCTTCGTGCCAGGCGATCTCTACATCTTTTTTCAGCTTCAGCTTTAAGGGATCGTTGCCCAGAACATAGGTCCTTCCCAGATCTGCCTCCCAGCCTTCGAAAATAGGACCAAAGTCTATAAACAGGATATCATCCTTTTGAATGACCAGGTCGGGCGGATTTCCGGTATAAGATTGAAGCGTATTAGGGCCCGTTCTCACAATTTTTTTGTGCCAGTATTGATCTATTCCAAAAAGATCTTTGGCAAGCTTCACCACTTCCCCGCTCAACTCCCGCTCGGACTTTCCGGGAACGATCAATCCCCGTTCCTCTACGGCGTTAAATAACTCTTTTGTCTTCTGTTCCGCAAGGAGCAGTTTTTGTTTTGCGTCGTTCATTGTTGCGATCATTGTTTCAATTTTTTCAAAGTTTACTTAAACGGCAATGGTTAATAATTCATGTCCTTACCATTTTCCAGGTCCCTTATATTCT
>Ga0307517_10009376_pt1 | contig 13865 bp, 6 predicted proteins | sample 23_EM_MG_FD_194515 | JGI IMG/M metagenome (GOLD analysis project Ga0307517, IMG submission 194515) | Populus trichocarpa ectomycorrhiza microbial communities from riparian zone in the Pacific Northwest, United States - 23_EM | ecosystem: Host-associated > Plants > Roots > Unclassified | place...
TCTTTAATGACCACCTAATTAATATTTAGATGATCGAAAAACAACACTAGAATAGGAAACTAAAGAATAGGGCTTTGGATTGAGGTCTAATCAATTAAGATTAGAGCAAAATCAGGGTTTGGTGATTAGGGGATCATGAAAAGAAATGAATTACTGCGGAGACATAAAAGAACAGAGACATATCGAGAGAGAGAGAGATGGGGATTCTTACCAGGACTGGAAGAACCGAAGAGGAAGGAGGAGGAAATGGAGCTTTAAAATTTTCGACTGTCTAAGATTGATGTGTTTGTTGTTAACGTGAAAAGAGGGAAATCCAGCTAGCCTCAGCCTTGAGAGATAGAGAGAAGAAGAAAATGCGCGTGTAGCCGCCTGTGCCATTTTGACAGCGACTAAGGTTTTGGGTATTTTGGTCAATTAAGCTAAAGAAAAGAGCGAATTTTCCTCTACTATATTATATAATATATATTAACTATTATTATTATTAGTTTTTAACTATCATGCTATACCTACCAGCTACCAGTCTAGTGGAGGTGGAGCTCGAGCTGTTGTTCACTTGTCGTTCTTACTGTGGAGTGCTCTCCAAGTTTAAAAAACACACACCCATGACCCAAGTTTTCAAGATTTTTTTAGGTAGTGTGATGTGATAAATATTGTTTTTAAAAGTTTGTTATTTAAAAATGTATATTCAAATAATAATTTTTTTTTAAAAAAATTATTTTTAATATTAACATATCAAAATAATTTAAAAATATTTTTAAAAAATTCTTAAAAATATAGTTGGACCATGAAAATAAATATTACTTTAATCATTGAATATTTTGATTTATATTGCTGGTGAAGACATTATTAAAGTATTTTTTGTATAACAAAGTTAAATCCCTTTCAAGTTAATTTTTAAGCCAGCCAAATTAATATATTCAACAAAAATATCAAATTGATTTTACCAAAATTTAAATTCAAATAGATTGATTTGAAAGAAAGCATTAAGATCAAATTTAAGGCATATATCTTATTCAAAGTTAAACTCGAGCCAATTTTTCATATTATAGATATGTTAGTTAATATTAGTTTATGTTTTTTAAAGTATTTTTTATTTGAAAAATTATTAAATTAATACTTTAAAATATTTTTTAATAATTTTAATATATTAATTTTTTTAAAAAAATAAAAAAATTATTTTAATATATTTTCAATTAAAAATCACTTAAAAAAAACATACTATATTATCAAACACATTGCATTTTGATGAGTTTTTACTTGCCCTCCTATTGGTTAAAGTTGCGAGGACTTTTTTTTATTTAACAATTATTGACTCCTATACTTTTTTTAAAAAAAAAAAAAACATTGTCCAATAAGAAAAGCCCTAATGCGCTTAGCGGGACACGTGCATAGACATGTTCGTTAGTGGACACGTATAGAGTTTGTATGGCTATATTTCTTAAAACATCTTCTAGAGACACGCGTCTTCTATTTGACTTTTACTAGCGTTACGGAAACAGAGACAGAGAATATTGACGAATAGGATTTGAACACATGTATGGTCATAGATTACTGCGAGGACCCCTCCATTCACGGACGTGGAGAAACGTCACAGGTAAACCTTGAGGACTGTCAAATGTAGGAATTCGACAACAAATTTTGCTGTTCTCAAGAATCTGACGCCACATGATTTTCTGGCATTTGGAATTGTCCTCTTTCCTGGAAAGATCCCTTTCATTGTTTTTTAGTGAGAGAAAGACTTGAAAAGTAGAGAATGAGGTCTGAGCCTAGGAGTGTTTGTTTTGGAAAGGCACGTTTACACAATACAGCACTTGTACTACGACCAGGCAGGAAGTTAACAAAAAGCAATTCTTGTGCAGAAAGCGCAGCAGAGAAACATTATTCATTTGGACAGTGTAACAATGAAATAGTATTTTCACATGTTATATGGTCTATTAGTTATTATGAAAATAAATAGGCATCTTTTTATTTTTTTTATATGTGAAATGATATTATTGCTCTTAAAAAAACTCAATCAAATAGCTTCAAAATGCATTTTTAGATTTTTATTTTTTATAATATATTGAAGTGATTAAATTACCTTTAAAAATAAAATTTCTTTAACTAGACACAAGGGGCTCTTTCAGACTTTCATCTTGGCTTTTTTGTTATTATTAGGCATGAAAAGGGGTGATTTGATATTTTAACACATAAAAAAAGTAATTACATTGTGTGTTAGTGAGTAAGTCATCTCGTTGTATTTAGATGACGTGTGCGGCAGCTTACGAAGACAAAAAAAGGTCATCCTTGGTGTTTCTCGATACGTCATGGCAAGACCTCCATCAATGGGCGGCATGTGCAACTTAATTTTTTTTGGTTTGACGCCGATTGACTTTTTTCTTCTTTTTTTTTCTCCCCTTCTTGAATTCCATGCTTGGCCTTCAAAATTTTCACAACATCTCTTTAATTTTCTTTTCATTCCATGTTTTTTTAATTGCTATTTTTTTATTTTGACTAATTCATAAAATTTATTTTTTTCAATTGCATTCTCCTTCAGTTTTTTTTTATATATTAAATTTGATCCTTATTTTTTTATTTGCTATTTATTTATTTGAGAAGATTTTTATTTTTTTTACAATTTCACCATACATTTTTTTTTCATATCATATTTTACTCTTATTATTTTGATTGCTAATTTTTTTTACTTTGGTATTTTTTTTTTCCAATTTCATTATTTAACATTAACTGTTTAGGAATTGAACTTCTTGATTGAGCTCGGGTCTAAGATTTCACGGGTTGTGAATTTAAAAGATTAACTCAGGTTTAGAAAATTCGTCTGGATTACTTGATTATTTTTTTAAGCTCCTGTTTTTTCAATTTCATCCTTCATCATTTAATTTAATTAGAGATTGAGCTCTATTTTTTTAATTTGATTTCTATAGATTTTTTTTACTAATTTTTAAAATGATTTAAGTTATCTCGAGTATTTTTATTTGTCATTTTTTTGTTGAATATATATATTTTTTTAAAATGTTTTTAAATTAAGTTGTTGTTTTTTTATCATATTGTTACATTAAACTAGGTTTATTAAATTTAGTCATGTCAATGACTTGGGTTTCAGATTTTTATTGCTTCTTTAAAAACACTATTGTGGCGTGAGCATTTTTGTTTTTTAATTTAGAAAGAATTTGATCCGAGTCACAACGTAACACAAACCACCAATCTAGATGTACTTGAGTCAATTTTTTTTATAGTTGATTAAAATTAAGCTTTCTAATTTTTTTCTATTTGTATTCCACGAGGTTATCATAATCTCATGTAATAGATCACAAGTTTTATAATTAATCATAGTTAACATAAATTGATCTAATATATCACCATTTTAATATTTTTTTTATAAAAAATATACAATTTGATATATCTTCTTCTCAGTATTTGAATTTTTTCCGTATAATATACATTAGATTTTTCACTTTCTAACGTTTTTGCATTTTTTTTTTTAGAGGATTAGAACGAAAGCAAGGCTGACCCGGCAGCATACAAATTGAATAATTAATCCAAAGTCAAGGTAACTTGGTCTCGGATAACAACAAAATGGGGGTTGGCCCAAAATAAAGCAAGGCCCATGGTTATTCAATTATCGGACTCGGAGCAAGCATATCATGAGGCGCATCCAATGACTAAGCGGTCGAGTGACAGACCTGTCAGGTCAGGCTACTGGAGAACAATCAGATACATGAACTCAACAGGTCATTAATGGATGGTTCAGGGCAGTTAAACATGAGAATTGTTGTATCATCGACACAGAGCTAATCAAAACTGCCTGCAGAATCTGATTTTAGGTTACAATAAAGCAGCCTCGGCAACAAACACACGCTACCAAAATGCGAAGCGAAGCTCCAGCAAGAACTTGTGATGGGTATGTCCAAGAAGTTCCTCGAGCTTTCCTTGACTGATAAAATGACCTTGAAACAGGTCCTCAAAGATCATGTTAAGAACCTACGTGTTAGGGAAGGAAATGTACGAGTTAGTTCCATAAACGTGAAAGACAGGACCAAATCATTCTTCAATAAAGAAAAATGTTAAAGGCAGAAAGGATTGAAGTAGAAACTTCATGGAAATCCACATATGCGACGTCCTTTGCGATAAATGAGCAAAGAAAAATGGGTTTAAAAGGACCCGCTAGTCTTATTGGATCCTGAAATTTACCCATTTCCCTCGAGCGAATCAAGCCATTCATGATACCAATTGATCATGGGGGGAAGCGACACAGAAAATCAAACTCATTAAGCTTCCGACAGAGCTTTAAGCCAAATGAAGGATCCAATTTAGGAGCAGCACAGAAAACGATCAACTATTCAGTCCCAGCCAATGTTTGGGAAACAAGAACCACAATTATTAGAACTAAAGCTATGCAACAATAGAACACCATGCATAAAAAAATGTCAAATTTCACCTGCAAAAACAATCATTTCTCAACAAAGAATCAACAACAAAAGCAATGGAACAATAGAGCACTAAGCTTCAAAAACAGTAATTTCTTTTACCAACAAAACTCATACAGTACTTTTCAACAAGGCAAACATACTGGATATGAAAATTGGGTTTGCAGATACTGTTGCCACAAAAGGACTAATCTTTACTTCCTCATTCGATGTGATATTCAATAAAGCCAGCCCAAACGCTCCATTCAGAATATAATTCCCATTGTATTCACTCATTGCCTTTTCTGATTCATCACTGTATGCTTGTAACTGTGAAGCCCATTCTGTTGTGTTTCAATTTTGGCTTTACTGAGTACAAGAAACTTCTATTATTACCGTTTCTTGTTTTGGGTTTTGGTGATCTGAAGGGTTTTAATAAGAGAAACAAATTGGAGAGGTTTTGAGTTTGGTTAAATGAGTCAACTTGAAAAATGAGAAGAGGCTAGAATACAGGAGTTTGGTTGTTGGGTTTGTGGGAGTGAAGGAGAAATAGTTAAAGATGGGTTTGTTAAGTGTTAGGCAATTAAGAGTCCATGAGAGGAAGTATCCTATCATTCTATGACTCGGTTGTTGAGTTCAGTCTGCATTTCAGGAGAGCAAGGCCTAGACTCTAGAGAGGGAATGAGAGGCTGAGTTAGAGTTTGCATTTTGCAAACAGTAACACAGAGTGCCTGGCTTTTGACAAAAGGTAAATAATCTAATTTAAGGATGACCTCAAATAGGTCCCCCAACTAAGATAAGACGTTTGATTACATTCCTCTACTTTCAATTCAAGCAATGCTGCCCTGAAAGTATCCACAACAAAGCCGTTAAGAAGAGAAGCTCATTTTTGTCATGTTTCTTACGAATGTTGCACCTAAGACACAGAAAACAAGGTGGAATTCCATCAAGCTCACAATACATCACTCCTTAAGACACTTATAATAATGCACTCTATAAATCCTATTTTAAACTATTCCAAGAATCTAATTGAATTAGGTAAAATTATGGTTTATTTTTGGTATCCAAAATGAAACATCAACACGACACATGATAGAAACAAGCTCCCTACAGCAATGTCTTTTGGCCAATGTCAACATGGTTTGTGCAAGGAGCTCTATTCCAAAGTCTGTTGTCTATTGTTAAGTGTTTGAAGCCATTTCTTTGCAGAATTGGGGTGTAAAGATTCCAATCCATTTTCCTATTTTATCAATACCAGAGACAGATAAGTTAGCTGAATGGTGCTAATTACTCTCCTTTTCTTCATTCGGATAAATTGCTGGATGAGGATCCTGCAGTGATGCAGCGCTGTACCTTTCTTGCGAAGAGATTGGAGTTGTACAGAAGTGCCCAAGCAGAAATAGATTGCTGATTCTGTGATTCATGAATACTAATTCCTAGTACGTTGATAGGGAAGAGCAGATGGCTTTATGCATCGGCCGGCTTCTTAGCCAGTAGCCAACCTTTTCCTTCTTATAGTTCCTTCTTTTTTTTCTATCTATGGCAACTGGTATCAGTTCTGGGTGGTGGGTTGGCTTTTTAGTTTGTACACATACATGATCGGCTACAGTGAAGATGGTAATCTATCTCAGAGTCTCCGACATAGATTTAGATATCTCTGTGCAGGGGCATGAAATTATGCATGTCAACTAATCAAATGCTCATAGCCATTATTATCGGAGAGGAGTGCCGGTTTGAAACACCCACGTAACTACTACAACTTTAGCATCTGCATGGATATGTGGAATACTGAAAGTCCACTTCTGTTTTGTTTCTTCTGCGAGCACTCCTTTTCACTTGGCCCGTAGTTAGCCAGGGAGGGGGAAATAGAGAGAAAATAGGTTAAAAAAAAACCCAAATGGAGATGCGGGGAATCGAACCCCGTGCCTCTCGCATGCGAAGCGAGCGCTCTACCATATGAGCTACATCCCCAATCTACTCTGGTTGTTAATTTATATTATATCAACTAATAAACAACATAGATGTCACTGCTGGTTGAACCAATCTACAATTTTTCCTAATTCCCACGGTGGAGTAGGGTGCAGGAGTCCATGGAGCCCAATGCCAAATCTTTTGGTCGATTTGATCAGCAGTCCAACAATGCCGATGAATACAAATCGAAACTAGGATTTAAAATATAACACAAGACGATGATGCCAGGTGGTGATGATGAGACGAAGCCACCTGTATCCTTTGACCACTAACATTGTACAATTTGTTCAATAAATTCTGCCTCCCTATCCATGCACACACTGACACACCTCACATGACAATATCACAAAAGCGTACAGTTATACCGATGTAACATGAATTTAATTCCAAACTTGTTCCCTTCCTTCTTGCTGACAAAGAAAGTTGTCAGTATACATGCACTAACACCTGTGAAACAACACATAACATCATTCCTATTTTATGGCGAAGGAATGCCCTAAATCATTTATGTATGATACTAGTAACAATTAGTATGAAACTGTGGCCAAAAGAGTTTACAAGTACGCCTTCTGAAGATGGAGCAATGTTGTACAAAACCTTCCCCATCAGCTAAAACTTGTGCTAGCTTTGACAACGAGCTTCAATTTGATGAAGACTAGTCAGGAAGATGGAGAAAACCAGCTTCTCTTCAACCTATCGATACCACGAGAGCTGCAGGTAATGGTGAGGAAGAAATAGCTCAAGAAGAAGAGCCATTAAGTCCAGCAGCACGGTTGTTCCATGAACCAAAGCTCAATGTCTACATCATTGCAATCATGGGGTGCAAGACCCGAATTGATCCAGATATCAATATTAAAGCCAATACTTGCCTTATACTTTGCTTAAGCACCTCGCTTCTCTAGTTTGCTGGAAACAACTAGAGATTATATCTTCTTTGCCTTTTTTTCATCTGAAAAAAATAATTTACCAACAGTTCTGTCAGTCACAATATTATATTCTCCAATTTTGTTTTTCAGAAATTGCATTTTGTTTTCTCTCCTCAGAAATATAAATTTATTGTTCTAATTACCTGTTAGGTCTATAGGATTTTTTTATAGAAAATGTAAAAGTATTTGTAATCAGATTGATCCCTGTGATGAAAGGAATTATAATTTATAATCAACCAAACTAAGAAATGGCAGGTTGTAGATGAGAAAATAACAAGAAAATGAAATGGGTTCGAACAAAGGTTGGTTAAGACAAGCATGTTATTGATCCTGAGCTAAACCAAAACATGGACTCACCAAAAGAGTTCATAGAAGACTACATCTCCAATCTCACCAAAACCACCATTGACAATCACAGCCTCTCTGGGACCTTCATCTCCTGAAGCGGTTGGAGTTTTCAGGATTCACCACTCTCTCGGGGATGGCACTTCTCTAATGTCTCCTCTATTGGCTTGTACTCGACAAATTTCAGATCCTAGCGCTTTGCCTACTATTCCTGGAAAGAAGAAGAAGCAAAATGAGAATAAATTTGGATGGTTTTGGAGAAGTGTTATGGCAGTTTTTTGGGGTTTACAGATGTTTTGGAACACTGTGGTTAATGGTTTAATGTTTTTGGCAACAGCATTGTTTTTGAACGACACAGATACCCCTCTCAGAGGTCCTCCAGGTGTTGAGTTTACTCCTAGACGCTTTGTTTGGCGAGCTGTTAGTTTAGATGATATAAAGTTCATAAAGAATGCAATGAGCACTGTGAGTTAATTATTTCTAGCAGCTTTGTTTTCATTCTTATATTTGACATTTTTATTACTGCTTTTGATCTTTGCAGACCATAAACGATGTTGCTTGCTCTAGGAGTCGCACAGGCTGGATTGTCGTGGTATCTAAATAGAAGACATGGTAAATAAATTTCCATATCCATTCAGCTCGACTTGAAATTAATTAGCCTAATAAAATTAGAGCATCTTGCAGGTTGGAGCAATGAGAATGATTACGAAGCGACGTTGGAGACGAAAAATAATCTTCCAAAGAATATTAGGCTTAGATCAACACCGCTGGCCAACGTAAGACCAGCTTCAGGGATTCAGGCTGATACCATTTCTTTTCTACAGGTCTAATAACATTTGTTTATAATAAATAGTAAAGCGATTTCCTTAATTAAGTGATCAAGTTCTCGTTCAGGCTTTTGCTGATATGATGGAGAAGAACACCGAAGCAAAGTGGGGCAACTGGATTGGTTATGTGCTACTCCCCCTTACCATTGCAATCCGAGATGACTCATTAGATTATGTTCGGGAAGCCAAGGCAACTAGCAATCAAAAGAAGTGTTCTTTTGAAGCCATGTGCACCTTTTTCTCTGCTGAACTAGTTTCCAAGCTTTTCGGCATCATGGTATATATATACTGACTGTATATATGCACACCATCGTATTTTTAGTTTATATGAAGCATGTGATTAAACAATTGTAATCAGTCTAAGTTGATTTTAATGTTTGATTTACAGACAGCAAGTGCTTTATCCCACAGAATTATCAGTCACACAACAATGTGCTTCTCGAATCTAGTAGGACCCCTCGAGGACATTGGGTTTCATGGACATCCAATAGCTTACCTAGCTCCAAGTTCTTTTAATCAGCCTCAAGTGAGTATTTTCGAGAAAATTTTGTGTCAGAAAGATTGTTAACTTTTTTCATAATATCAATCAAAGGTTATGATTCGAAATGCCATAACCATCACATGGATTAGTAAGTATAATGAATTACATATATAAATAGAAGCTGATGGTTAATGGCACGTGTTGCTGGCGTTGATGATCAACTTCGAAAGCTATGTGAATAAGATGGCCATTGTTCTATCAGTTGATGAAGGGACCATTCCTGATCCTCACCAGTTATGTGATGATATTGTTGAATCACTCAAACTCATCAAAGATGCTGTACCATCTACTGGTCTCATCAAGGATAACATTAAAGCCCGACCGTGTGCTGAGATTCCTGATTACAAAATCACTTCCCTTATTTGTACAAATACTGTACTGTCTGAACAAGTGTGTGTGCTAGAATAAGAGTAGAGATTTCTCCTCTGTCTTTCTCAAATTAGCTGTTATTAGATTCAAATTACTCTGTCTCGGCAATGATTGCATCTCCCAAAAACGGTTTTAGTGTGGTGGCTGACATGTAAGCAAAATCCTGTTACTCCTAATCCTGATGTAGATAGCATGTCTTAGACTAGACCAGAATGTTGGATTAAGTCTTGACTCTTGATTTTCCATGCGTGAATCACTAACCTGACTGTAAAACCAAAAAATAAAATAAAAAATTCCTGGTCTTCAACTCCAGGTTTTTAGGGAAGATGTACAGGAAGACTTTCTTAAGGTTTATCTAGTTTAGCTAGCACCATGACACTCTGCAACTCCAGCCTTGTCTTCTTCTTGTTTTCTTTTTTAGTCTGTTGGAATGCAAAGACTTTGCTTGCCGAACGTTAACCGTAAAGATGAGAGAATTTTTTTTTTTGATAAGATGGGTTATTTCTAAAAACAGGGGGTATTTTCCAAAATAATCGGCCACGGTATTTACCCTGTATTGAAATACGAGACTCGGTCATCATAACCTACAATCACTTGCATTATTTTAAAGTTGAGATAAACAACTTGTTCTTTGCCTCCCAAGAAGGAACAGGAAAGGGAAAAGACGAAGGTGAAACATAAATTACAAAGACCGCTAACTGCATTTTTCATTGCTTCTATCTTAAATCTTCCAGCATTTGGTTGTTTGTTAGCTTACAACATTTTTTTCTCTCTCTTTTGAAAGATTCTGAGCACTTTTTAATCAAGGAAACTGTCCTCATGGAATGGTCTGCAACTTCTGCTACGGAAGCTTATCTTGATACCCTCAAACTGGTAATGAAAAGCTTCTTCTTTTCACATTTTGTTGATATTTCTTATTCTTATTTTTTTTGTACACGATAATTCATGATGAAATTTGAATTGTAAAACAGGGGGGGATAGAACACCTTGACATTGAATCAATTTCCTGTTTCTTTTCTTTTTTCCATGAGCCCTGTTTTGTGCCTCCATTGTGTATTATTGGCTCCTTGATGAAAATGACATCTTAAGGGCGCAATAGAAATTGGAAAATACTGGGGCTCTTGATGTTAATATAATCATTGCTGAAAAGATATTCTAATGGATCAAGAAAGCGTAGAAATAGCTTCTTTCTCTTCAAAATACCATTTCATGTGGTTATTACGTAGATTAACAATTTCCCCCCTCTTGGATTAACCTGAAAGATTGTTATCGTTGCATATATTGACTAATTTATGTTCCTAATGTTAATGACAAGAAGGGGGATGAAGTTTTATTATGTTAATCAACAGGAGAAATGGTAATTTCCCCCCTCTTGGATTAAACTGAAAGATTGCTATCGATGCAAATACTGATTATTTTGTGTTTCTAATGTTAATGACAAGAAGATGCGGTGGGGATATCATATTTATACCTTAGATTACACGAGTATGTGAATGAAAAGGATGTCAAAGAGCTTAGACTGTCACTTTTTAATTTAGAGACTAAATAGATCTATTTCATTGTTTTATTTTATTTATTTAAGTTATTTATGTTAAACAATTTTAATGAATGCATTAAGGTCCAATAATAAGATATATATATATATATTTCTGGTTATGAGGTAACTTTTTGATGAATTAAATAAAAATTATGGAGTTGTATAATTTTTAACCTTTATTTTTTTTTTCTTTTAATTTTTAGCTTCTTTCTCTAAAAGCTTTTTTCTTTCCTACTTTAATTTTTTTAGTTCATTGTTTTGCATCAAGATGGGACCAAAATTAATCACCGAAGTCTATCTTGATGGTTTGTTTTGATAATTTTTTGGTTTGTCCTCCTGGTATATATGCACTAAGACACAGCTACAATTATGCATGACCTCCATGGATGGTAGCTAACCACGGTGTTGTTTTTACTTACAGTGTGGCAATCACAAGAGGCGATATGACTCGTGGATGACAAAAGAACCAGGAAGCAATGAATTCATATCAGCCTTAGCAGCAGGAATGAAAGCAAAACTTATTGTGGAGGTGGCATATGGTGTCTCACCATCCACTGTAGCCTTAGCAGCCGCTGCCCGACAAACTGGAGGCAGGCTTGTGTGCATTCTTCCAGAGCCTGTCCCTGCTGAATCAAAGAAAGTGATCAAAGATTCGGGGTTAAAGGACATTGTAGATTTCAAAACGGGTGACCCCTCCAAGCTATTGCCAAATTACGAAAAAATTGATTTCTCTCTTGTTGATTGTAAAAATGATGAATACACAGGGTTGCTGAAGTTGATAGATGTGAATCCAAGAAGATCAGTGGTGGTGGCGAATAACCTGGTGGGTGAAAAGAAAGGGTTGGGAGGCCATGTTAGGTGTCTTAACGATGAGGTTGTAGTAAGGTCTATGAAGCATCCCATAGGGAAAGGCATGGAGGTTACTATGATCGGAAAGTCCAATGATATCGAGAAGAGAGATTGGGGTAGTAGAGAATCCTCTTCTCCACCCAAAACAAGGGAGAATGCAATGAAGAAAACTATCAGCAGCAATTGGATTGTCAAAGTTGATGAGAAGAGTGGCGAGGAACATATCTACAGGGTGCCTAATTTCATATAGGCCTTTCTCAGCAGAGGCACTCAACATTGTTCTCCCATGCCTCTTGCCGCATCCAGAGAATATGAGGTCCCAGTATGGGGAATTTGTAACGCAACCGATGTCAAGAGTCATGATCAGGAATCATTCTCACCCCATTGAACCGTGGTCGACAACGACAATTCTTCAAAAGCTCTTGAACCCCCTGGTGATTCTAGTGACCAATAGGAGAAATGTGCTGTTGTCTAGCAGGAACAGAAGTGCTCTAATCTAATTCAGCTACAAGTATGTAGGCTAGTTCATTCTGAATGGTATAATCTGTCGGCGGATCAACCTAAGGCTTAGTAGAAAGTGGCCGGGTAAGAGTCTGTCACATTAATTTGTCGCCTCTTTCTGGTTTAAATTCCCAAGTAAATAGACTAACTTTGATACAAGTCAGGTTTGCAGCTATGTAGCCCTCTCCTGGTGCAAAGTTAGGGCATATGGATGTTTTCTGTGAGAAAATCGTTGTGTAACTAATGTTATAATGATGAAGAAAGGCATTTGTGATTACTTAGCTCCTGGCTTAATTATAATGTATGTCCAACTGGCACCTTTTTGTTGGCTTCTCAAGCTTAATGATCAAGACTCTGTGAGGCATGGATCTTGCTTAATAGTTAATACAAACAATTCGCTCAGATGTTTCATAGAAAATATGTCAACATCTGGCTGACCAAGACAATGACTGCTCAATACCCCCTCACCTAGCAACAAACGCATTATTATTGGCCAGCACTTCTTTTTTTCCGTTGGTTTGTCAAAACTAAACCTGCTTGGTATCTTTTAATGCAAAACAAGTCTCGATCTCACTAATTAAAGTTCGTCACCTTTATCTATCACCTAGGCCCTTCAACAGCTTGCTACTTTCACTTGATTTGGTTAGACAATGTATGGATGGTAAACAAGTATCGTTTTTTAGCAAAGGGAATATATCATCAACTATTCAATATAATTCCACACGATCTACTATAGTTTTGTTCAAGGAAGGGATTCTAGCCAATTGAATTGAAGGGATTTTCTAACCGATCCAAAGATCATTTCGATTCCATTAATAATAAGAATTTGAAATATCACATATTAATCATTTGTTATTTTGGTGCAATCAAATTATTAAAAAATATTGAATTTAATTTTAGTTTTAAATAAAAAAAATTATTTATAGATCGTTTTAATATGTTGATACCAAAAATAAATTTTAAAAAATAAAAAATATATTATTTTAATATATTTTCAAACAAAATAACAAGTCAAAAAAAATCCCGATGGAATACAATTTTTCTTTTTCATACATTTTTTTTCTTTAATAATAGCGGGGGATGTGTAACCTAATTAACTTTCCTCAAATAGGATTCCAAGAAACCGGTTTACGAGTATGATTCATGATAGCTAGATATGTAGACATCTCCACATCAATGTTATTTTTAGATTAAGAAAAAATATATGACAGATGTATTTATATATATATATATATATATATAAACAAAAAAAAAAACCAGTGGTGAAAACAAGTTTACTTCCAATTCCAGCTTTCTAAGCAATGTTACTTTGTAACATCTTCTTAATCTTAACGGTAATTTGAAAACAAAATTGAGAGAGATAAGAATGTTGTCGTTGGGTGGTGAGATTGCAAGAACTGGCGGGAATGATGATTACCCGCCATCACCTAACCATAATTTTCCCTTCATTTTCAAGAAACTGTTTCCTCTCAACAACTACTCGCCACCTGACCACTGCCTTCACTTTCACGTTCGCAATATTCTTTCTTCTTGTTCTTGTCATCCTTGGCTGCTTCCTGTTACGAGCCTTCGATCTCCATGGCAAATTCAAGATTT
>Ga0307517_10009377_pt1 | contig 13864 bp, 18 predicted proteins | sample 23_EM_MG_FD_194515 | JGI IMG/M metagenome (GOLD analysis project Ga0307517, IMG submission 194515) | Populus trichocarpa ectomycorrhiza microbial communities from riparian zone in the Pacific Northwest, United States - 23_EM | ecosystem: Host-associated > Plants > Roots > Unclassified | place...
GGGGCCTATAGAAATACTATAAGTCAATAGATGAATTCATTGTCATGAAGAAGCTATGTGTTCCTTTCACCAAAGGTATGTACCATGGCCCAATGACAACCATGATGCTTGAACTCATCATAAATTGCATGCATTATCAAATTTGAAGATTGCAAAAGTTTCTGTCTCATGCACACCATCAATCAGTAGCAACAGAACTAATCAATTGAAGTTGAACGCATCATAATATTTGCTGAAGAAGCAACTTAAACAGACACCTACCTGTGCTACTCGATCAATCTCTGACAACAGTAATACTTTCCGTGCTTCAGGTACTTTAAGGAAAAGAACTCGCCTGATTTCTTTGCTCAGACAGGAAGCACAAAGAAACTTAGAAACTTCAGATAATGAATGAAGAGCTCGCAATAAGAGTGGAAAAAAAGCTGTCTTTAAGACTGTCCATGCACATAACAATTTGGAACAAGAACACTTGTTAACTAGCTGAGGTACCAGCATCTCAGTCTATCAACCTACCAGGAATAATGGCATGTACAAAACCGATGACTTGACTAGCAAGGGCCAAGTGCTTTGAGGTAATAGACTTCAGACCCGACACCTGCAGCATGACATTGACCCCACTTAGTAGATAAATCAGCAACCAAGCTCACTTCAAATTGATTGTAAATGAAAGAGTATAAAATAAAATAATGCAAACAGGAAGAGTGAGAGAATAAAATGTGCATGGTATATCAGTTTGTTGGCAGGCACAAAGATAGATAAAGAAACCACTCAAGGCAAGACTGTGGCGTTTGGGGAATCAGTGGAGCACTTCAAAGCTATCAAGGATGAGATATCAAATAAGTACATTCGATCTAATAAGTACCTTGTGTCAGAATTGAGAAATTCTCTGACTCAAATCTTTAATATTCCCTTATTTATTACCTGTGTCTACAAACTGGGATAACTGACAGAACAAAGATCATAAATGCATGCAAGACAAAAAAAGCTTCGTTTGTCTTTATAATATTAACCAGAAAATGTTTGCAAAAAATGATATTAACCAGAAAATGTAGACCTTTTTCTGAGCATTAGGTTATTAAAATACAACAAATTGTAGAATGCAAATCTGACTTTTACCTGCATGGCACCAGCTCCAAGAATAAGTTGGCAAGTCCTTGTATTGAAGAATTTTAAGATCTCCACGACACGATGAACAACTTCTGAAGATAGTGTTGGCAAAAAATTATTCATATCCATGTATTCTGACAACATCTTCAGCAATATTAAGCCACTGAGAAAGAATATACACAAATGGCATCAGCAAATTGTTCGCTTCAGAAAGTTCTTTTGATGGTTGAAAAATAAAAATAGTTTGCAAAATGAAAATAACAATACACGGTAAGGAAATCTGTAGATGATAATCAGTCAAATACACAAGAGAAAGGTAAAGTGTCATCAAGTAATGGAATGCCAAGCCACACTGGCAATAACTAATGGCATTAATTATGTATGGGATGCAAGGATTTCTAGAGGAAATAAGGAAGATTTTGTTGAGGAATTCGCAACCACATGCAAAAAACTGCAAAAAAAAGGTAAAACAAGAAAACTAACCAGTTTACCATGTGATAACCAACACCTCCACAAGAAAGTGTTTGGGAAGTAGATTTTCCACGCTCCTTCGCATTATGATTGTTACTCTGAGCTGATGAAGTTGCAGCTATGACTTTATTGCTTTCAGTTGCCTCTGTTGAGGGAGTAGATTTCTTTTGCACAGAATTTTCCAAAGATATATCTGTAGAGTTCATTTGCACAAGTTCTTGTTCAGCATTTTGTGCTTCAGCATCAATCACAAGTGAACCATCATTGCCTGTGCCCACTTCACCATATCTGGTTGTCGCATCACCTTGAGTATCATTTAGGCCCACAGATTCAGAATAAAACAATGAAGCAACAATGGCCTGAAATTCATCAGGGACATCTACTTCCACCCACATCTCCTGATCAAGCACTGCCCTAATTTTTGTCATCTACATCCATCAAGGTAAAGGTTAGCCTGAAAACAAATTGCAAAGGTCTCACAAAAAACAAAGACCTAAATAAAGGGGAAGCTGGAAAAGGAAACTAACTCGCATTTCATGCTGGAAATCAACAAAAGCTTTAGCCTGTGATTGCATTGTTCCACGAATACTATAACCCAACCTTCCACCAATCTGTTTATGTTAGCATACAAACAGCATCACAGACACGAACAGCAAATTGTTTTCATTATGTAGAAAACTAAATAGCTGAATACCTTTTCAGTGGCAGTTATAAAATCTTGGGTGATGTTGTATATGCTTAAAAACTCCACCAATCTCAACTTTGGATGAAGAAGAGCACGGACACCAAGGAGCTTTGCCCATCTTCCATGAGCAGCATCACAAGCAGCAAAGACAGCTTCTGCATTCTCTCTCAATACATCGGCTCTGTCAAAGATTGTTACTTTCAGAAAACTACAAAGATTCAACAAATTTTTAATGAAAATAAAAATGAATCAACACCAATAATTTAGGGATGGAAACTGGAAAACCCAACTGAAGGTTCAACATTCCCTTCGTTGCCAGTCTTATTTCAGCAGGCACTGCTCTAACATCAAATGGCTAGATGGGATTTGAAGGTGGCCAAAATACCAGCCTATAAGAGAAGTGGCAGCCAGGCAGTGGCTAAGTAACAAGGGCAACTTGAAAAACCCATCATTGCAACAGAGCTTCTGATCATCATCAGCACTTTGGAGAGTACCTCCAAACATGGAGGCATTCCCAACCTTCTTCAAGTTTATTGATAATTCTTTTTTTTACAGCACTCTAAACTGGAAAGTTACTTGATGCCCAGTTCAGTTCAAGTTGTAAGAGATGGATACCAAATAAATTCATGCTCAACTATACTATTCCATAATAGATCAGGGTGAAGGAAAAACATAACTAATCCTGTTAAAATCTCTTTGGTTTTCATTATATGGAATTTCATAACAGTTTTTAAATCTTTTCTTTGCCAAGATATTACTCTATAACTAAAATGAAGAAGATGGCAACTTTTATTATGAAAAGTTGTTATACACAAATAGCACGAAACATAGCTCTTGAACTCAGATCCTTAAATAGAAACAACCCACAAATTTCCATAAAGATAAATTATAATTATAACAGATCTTATAATTATAACAGATCTGATCACAGGAAAATATCATGAAAGAACTCATAAAATAAATAACCATAACGTTGTACAAAATTATAAGCCCAGCCATTATTTATGTTGTGTAGTGATTCGTGCAACATCGCTTTTTTATATAGTGTTACTCTCACTTAAAAGCTTAACATCACTCGAATAATATTGTAAAACTATCACAACAAAGGGACAAGAGTTCACCTAAAATTTCTTGAAATATTTGAGGGACTTGCTGCATCATTTGCTTTCAGCTGAGATGAAGCAAACTTGGAAGTACTTCTCTGTGGAGAAAAGGGGAGAAGAGAACCACCTAGACCATCACTCTCATGAGCTGTTTCAGCAGCTGCTGCACCAACTGCAATTGCAGCAGCAACTGAATCAGCAGCATAGTGTCCGTCAACGCTACACATAATCCACTCAATTGCCTTTTTCACTTCAGCAGCCCGCACTAAGTGTGCCTGCATTCACTAAAAGAAAATAAATCATATTACTTCTTACTTAAAAGGCACATAATGAGAGAAAAAAATAGAAAATTGAATCAAGCTATGAAATCATGTCTATGATAATCAAGAAGTCAAAATTCAAACCAAGTTCACCATAAGCATAATTAGAAATTAGCAACCTAAGTATGAGTTTTTATAAATATATATAAAAAACAATACTGAAGAATTAACCCCGAACCAAGGAAAGAAGGTGAAAAAAATAGAAAAATACAAATTGGATTACATCATACTGTTAGAACTTCAAAGTACTGGCTTATGCGACGTGTAACAGTTTCTTGAAAAGTGGTTCCCTTGGTCTTACAAATAGACTACCTATTAAAATGGGCTAAAGCCCCCCATAATTTTGCAACCAGTCCATCCATCCAATCAACCTTGGACCACTGGACAGGCTAAGGTGCAGGGTAGACTACTATCTACTACAAACACGAATTCTGACCTGGGTATTCCATGCTAGTTCATGTGCCATGATTATATGAATAGTTCATTAAAATTACCAATCAAATCACAAGCAGGTTTAGTAGACAAGCACACTCAGTTCTATGATTACACAGTTTAAGCAAACTCAACACTTCAGTTTGAGTCCATAAGATAGATTCCTCATTATAATGTACAGCTTGTAAACCACAAACTCTTTTGAGCAAGGCCTAATCCAGCAACTATGCCCCCACAAAAAAATTAGATTTTGGTGGCAACAATCCACCTTCATTACATTCAGTTGGCCAGTATATCTCGGAATTAAAGTAAAAAATCACATCTAGTACATCATCAAGAACCTTAGAAACTATGTATTGAGGAAGATACTTGTGAAGTATACATTACCTGTACAATGTTGAAAATAGCACTTAAAAGTAGCACAAAATTTTCGGATGACAAGCTCCTTAACTTGCTTGCAAGTGATAAACCTCCACCTGAGTCACTCAGAAGTGTTAAAAAAGGAGAGAGAAAGGAGCAGAAACAGATACCAAGTAACTTGTCTGCAATCAAAAGTGCATCTTAAAGAAAATAGACAAGTTACTTCTGAATTAATAAACTCAGGGGGGAAGTGTTAAAATCTAGTATTATGTACTTACCATCTGTATCTGCTGTTCGCTCTGCAGGTGTGAGATCTGACTCCAGAGATTGGGCTGAAAAGGTAGGGAGCAGCTCTGCAACCGCATTCTTAATGGTGTTTTTCATACTGGCTGTAAGGGTATCTCGGTATATTCTCAACACAGGGGGGAGCTTGGCCTGAAAGAAATCACTGAAACAATGAGTCCAGTGCTAAACCAAGCACAATCAACTAGTTCCCCATAATCATTACTGATAAGCTCAAATTGCAGTACTGATAACAACTAACATCTGACAAACATGCTGAAGGATGGAACTATCTCCAACAGTCCCTATCAGGATCTGACTTCAGTATGACCATAATTTGGAAGAGTCTTATTGGATACAAGTAGAACCAGAAATTTATCCTACCCAAACTGGAAACAATATTTGATTTCTGGAATTTGAACTTACAAACTCACTATGCCCAAACAGTTCTTTCCTGTTTCTCTCGGTTAAGCAAGCCTTTCTATCAATGTGAATATCTTAAAATTTACTCATGTTGGGTAATTCATATAAAATCCTAAAACAAGAACCAAGATATGGAACCAAGGAGTAAATATCAACAGCAAGAGTAAAATTATATAAGTGTTTAACAGCAACAAACAACAGAAGAAGTTGTAACAAAGGCAGGTCAGAATAAAAACAAGGGGCAACTACATCAAGTCCATGAGCCAACTCTTCAAACAAAATATTCTGAGGGGAAAAATTTAACTTCAGAGACAGCATTTCCATGAAATAAAACTCACAGTTCTAAGTAACCCAACAATGAGAGGAAGAAGATGATCTCGAAAATTGGACGTCTCTTCATCATCCAACTTAACCTGCTAAACATGACAAAGAACAGCAGACATTACTGACCAAAATTCAATAAAGAAGATAAACTAAAATAGATATACTAATCATTAGAATAAACTAAAATAGATATACTAATCACTAGAAAGTCTGCAGAAGAACAGCTAGAAAAATTTTATTAGGCAAATCACAAGCATTAGTGAGATGGGATACACGGACATCAAGTGCAAAACCAACAACAGCCACTTATTTCCAACTTTATATGCTTGATAGTAATAGAAATCACGAAAAAGACAAATATCATAAGAATAAGCACAATGACAGGTCCAGCTTAAATGTGCTGGAGTGAGAATCTTAAGGTAAGACGTAGTTCATGACTCGAGGCCATGATAGACTAAATAATTTACATGCTGTATTAAACGTCTTAAAATGACATGAAATTCAAATGAATGCTTTCATGTCTACAAATATAATCATACTAAAGTACCCAAAAAAACCACATGTTCTTTTTCAAAAGAAGAAAATGGATAAGTAAAATTAAGCTTACTTCTTCATCTATTCCATTCATATATATGGAATCCCTGGCTTTTGCTTTGGATAAAAAAAGCAAATCTTTATCCCCAGCACCATGTATTGAAGCTCGCATAAATTCTGCTGAAAGGATGCTACAAAAACAAATGTAATAAGTTACAAAAGACCAACAAAATGGCATACATTCCCTTCTCTAAATTAAATGATATGACATTTTGTTTTGCATTATGTAACAAGCAGCACACTTCTCACAGATAACTACTTGACCTGATAGCTGGCAAAATTGCAAATACAAATAAAAGAACAAGACATCGTACACAGAGCACTAGCACCAGCCAATCTTAATAAACTTAAGGCAAACCATAAAATCCCATAAGCAGAAGCCAAGCAAGATAAAAGCTTATTTAATAGCCATTGCTGTAATCCACCCCCTCCCCCTTAACACTGCCCATCATTTGGAGACCTCATCAGGAAACTCTAGCTCAATCAATCATAGGTCTTCTTCCAACTTAAGAACAACCCTTCTGCCTCTACTCCTAACATTCCCCACTACCAAATTTGAACCCAAAACCATATCATCTATGGAAAGATGCAGTCATTTTGGCAAATATGAAGAGCATAAAGTGATAAATAGCAAAACCAATGCAAATGGCAGGTCACATTGGCAAATAACTGATGCAGTCATATTTTCAGAAGAAAAAAAAAAGGATACCTGTTTATGGACTCTATTGCAGCTGCCACATGATCCCGAAGGTGACGAAAACAATATAGACCAGTCAGCTCATCTCCATCCTATCAAAGACAGAAAACATAAGATTTCAAGCAAAACAATATGCATGTAACTCAATCAAACTTCTCATTACATCCATAAATCAAAATATACCAAGAACTGCTGCAAATCATCAGTAACATCCAATGCTCCGGCACAATCTGCAGATGCAACAAGCTGTATACCACAAAAAATTAACTTCCATTACAAATCATCAAGAAAACCGAAGAGCAACACCTCTATAACATATTTTTCATAACAAACCTATCTATGAATAGGCCCATCATTCCCTCTCAAATTTCGAATTAATCAAACAATATGCAATGCTAATTACCGATTAAAGCACCAAAAGAGCCTAATTAACCTAATCTAGGGTCATACATTAATTCCTATCAGTTACTTCTAACTTCACTCGATACGGAAAACAACAATCGAGCAAATATACTAACAAATTCAACTTAAATCCAACTAAAACAAACAAAAGGGCACACAAGAATTACCAATTTAAGCGTGGAGAGAGCCTGATTAACATACAAAATAAGCCTCAACTTATTCTGCAAAGAAACCAAATCCCCTCTACTAACATTCAGCTCATGAATCTCCCTCGCCGACTCCACCAAATCCTTATCCAAAACCCTAATAGTCTCCTTCAACTCCCTGATCCTCTCACACCCTTCCACAATCTTCCCATTCAAATCCTCCAACTGCCCTTGCGCCTCGAAAAACGAATTCGACCGCAACGATATCTCCTTCACCAAATGCAACTCCACCACATCCAAATACTGACTCAACTTCTCCTGCAACATCAAATTCGCCGCCGCATTGCTAAACGGACACGCGGCATGAAAGGTGGGCCCGTCTTCCAACGCAAAATCCTCTTTAAAATACAGTGCCGGAACTTCCCTCAAACACGCAACCAGCGCCTCCCCTTGCCCTACAGCAGCCAAATCCGAATTGGACTCCGCATCCGCCAAATCCGACTTCGATTCTTGATCAAGGTCGTTATTTTTAGAGTGGTTTTTGATGTCTTCGAAGCGGGAGTAGGTGTCGGAGACAGCAGATAAGTAGGGGAGGAAATCCGATCGGGAAATATCAGGTGGCGGTTGTTTGGGGAGTATGGGGGAGAAATCAGGAGGAGCTAGAGTGGTGGAGGAGGACCACCAGCCGAGCCAGGCGGAGGGATCGGTGGATTTGAAGGAGTGAGGGTTGTTGAGGATGGAGGAGAGGTTTTGGATATTTGTGGTATCAGATAGTGATTTTTTGAGAGGGGAATTGGAATTGGAATTGGAATTGAAGGAAGGGAGAGAATCCATGGCTTTGCTAGCAGTGTATCTAGGGATTTAGGAATCTGATGGAAGGCATGAAAAAGGACGAAATTGAATATAATTGAATTCCAGAGGGTTGGATCTAGAGAGAAAGGAGTATTTAGGATCTGAAGTGAAGGAAAGGAATTTACAGAGGGAGGGGAGGGAGGGAGGGAAAGAGGGAGGAGAGGGTGAAGGATCTGAAGTGATTGGGCCGATGAAGAATGAGTTGGGTCAGGGTGATATTTGGGCTGCGTCTTATAATGGTTTGGACTGATGGGCCAGTTTGGATTAATAGGATCAAGATAAAAAAGCCTGAAAGTGGGAGTCCTTTTGGGTTTCCCGAATTACTCCTTCGGTGGGACCCATGTATGGTTACCGTGGCCCTATATCGTTACTCAGTTTGGATAATGCCTCGTAAAAATTTTTAATTAATCAATCAATACGAATTAATTATTTTTATTAAAATAATTTTATTTTATTTATAAAAAATTAAAATTAACTCTGTTGATTTGTTAGTTTATTAAAAATTCATTCGAGTGAATTGAATTACACTTTGCTAATATTTTTTTATGTTCAACTTAAAATTCAATATTAATAGAGCATAAATCATAACTTTTCTAAATCAACTAATATAATTGAGTTAGATTTAATAATAATGATATGTGTCATTAACACTTACCATCATTACTAAATTCATGGAGCTGTGATTTGATCTTTAAAACTTCATGGATTTTTTATTTTTATTATATTGTTTAGGGACAAATTATTCATTTTATATTTTAAATGAACAATAACTTTTACTTGGTTGAGGGGTTTCTTGGTTTTTTATGCTTTAAATGCACGGTAAAATAACCATATGAACTTTAAAATAAAAAATAACAACTTATACTTAAGAGAACTTTGGTCTTTTCAAAACAAGTTTTTTGAAATTATCTATTTGAATAAGGGACAATTAAATCTTTGAACATATCTACAAATAATTTTAAAAAAGTAGTTGACGTGTGCGTAGCACGTGACAATAAGTAAAAGTGCATGAGCTATTTGGATGATGTGTGTGGCGTCTTTCAGTGATCAAACTTTATCACCCGTGATAGTGTTGGAAGCGACGTGTCATCTTCTTCGTAGTGGTGAGGATTGTATTCATAGCAGAGATGTGGTTGGCCTCCAGTGAACTTTTTTCCTTTCTTGTCGCTTTTCTCTCTTCTAACCCAAAAATTCACGCCACCCTTTCAAAAATCGATTGTATCATCCACTTTGTATTCCTATCAATCTTGGTCTTAATTTTTTTTTATTACTATTTATTTTGCTTTTAATGCTTTTTGAAGTTTTTTATTTCAATTTCATCATTATGCTTTTTATTTATTTAATTTTTATATTCGATTTGATCCTCATTTTTTTAATTGTTATTTTTTATGTTTTATTATTTTCTTGGTTTATTTATTTCTTTCAATTTTTTTCCTCGTCATTTTATTTCATTAAACTTTTTTTTATCTAATTTGATTCTCATTCTCTTGATTGTTATTTCTTTTATCATTTTCTTAATTTATTTTAATTTTCAATTTAGTCCCTCATCATTATCTTTCATTTAATTTTTATGTTAGTTTGGTCCTTAATATTTTAATTTCTATTTGTTTTACTTTTTTAATTTTAGATGATTATGAATTTTTCTTAGTAATTTTTTAGTGTTTGTCTTATATGATGTGATCGTGATCTCCTGACTCGGGTCACTGATTTCAGATATTAGCTTGATGTAACTTTGATCATTTTTTTATGCTCTTTTTTTAAAATTGATTATTTTTTAAATTTATCCTTTAACTTTAGGTTATCAGGTCTTGAGTTTCATGATTTGTTTTCACTATGCTTTCTACGGGTTATCCCAGGTCACGGGTTTATTGGGTTTTTTTTATATATTTTTTTTAATTTAATTTTTTTCTTCAACTTAATCCCTCGACATTAAATTATTGGCCCTTGAACTTCATAGTTTTTTCCGCTTTCCTTTTAGTGGGGTTATTCTAATCTAATATCCCGAGTCATTATTTTGTCAAATTAACCCAAGTTTACTCAAGTTTTTTTCAATATTTTTTTATTTGAAATTGATTATTTTTTTCAATCTCATCATTTGACATTAGGTTATTAGACCTTGAACTTTTTTATTTTCTCTATTGTCCTTTCTGTGGGGTTATTCTGGGTCATGAGTTAGTCAGGTTAACTAAGATTGTCTCCGGTTTTTCTTTCGATGTTTTTTTATTGATTTAACTTCGGTCATTTTCCTAGGACCTTTTTAAAAAACCTAATTTTTTAATCCTGATCTTATATTGCGGATGGCGAATTAGCCGAGTAAATCCGAGTTGACTCGAGTTTTTTCTTTGACGTTTTGTGTTTTAAAATTGTTTTTTTATTTCATCTTTTAATATTAAATTATGGGGCCTTGAGCTTTGTGAATTTTTTTTTTTTTTTATTATCACTAGTTGCATGTTAGTTAACTTATATTATCATCACTTGACATTTGTTTTTAAGTTGTGGTGGTGGGAAAGGCACTAAAAGGTGGGAAAATCTATAGAGAAGTGGGAAATCGCATTTCGACATCTTAAAGAGATCCTTGTGGTCTCTGTAGAGACTAATTACAGAGACGAAAATGTTTATCCTTGTCTTAAGATGAGTTATAATTATTTGGAAAGCAAGGCCAAGTTATTTCTAGAAGATCAAGAAATTCTTACCGAGGACGTGACTAGATGTTAGACACTGACAAAGAAGAACATGTGAGAAAGCATGATTTGGTTCGCCACGTTTCTGTCCAGATAGCATCGCAAGGAGAGCATGTATTCTTGGTGAAAACTGGCATGGAGTTACAGGAGTGGCCAAGCTATGAGGCCTTCATGGTTCTTCTATTGAAGAACTGCGGGATGAATTAGTAGGAGAGCTCAGTGGTCAAGATTGCTGGACTTGAGATCGTGCGAGCAGCTATAAAGGGTTCCTGTGAACTTGATTGAGAGATTGGAGAACTTAGAAGAGCTATACTCTGGGGAAAAGCTTCAAACAATGGCGTGTTGCGGAGACAAGCTCGCAAAGAATCAATGCTAGCCTTACAAAACTAAATTCATTGTCTCAGTTGGCTGTATTATTCTTGAAAGTACCTGACATCAATATCAAGATTTACTAAGTGTAATCTGTGGATCTTCTGGTTTACAAACACCTGAACTGGTTCAGGATTTAAGCTGTTGCTGCTGTCAACCAACTGGCACAGAAGAACTCAAGATGATGAACAGAAAACACTATCTAGAAAAGAACAAGTAGTAGAAGAAGAAGAAACAAAATGTTCCTCATGTTTATTTGGTCAGTGCCAAATTGAGCAAGATATTCCTCAAGATAGTGCTCAAGATGGGAAAGAGCACCTAGATCAGGATACTGACAATAGGGAAAACTCGGGAGAGGTTATTCAAGAAAGTCATTACAATGAACCTGAAAACCTTCAAAAGGCTTCAGAAGAAATTGTGGAATAAACTTCTCTTTCTCTCTCTACCCAAGTAATGCACTCAGGCAATCAGCAGGAAATGCCAAAGGAAATTGTCCTTGAGCCTGAAGTTATGACTGAAACAACTACAAGTTGCAAGACCCCAACAATAGAGACTGAGCCCGGATCATCAGTTCCAAATTGTACAAATTCTTTGACAAGGTTAACTTTCATTCCTGCTTAAACCTTACTTGCATTTGATTAACTTTTAAAGTAACATACTTAATTTGAATTTTTTGCAGCCTCCAGCTTTTGCTGAAGCAATGCGAATATATGAAGTAGCAAAGTCCAAGAGAAGCTCCGGCAGAGCATCAGGTTCCTCGCAGACGACTTCCAAAACCCAAAATCTCTGAAGTTTCTGAAAAGAATTTTGATGAAGACAGAAAGAGATTAAGTGAGCTGCTCAATATGAAAGCTGGGGATCTTGTTGATGCTCAAGAATTTGAGGAACTTCAGGACTTGCTGGCGAAAGTCAATTCAGTTGGGAAAGATGGTCTCCCTATTGAGGCTCAGGTTGATGTTGCGGATATTGCCAATTCTGTTAAATTCTATGGCAGGAGCATGCTGGGCATTGGTAAGAAGAAATCTGAAGTGGCAAAGCAAGTTTAGGAAAAGGTGAATGCAGACCTGCAAATGTTCCTCGATGAACGTGGAATGTTAGAAGTTGAGAATAGTTTCAGAAAGGTTTCTGAAGGGGTTTGATATTTTTCTTATTGCTTATTGCTTGATGAATGTTCAATATACCTTGGCTATTTGTATAGTCTCATATTGTAATCTGACTGGAGTTCTAATAAAAAAATTGCAACAGTAATGAAAATAATCCTAATCTAAGACATAATCTAAGATAGATAATTCTTGTTAGAACTCAGAACTTATTCTGGACTCAGAACTCAGAAATCTTCAGAATTCTGAACTCACAAGTGAGAGATCCTAATCCTGTCACTTCTGCTTCTGACTTCAAATTGAATTCTGCCACATCATGGAAATCCTTGCTTCTCATCATTTTGCCACCACTTACTGAGATTTATGCTTTGGAAAAACAAATTCAGGATCTTCAGCTGCAACTGCAGAACAGAAAAGAATTACTTTCTGCTAAGCAACAAGACTTCATTAGCTTGTCCATAGAAACAGTCTCTTTAGTGGAAAACAAGAGTGAATTTGAGATCATTGACCTGTGCGTTCGACTTGTGACTTTGGAGGTAGAAGAGTAAAGGCAAGAAGAAAAATGGTGCAAATACAGGGAGGACATACTTGCCAAACTCGCTACTCTGAAATAATCTGACTGAATGACAATGAAACCATGGCTGTTGGTTGCAAGAAAATTCAGAGGTTTTCACTTTAAAGATTTGAATTTGGGTTGGCGCAATGAAGCCAAGAATGTTGACTCCAAGAATATTATGGCTCAGGCCATGTCCCCACAAAAAAAGTTGCAAAGATCATGCTGCAAAATTTCAATACTGCTACGTACTCTTTTTCTATGCTGCCAGCTTCAATCCACATGGATATCATTGCCAACAAAATTCTCTCCTTAATTTCAATCCTATCACTACAGGCTCATGTCAGTGACAAGCATGTGACATTGGCAAGAGGAAACAGGCTCTATCGAATTCGAAGAGCGGGACCAAACAAAAATATAAGGACTCGATTTCATCATGCATTAGAAGGGAAATTCATATTGAATTCTGCAAGCATGGACAGATGCTTTTCTTTAAATTTATTAGAAGCTTCTCCATTGGTTTGTTTATGTATTTCCACATTGAAGTGACAATTGTATCTGCATTCTTGCTGTCTTCTTGTTCACTAACCACATTAGCCTTTTGATGCCCCACCAAATTCTTCCAAGAGACGCTCGATAGTCTTTCTTGATGTAGCTTTCTCAATCTCAAATGCCTTCATGTCATCTCTGAGACCTGTATGATCGACAAGTGAAAGAGCGTTTTAGTGTATAAGAGTGGACCTGCGTTCAACGCCGAAAAAGAAATATTTTCTATTTATATCTAAATAATCTCCACATAATGCAGAAAAACTAACTTGGTCTATGCATAGCTTTGAGTGGCAGATGGGAGGCATTTGAACTGAAGAAGGATAGCAGATTCCTCATAAGCTCCATAGATTCAGCAGAGACCAGTATCTCCCTCTAAGTTACACCAAAAATGCACATAGGAATAAATTCAGTAAA
>Ga0307517_10009379_pt1 | contig 13864 bp, 10 predicted proteins | sample 23_EM_MG_FD_194515 | JGI IMG/M metagenome (GOLD analysis project Ga0307517, IMG submission 194515) | Populus trichocarpa ectomycorrhiza microbial communities from riparian zone in the Pacific Northwest, United States - 23_EM | ecosystem: Host-associated > Plants > Roots > Unclassified | place...
GTATATAAAATTTGAGAAGTTTTTGAATTGGTTTGGTCTAAATTCTCCCTTGTTTGTGTACTGTGGCAGATTCAACAAAAATGACTTTTGGACGTTCTTTTCATTTTTTTTACTCTTTATGCTACTAATATATTTTGAGACAACAACAAACCAAAATAACATCTTCTTTTTAAGGAACCCTAGATATAAAATACTAAGCTCTAGACATGAAATAATCTAAAACTGAATCAAGGATAACTAAAACTAAGTCAAAACTAACAAAGGAATAAAAAAGGATATAATTTGATTTTGGAGCCTAGCTGTGATTACCAACTAATATGGACCAAAGGTAAAACAACCCCCATTGAACCAAAGGTAACCCTGTACCTAAGAACCAAAGGTATTGGAAAAAGATTTGAACAAAAAGATAAATTTTTATCTAAGAACCCTAAGTATGCGAATGACGCCACGTAGTCAATTAATCTTTGATAAGTTAGTGTACGATCTTTGTCCCTGCAAAGAGAGGTTATTTTCCTACAAACAAACAAAAGAAAAACTCATGTTTGTTCTTTAACTTGCCACTCAAATTTGCAGTTGAAAAAAACATGATATAGTCTCCTTTAACTAAACCTAATGAACCCCTTTTGAGTTACAAGCTAATGAACCTAAACTAGTAATCTGCTACCATAAGTGCAATAATGAAATAAACCCCTAAGAAATGTCTAAAGGGATATAACAAACCCAAATTAAAAATAATTATTCAGCATTAAATAAACAAATAAAATAGGATAATAAAAACAAAGTCTTCATGCTAAAATTCTCCATGTAGCCCGAGTCTCCAATTTTTGCACATTCTTGGTAGATTTATGAATGAATTACTAGGCCTACCATATATGGTTGGAAAGACTGAGATGTTTAGTTTTCAGCCCAACTTAAATCACAAAAAAAATTCACTTGTATCTCCAGATATATCTCAAACAGTACATGAAGGTCTAGAGTAGCAGATTTGAAATTATATGTTCCTGAACTTCATTTGAACTGAAAGTTTACCAAAACATATTTTCATGTCTCTAGTATCTCCTTCTAAAATTTCAGCTCAATACAAAATACAATTTGAAAGATATGCCCAATCTTGCAAACCTGGTCAATAGACATTTTAAGGCAAAATTCGTATCAGGTAAGTTATTACAAACTATAAAAATGCATTAGGATGGATCATAGCTGATATAAAAGGAATTAGTGCTTTTATTTGCACACATAAACTTTATTTGGAGGAAAATGTTAAACCTTCTAGAGAAATCCAACGAAGGCTTAATCCTCATATGAAAGAAGTAGTGCGAAATGAAATCATTAAGCTTCTAAATAATGGAATCATTTACCCTATTTCTGACGGCAAATGGGTAAGTCTTACCTAAGTTGTACCAAAAAGTATGGAGCCACTATAATAACAAATGAGAAAAATGAATTAATTCTAACTAAGATTATTTCTTGTTGGCACATGTGTATTGACTATAGGAAACTTAACTCAATGACTAGAAAAGATAATTTTTCTTTATCTTTCATAAACCAAATCCTAAAAAGAGTTTGAGTTCAAGAGTTTTATTGTTTCCTAGATAGCTATTCAGGTTAGAACCAAATTGAAATTGCACTTAAAGATCAAGAGAAAACTACTTTCACATATTCATGTGGTAATTTTGCATATCAAACAATGCATTTTGGATTATGCATTACATCGGTTACATTTCAAAGATGCATGCTTAGCATATTTAGTGATATGATTGAATGTTTTCCTGAAATTTTTATGGATATTTTTTCTGTTTTTAGTGGTTCATTTGATTATTGTTTAATAAACTTGGAAAAGGTCTTGAGTAGGTGTGAAGAGAAGAGTCTTGTGCTAAATTGGAAAAAAAAATATCATTTTCGGTAACAAACAATATTGTATTTGATCATATTGTTTTATCAACAAGAATTGAGGTTGACAAGTCTAAAATCAAATTAATTTCCAACTTGCCAACACTAAAATCCATTAAAGATGTTAGATCATTTTTAGGACATGATGTTTTTTATAGGAGGTTTATCAAAGATTTTAGTGTAATATCTAAGTCATTGTGTAACCTCATAGCAAAGGATAATGTTTTTTAATGGAATGAATATTGTGAAGAAGCCTTTTTTATACTTAAAACCTTGCTTACTTTTACTCCTATCATTCAACCTCCTAATTGGTCATCATTACCTATTGAAATAATGTGTGATGCTAGTGATTATGTCATGGGTGCTGTTTTAGGACAAAGAAAAGATAAGAAATCTTATGTGATTTACTATGCAAGTAAAACTTTAAATAATGCTTAAATTAATTACTCCACCACTAAAAAGGAATTACTTGCAGTTGTATTTGCATGTGAAAAATTTAGATCTTATCTTATTGGCTCACCTTTTGTTGTTTTTAGTGATTTTATCTTATGAGCATGTGAAAAAAACTCAATGTTTTGCATAATAAGCTTTGTAAAGAAAAGAAAAAGAAAAAGATCTTATTATCTTGGGCGACCTGTCCACATAAGCTCACAGTGGTCTATTTTCAGGGGCGACCAGCTCACACACTCACAGTGGTCTATTTTCACGGGCGACCTACCCACACACGCTCACACTGGTCTATTTTCACGGGCGACCTGCCCACACACACTTACACTGATCTATTTTCAGGGGCGACCTGCCCAAGTGGAAAAAGGAAATAGTGGTCTCACTGTATTGGGTGACCTACCCAAGCGAAAGAATGACCTCATTATAATGGGTGACCTATCCAGATAAAAAAACATGGAGAATTGGTCGCGTTGTAATGGGTGACCTACCCAGAAAAATGTTGGTCTCATTGTAATGGGTGACCTACCCAAGAAAAAAGGAAAGAGTGGTCTTATTGTAATGGGTGACCCACCCAAGTGGAAGAATGGTCTCATTGTAATAGGTGACCTACCCAGATAAAAAAAATATTGAGAATTGGTCACGTTGTAATGGGTGACCTACCTAAAAAAACGTTGGTCTCATTGTAAGGGGTGACCTACCCAAAGAAAAAGGAAAGAGTGGTCTCATTGTAATGGGTGACCTACCCAGAAAAATGTTGGTTTCATTGTAATGGGTGACCTACCCAAGAAAAAAGAAAAGAGTGGTCTCATTGTAATGGGTGACCTACCCAAGTGGAAGAATGACCTCATTGTAATGGGTGACCTACCCAAGTGGAAGAATGACCTCATTGTAATGGGTGACCTACCCAAATAAAAAAAACATGGAGAATTGGTCGCGTTGTAATGGGTGACCTACCCAGAAAAATGTTGGTCTCATTGTAATGGTTGACCTACCCAGAAAAATGTTGGTCTCATTGTAATGGGTGACCTACCCAAGAGAAAAAAAGAAAGAGTGGTCTTATTGTAATGGGTGACCTACCCAGGTGAAAGAATGGCCTCATTGTAATGGGTGACCTACCCAGATAAAAAAAACATGGAGAATTGGTCGCGTTGTAATGGGTGACCTACCCAAGGAAAAAGAAAAGAGTGGTCTCATTGTAATGGGTGACCTACCCAAATAAAAAAAACATGGAGAATTGGTCGCGTTGTAATGGGTGACCTACCCAGAAAAAGTGTTGGCTCAAAGGCGCACTCGAAAGGAGGTAGGGTTAGAAAACGCACTACCTAAGAGATGGTGGCTCAAAGGCGCACTCGAAAGGAGGTAGGGTTAGAAAACGCACTACCTAAGAGATGGTGGCTCAAAGGCGCACTCGAAAGGATGTAGGGTTAGAAAACGCACTGCCTGAGAAGTGAGGGCTCAAAGGCGCACTCAAAAAGAGGTAGGGTTAGAAAACGCACTACCTGAGGTGATGATGAAACACCGATCTGACAATGTTGAAAACAATGCATTATGATCAATATGCATGTATACTTAACTGAGAAGTATAGGTCCCTATTTCTTCATGGTGTCTTCCTTTTCTCAAAAGTTGGAGTGTTGGTAGTGAACTTCGATGGCTTCTTCGCTCTTGCTTACTCGAGTCATCTCTTATGATCTTGACCTCTAGGAAGGACTTGATATCATCATACTTCTTTGTCCTCCGCCCTTTATCTCAAAGGTTGTCAATTTTGCTCGGCATTTTTCTTAGAAAGAGGATCATGGAGCCAGCCCTACCATGTGTTTTTTATTGCCCCCAGCTTGATCATGCCCCCAAGTATTCAAATCGGGTTTTCTTTGGGGATAAGGCTATATGGAGGAAGATTTGGTTTTTTGACAAGGAATTGTCTTCCTGCCGAATTTTTGGAATTTCAAAGCTATTCCAGACACATAAATCATTTTAACATTGATTCAAAGCAAACTCATTTTGCAGAAATTCAAATGATTCCTATGGAGAGGTTTTCAGAAGTGATGAAAACTTTTTGTTTTGATTTTGGTGAAAATGTGAAGTGACGTTTGGTTAGTCAAAAAATGGTTCAAAATTCAATTTGAGAGTTACATAGAACCAATTTTCAAAGCATTTATTTTATTTGCATGAATAACGATTTGGTTTGCATGAGAAAGCACTGCCTATCGATCCAGATTGCTTGCCTTTGATCAGAAATGGCTTGATTAGGCACGTAATATAGGCTTTGGCTATTGGTTATGAAGAATGGGATATTTGCAAGCTCATAACGTGTTTAAAGGATTTCCAGACTAAGGATCACTGTGCTTGTTTCTTGACCTTTTGTCATTTGAATTTATTTCTGAAATGGTCTATCGTGCCCTCCAATGTTGGGTTTGGGCTTTTTCTCTTTGTTTTCTTCATTCTTCACTTGGTTGAACATAATCAAATCAGTTATTTTTGTGATAAGCTCAAATCTTTTAGATCCTTTGGATTTTGTTTTTCATGTCCCCCAGTTTTGTTTGAGCGTTTTTGATCATTTCATCCCCCCAGTGTTATTTGAGGCACTTTTCAGTATTGAGGATTTTGGTATGTCTCTCGCACTTGCCCCCTAATGTAGGGTGTGATCCTAGCCAAGGTTATTTTCAAAAACTTTACTAGGCTCAAAAGGGACTGCAAAGGATATATTTTTAGCTTCGTGAAAGGATTATCAGAGATGACCTTTCTTCATCTCAAATACATGCATTTAGGATCGGTAAGCCTTGCTTTCATGCGAGTATGCAAAGTGATTTCTCATTATTCATTCAAATAAAACTCAGCTTTAGAGTCACTTCATGGTGTTTTTGTTTTTGGTTTTTTTTTTCAGGTTTTCTCAGAGTAAGGAATCACTTGAACTTCCAGAATTTGTTTGTTTGAACAAACACCAATACGATTTTTGTTTTGTACTAAACTTTGAATTCCTAAAAATTCTTGTGAACATATGAGATCATGCATTGTTTTGGGAAGAAAAGGGAAAACACCAGTGGTTTCGTGAGTAAAGGTTGTGCTCAATGTGTTATTTAAATGAAACAACAACAAAAATGAGAAAAATACATGATCTTGTTAACAAGAAGGGCTCATTTGACAGAGAAAGTCTTGTGGTATTATGAGCTTACCAACAAGACTGAAACAGGTTGAAACAAAAATTAAAAAGCTTTGCAAGCATGATCAAACAGAGCTAGTTATTTTTTTGGCAGAACAAGAATAGGCTCCATTCTGCAACTGTGATGCAATTCCCCTTCGGTCAGCCTTTCCACAAAAGCTTTTGCAGAAATGTTGGATTGTGTTGAGGCCCTTGACCATGTTTACCCTTTATTTCTTCGGGCTGAGTCGTTGTTAGGGTTTGAACAAAGATGAGAGGTTGGTTGGACGGAACTTCACCCGTGTATGTTTTCTAGTATTTGCTCGAGTAAGCTGGTGAGGCGAGCCACACTTGTCTTCATAGACTCCAACTCTTCTTGAAAATGGGCGTCACGGTGAGCGCGCTCTTCATCTTCCATGTTTCTCGCTCGAAGTCGGGTGTTGTAGACTCTTTGGGGACCTATATTTCAACCTGGTGTGTATGTATGTTATTTACAATGATGTATGCAAATGTATGTACATGTGTATTGGTTATGGATGACTATATTAGGGAGCTTATACTCTAAGGATAGGTTCTGGGCCATTACATGATGGGTAGGCTTTCTACCTAGTCTCAAAAGGGTCTCTTGTTGTCCCAGTGATCACCCTCATGAAGGCAATATAGGGGCTCAGTAGGTAATGGGATGACATATGCACCAATCATTACCAGTCTAAACACTCAGCGAAGAGTTGGGGTTTACACAAACTTAAACCTTGACTAAAAGTCGTAAGGTAAGCTGCTAGTCCCCCACTTAACCTAAAGTTTTTCAGTCTAAATTCCCCTTTTATGTCAATGATGCATGAAATAATTTTATACAATGCATGAACAAATATGTACAAAATTAAAGCGTATGAGCAAATGAGAAAATGAATAACACCCAAACCAAACAATAAAACATGATAATCAGACAAAAACAAAGCTTAGTCCATAAGGTCCCCAACGGAGTCACCATTCTGTCGCACATGTGCGGCATCGCGGCGATCGTCCTCCACACTCATGTGTGTGTATCTGGAAAATATAGGGAGACAAGGAATTCTTGTCTTTTTATCAGTGGAAAAAATAGAATGGGAGTCGCCACCTAGTATTCTGGTCACTAGGAACCCTAACTGGTCTCGGAGATCGGGTACAGAGACTGGTTGCGTAAAGGGAAGGTATTAGCACCCCAAATACACCCTACCTAAGGTAAGCTGCATTATTTTATTTGTCTAATCAAAATCTAAGGTTTAGTCGCATTTTCTAATTGTTGGTTCTATTTGTCTAAGATTCAAGAAAAGCCCTCCTCAATAAGGAGGTTCTTATCTTAATGAGGTAAAACCTAACCGTTCTAGCGTGAAATAAAAAAAACTACCTTTTTAATATCGGGAGTACATTTTATGTATAAATTCGTAATCCTGGATATTAAAAGAAAATAAAATAATTTTTTTGGATTTTTTAAAAATATTGGCCAAGTTCTCGTGACTTTAATAAACTGGTTATTAAAGCCAAAATGCATGCTAAAACATAATTTTTTTTTGAAGTTTTATTTGTTGTATGAAAATACACTATGATTTTTTTTGCTTTTAGAGGCTTGGCCGTATGCATGAAAACAAAGACTTGGTCAAGTCTCTGAAAGTTAGTGTGGCTCGCTTCACTAGCTTATTTGAGCAAGCACTTAGAAATTCCTCTAGTGAAGGTCCTTTTAACCAACCCGTCACTTTTGTTCAGACCCCAACAACAGCTCAGCCCAAAGAAATAATGGGCGAACATGGTTAGAAGCCCTAACACAATCCAGCATTTGTGTAGTCAGCAACACTAGCACCGGCCCTTGCAGTTATAGATCTATATGCCAATGAGTCCCACAAGACCAAGTCATCCAATGACATTGATTAAGATAACATGGTAGCACTAGAAGCCAGAATTAGGGCTATTGAAGGGGTAAGTTTGTATGATCCAGTATAGGCTGTAGAGATGTGTCTAGTACCAAAGAAGTTTCAAGTTCCTAAATTCATCAAATACACCGGAACATAATGCCCCATTACCCATCTCAAATCCTACTACAACACAATGCTCGGATCTTGGTGTTGATGAGAAGCTACTGATGCACTTTTTCCAAGATAGTTTGAGTCGGGCGACATTGAGTTGGTACATGAACTAAACAACACCAAGATTTGCAGATGGAAAGATTTAATAGATGCTCTCATCAAGAAATATAAGTACAATATGAACATTGCTCTCGATATAATTAACTTGTCCAATCTAGAGAAAGGCAACAAGAAAAGCATAAGGGAGTATGCTTAAACATGGAGAAATCTAACTGCATAGGTGCATCCCTCACTTTTAGACAAAGAGATGGTCACTTTATTTGCCAACACGCTCAAGACATCGTACTATGAGCATGTGATGGGTAGTTCGACCCAACAATTCACTAACGTTGTGGCAGCAGTTGAGCATATCAAACAAAGAGTCATGAGTGTTATAACTTTTATGACCATCAAGTAAAAGATCTTCGAAGAAAAAAGGAAGGAGGTTGACCATGTTGAATGTGACTATAGGGGTAGGAAAAACCAATTTCAAAACTACCACACTCCATCCCAAATTACCAACATCAATTTCAACCTTTCATTTCCTACTAGAAAACCTGAGTCTCAAATAAAAAACCAAACTAAGAGTTTTTAAAAAGTCCAGGAATAACTACCTCCATTACTGCTGCCCCTAAATGAGATGTATCAGAAGCTACTAAGAATTGAACATGTAAATCTCGAACCCCTAACACCTCTTCAACCACTTTACCCTAACCGGTACAAATGTGACCTCACCTGCGAGTACCTTCAAAGAAGAAGCTCATTCAGTTGATTAAAGCTAGGTGTGTAACATTCAAAGAAACTCTGAACATGAGTACAAATCCTCTACCCAATCATGCTTCAAGTAGTGGATCAATAAATGCACTAGAGGCAGAATGCCTGAGAAATTTAAAAGCACCAATGGTAAGAGCAGGGTGCGAAAAAGGCAGGATGAATACTTGCGGGACTTGAATTTAAAAGGGTATCCATAGAGGATGAATTTCTATCGTAGTTTTTTGTCCACACCGTGGATGAGATCCCTGTAAGAGCTTTCATAAAAAGGCTAGCTAGAGGGGAAATGTTCCAAAATCAGAAGATTGAACCTGCCTCTATTATTGCTTTTTGTTTGATCATGTCTATTTTGACCTGTTTTAGTCTTGTTGGCAACTTGGCTTATAATGCCAAAAGACTTTCTTTATCAAATGAGCCTTTCCTTTTAATAAGATCATGTGTTTTTTTATGTTCATGATGTGCTTTCATTTTTGTTGTTTCATGCAAATAACACACCTACACAAGCATACCATTTCCTCAAAAAACCACTGCACCAAGAATTCTTTAGTATGTTTCCCTTTCTTAAAAAACTATGCTTGATCTCATGTTTTCACATGGATTTTTAGGAAATCAAAGTCTTAATACAAACAACAAAATTGGTGTTTGTTCTAACAGACAAGTTCTGGAAATTCAAATGATATCCTAGAAAGGTCATCATACACTTAGAAAAAACCCGAAGAACAACCTAAACACCATGAGATGACTTCAAAGCTGAGTTTTAGCTGAATGGATAATGAGAAACCATTTTGCATATTCAAATGAAAGAAAGCCAAGCTTACCGATTCTGAATACATGCGTTTGAAATGAGAAAATGCCAGCTTTGATAGTCCTTTCACAAAACTAAAAAATCCCTTAGAGTCCTCTTTTGAGCCTAATACGTTTTTCTTAAAAAATAACATTGGCTACGATCACACCCCATACTACGAGGCAAGTACGAGAAATATGCAAAAAAATTCCTCAATAATTAAAAGTGCCCAAACAAAGCTAAGGAGCATGAAAGAATCTAAAGGGTCTAAAAGGTTTGAGCATACCATAAAAATAACTAATATGATGATGCTCCAAACCAAATGAAGAAAACAAAGAGAAAAAGCCCAATTGCGACACCGAGGGGTATGATGAACCATTTTACAAATCAATTTAACGGACACAAAGGTCTGGAAATAAACACTAGTGATTCTTAGTCTTGAAATCCCTTAAACATCTTTTAAGCATACAAATATCTTTTTACTTCATAACCAGAGTCTAAGCCTACATTGCGTGCCCAATCAAGCCCTTTTTTATCAAAGGCAGACAATCTGGATCGGTAAGCAATGCTTTCTCATGCGAAACAAACTCCATTATTCATACAAATAAAATGAATGCTTTGAAGAATGGTTCTCTGAAACCCTCAAATTGAAGCTTGAACCCCTTTGACCAACAAAATGTCACTTCACATTTTCACCGAAAGCAAACAAAAATTTTCAACACATATGAAGACATGTCCATAGGAATCACTTGAATTTCTTCAGAATAAGTTTGCTTTAAACCGATGTCAAAATGATTTTTGTGTTTGGAATAGCTTTGAAATTCTAAAAATTCTCCATGAAAACAACTCATTGTAAATAACCAAATCTTCTTTCGCATAGTCTTATCCCAAAAAAAACCCTAAATTAAACACTTGGGGGCATGATCAGGCTGAGGGGGCAATCCAGAAAACACATAATAGGTTGGCTCCACAATTCCTTTTATAAGAAAACATAAAATATAAGGCAGAGCTGACGACTTTTGAGATAAAGGTTTGCAAGTATGCTGATGTCATGCCCTTCCTAAAGGTCAAGATCACAAACTTGTGACTCGAGTAAGCAAGAGCGAAAAAACCATCAAAGCTTACTACAGAGACTCAAACTTTCAAGAAGGAGGAAAGTCAATGAAGAAAGGGGACCTATATTTCTCAAGTACGTATGCATGTTTATTGATTATAATGCATTATCCCTTTCTCTTTTAAGTGCGCTTTTGAACCCTCACTTCGAATATTTTTAGAAGGATTGACCATTTCTTGATCTGGTGAATCTGTTATCACCATTCTTTTTTCTTCTTTACAAAGCATACTATCTAAAGTCTCTTACGAGACTTTTTATAGTATGCATTATAAAGAGGGGGCAACTATCATAACCTATTTTTTGGTTATTTTCCAAATTCACCTTTTTCTTTCCAAATAAAAATCAAAAAATAAAATAAACACTAGCATTTTGGCAAAAGCAAGCTAAGAGGATTTCACATGTAGGAAAAAAAAATCAAACTGCAATTTTGGATGGAATCGGGAGCCTAATTCTACCCTATTTTACCCAAAACTAGAAAGACAATACAAATTCAAAGTCAAGTTACGTGATTATTGGACGAATCTATATAAAAATTAAGCGTAAAGACATAATTAGATTTTTAATAGGCCAATTTGATTTAATCATGGGTCAAATTAAAGTTTAATTATGTTTGAGAATTAATTTGGGTCCAATTAAAGGATTTAATTAGATTTAAGGACTTAATTATACTTTAAATTGGTCAAATTAATTTTATTAGGGGCTTAATTGATGAAATATTAAGTTTGGGAGCCTAATTTGGGCTTAATTAAGAAGTTTAAAATTTTAGGAGACCAAATTATTTTTTACCAAGTTAATTGTTTGAAATTAGGGGTAAAATTGCTAGAAAAATGACCGTTTTGAAATTAAAGGCTAAATTGAAGAAATTCGCAGCTAAGAATCATTTTGAAAAAGACGTTGAACTCTAAGACCTAATTGGATAAAATCAGGAGTGAAATTTAAGAGATTTGAAAATTTAATGGTTAATTAGGGGCTAAATTGAAGAAATTCAAAACCAAGGACAAAAATAAAAAAGGTGCTAAAATCTGAGGCTGAAATTGAAGTTTGTCAGGGGAAAAATTGAACAAAATTAAAAGTTTGAAGACAATCAGGGGTGTAATTGAGAGAAATCATAACTCGAAGGACCAAAATAAACTTTACCAAAACGGCGCCGTTTTGGGTTAACTATTCATCTTCTTCTTCAGGTTTTCACCTGAAAAACTGCTCGAGTGGCCTCATTTCCAAGGCATTTAATGCTTCATCTCTCTATCAAATTTGACAAAACTTCTTTTTTGGTTGATTGACGCCATAGTGGTTGTGACACCGCCCCAAAGTAGCCAACCCGACCAGCTCTTTCCTGTAACAAATCTGATAGCCCGTGATAGCCACTTTGAACCAATGGTTGAGATCCTTCTGGGTTGCAATCAAGGGCCAAGATTTGGCAACATTATGGACAAAATGTCCCTTTTCCACCCCTTATAAATGGGTGGATTTCATGGTCTGAAATGGGGGAAATCAAAAGCCAAAGTTTGAAAAAAACCGACCCCTACCCCTATTTTCTAGCCTTTTTCTTCTCTCTCCACCGCTGATCTCAGTCGCTTCTTCTCCTCCTCAACTATTGTGTCCTCACTCACCATGACCTCAGAATCACCAAAAGTTTCCAAACCAACCACCAGCCGGCCATCTCACATTAGGAGCAGCCACCGCGAGCTTCCCTCTTCCTCTACAAGCTTCTACTTCATCCTCTCACAGCTAACATCAACCGCCATTTCTTCCACCAACGCCTCCTGAGCCACCGCACAGACCTCCTCATCACAGCCACGACCCAAGGCGCTTTGGTCTGGAAAGGTTTCCAGACCCAAGGTGTTTGGACCTAACCAGTTGCCAGACCCAAAGTGCCTAGACTAGGCGCTAGTCACGTCCAAAGTGCTTGGACTTGGCGGGCTACCAAGTCTAAATTAACATGGGTCTGGAATGTTTGTCAAACCCAAGCTAACGTGGGTCAGACATGTTTGTCAGACCCAAGTGCCTGGCTTACCAGGCCCGCAAGCACCTGGCCTGGTTATTGTTTTATGTTTTCTTTTAAAAAAAATCAGTTTTTTTAAATAATGCATTATTTGTGTATATTTTTCAAATAAATTTCTGGTTTATGTTTTAATTAGATTGTGCTTATTTTTAAATGATATTGGGTGTGTTTAGTTTTTAGAGAGGCATGTATGATTTATCTGTGATTTTTTCTTAATTTAATATAGATTAATTTTTTTTAATATTAATTTTTTTATAGAATTTTTAATAAGTGCGGTCATGAATTGTTTTTTTGTATATATAATTATTGTTCAATATATTTATTATGGTCTGTCATATTGCCAAATCCATAAATCTAACTTTCAACTCTCATTATCATTTATATTATTTGTGAATCAGCACACAACATCATGCGTGCCATCAATCTGGTTGATGCTATAAAAAAGGCCTTACAAGCTCTCCATTTATTAATTCAAAGTCGAAAAAAAATAAAAAACTGCCAAGTAACTTGATATAAGAATGGGAAAGATAGCAATCCAGCTCCTCGTTTTGATTCAGTCGTTCTTGTTTCGCGTATCCCCCTGATAACATCTCAAGAAGTTGGTGAGACTGCGGTTATCAATTATCATGGCATCACTGTTAATTTTGTATACGACACACATAGCCATGCATTAGCATTAGACGTGGCCTTAACTTTAAAGCTTTTTTGTTCAACTTCTCCATACACTAGCATAATATATTTCATAGCTGGCTACTACTACATTTTAAATTAATATTGGTTTTTTTAGCTAAAAGCATTCAAGGACATTGCGTTTAATTTCTTGAACAAAAAAAAACGAGTTACACAAATTATTTTTTTTTCAAATTAAACTAATCGGGGAAACAATTTTTTACTTGTATTAGTTACTAAGTACTTACCAAAAATACAAATAATTTATATTTACAATTTTGATAATTGTTTCCTTTTATCATTCATTGTGGGCGTTGGATGAGAAAGATTTTGATTATGATATATTCAAATGGTGGGAAGGGACCTGGTTAACGGGGTGCTTGTAGCAATGGATATATGCAATATCCTAATTGATCTATTGAATGAGAGTGTTGAGATTTTCAGTTTATACTGAAAAATAGAAAGGTTTCTGAAACTGTGAAAATTATCTCTAAATTATAGAGACGAGAAATAGGGTTTCTCAAGTCCTAAGAGAAAATTTTGAAGTCCAAATGGTGAAAGCATGCAGTTCAATGGGGAAGGATTTATATTTATAAGTTGGTAAATTGTTTTTTTTTTTTTTTTTCATTTGCTGTGGTGAAGAGAACGAGACAGAATTTAATTATGATCCAAATGGTGAGAAGGGACCTGCCCAATGGGGAAGGATTCACCCTGAACGGGGTGCATGTAGCCATGGATCAATGCAGTCTCCTATTGACCTGATGGTAAGGAAGAAAGATTTGAACCTATAATATTAGAATATCTTTTCAAGTATCATCTCTTAATACAACTTCAACAGATGATCATCATCCCATCTCTCCAGGCTTGCAGCTATCTTCATAATTAGTTGCAAAATTGTTTTCAAACCCATGTCATAGATGCATTTATCTACCTATAAGCAACTAGATACCT
>Ga0307517_10009380_pt1 | contig 13863 bp, 9 predicted proteins | sample 23_EM_MG_FD_194515 | JGI IMG/M metagenome (GOLD analysis project Ga0307517, IMG submission 194515) | Populus trichocarpa ectomycorrhiza microbial communities from riparian zone in the Pacific Northwest, United States - 23_EM | ecosystem: Host-associated > Plants > Roots > Unclassified | place...
TATTTTGCATAAAACAAATCTCATTAAGTTACGTAACGAATAGGGTATTATTATTTATCGCTTGAAACATTTAGCCCTTTTTTTTGAAAAATAAATAAAAATAAATCCGATGGCGACGTGCAAAGCCTTGGTTCATTCCAAGAAAAATATGGAATGGAAGAGCAGAAAACGTCTCAATGCGGGATAGAATATTCCAAAAAAAAACCCTTGAAATATTGCATAGTTTTCGGCGTTAATTGGTAACATGTGGAACGTTCGAAGTTAACCTTTCAAACATCTAACCATGTGAAGCGAATGGCGCAGTCAATAGCCATCCCAGACTTCACAATAATCCAGGATACAATATTCCACAGAACCTTTGAAATATTGCATAGTTTTTGGCTTTAATTGGTAAGAGGTGGAACCTTTGGAGTTAACCTCTCAAACAATATATATCTAGCCATGTGAAGATATTGGAAAAGTCAATAATCATCCCCGGTGTTTATAGTAATTGTGTTTTAAAGTGTTTTTCATTTGAAATACATTAAAATAATATTTTTTTATTTTAAAAAAATTATTTTTAATATCAACACATAAAAACGATATAAAAATATTAATTTTAAATAAAAAATATTTTTTTTAAAATACTTCCAAACATAAAAACAAACGGGTTGACGTGCGGTGCATGTTACAAGAGAAAGTTTGAAATATCATCATGCCCTTTCTTTAATTCTCACACATTTTTGTATAACTTTATTTATAGTGTGCTTTACAAAGAGCAAAAAATCTATCCAACATAAAGAAAAGAAATCAAGATTCAATTCCAAAAGTTCCCCACACGTTTCAAATAAAAAGAAATCCCATTCATCCTTTTCTCTCTTTTCAATTCCGATAAGAAAAACTTTTCTCCTTTCATTTTTTTCACTTTTTTTTAATATATATGGATTTCATTTTTCATTTATTTATTTCTCAATAAAAAAATTCCTACGTTATTTTTATTTTATTTCTTTAAATTTTAATTATTGAGATTTAGATATCATCAAGTTGATAGTTGTCTTCGAATTCTATTAATAATGACTTAAATTTTCATTTTTTTTATTAGGCTTTTAGACTTTTTGTTTTTGTATTGAATTTGATTGTTAAGTTTGGATTCTATTTAAAAGATTTAAAGACTTGTAGTGGATAACTCATTCTCAATTTGACTAGGTTCTAGGCCCTCAAGCCTTAAGATTATATATAGCCCTAAAATGTAGAGAAATAAGTAGAGAGAAATATGATATTTTCTAAAAAGTTTATATATATATATTTTTTTTAATTTCATCTTTTTTATTTTTTGAGATTTAGATATTAACAAGTTGATAGTTGACTTTAGATTCTATTAATAATGACTTAAATTTTCAAATTTTTTTAATTGGGCTTTTAGACTTTTTGATATCATATTGAATTAGATAATTGAGTTTGGGTTTTAATTGGATAACTCAATTTCAATTTGAATAGGTTCTAGGCTCTCAAGTCTTCAGATTATAGCCCTAAAATATAGAGAAATAACTCAATAAGTAGAGAGAAATATAATATTTTCTAAAAAGTTTATAATTTTTTTTAATTTCATCTTTTTTTATTTTTAAAATTTTTAAATTTGATCTTCATTCTTTTGATTATCATTTATTATATTTGGGATTATTTTTTAGATTTTTATTTTTACAATTTCATCGTCTATGAGTTTTTTTTTATTAAGTTTGATCCTCATTTTTTTTATTGCTATTTTTTTCTTTGGCAAGTTTTTTAAAATGAAAATTTTTACAATTTTATTCTTCAAAATTAAATTGATTCGAAATTAAGTTTCTTGATCTAATATGGGTCAAAGACTCAATGGGTTGCGAGTTTTAAATATTAGACCGGGTTTAAGTGATTTGTCCAGTTGGCTTGAGTTTTTTTTTCTTTTTTAAAACTAATGTTTTTAATTCTTACCCTTGTTTTGTTTTTAGAGATTTACTTTATTATTTTTTTAAGATTTGCCTTTTATGAAATTAGTCTTGGGTTCATGACCAGAGTCACCGCTTTCAAAGGTTAACGTGAGTTGACTTTTGTGTTTTTTTTTAAATGATTTATTTCAATTTCATCTTTCTATATTTAATTTATTTGAAATTGGTATTTCTATCCTTTTTTTCCTTTCCTTTCTATTGAGTTACCTCGATCTTGTGCCCATGGTCACGAAGTTTGCATGTTAACCCAGGTTGACTCTGATTTTTTTTCGTTGCTTGGGGTTAGCCTCGGCTTTATAACTAGAGTCACCAGTTTCGTGGATGGACTTTTTTTGGGTCTTTTTTAAAATTGACTGATTTCAATTTTATCTTTCAACTTTTGATTTATTAGAAATTTTTCTATGTGCTTTTCTTTTTTCATTTCCTTTTTATTGGGTTATCTCAATCACATGCCCATGATCGCGGGGTTTACGGGTTAACCCATATTGACTTATTTTTTTTTCTGTTTCTTTTTTAAATTAAATTTCTTTTTTTTTCCTTCAACATTAAAATATTGTTCGATAATTGATTTTCATGATTTTATTTAATTTACTTTTAAACGTGGTCACCTTGGTATCACGACTAAGTCAGATATTTTACATCTTGACCGAGGGGGCTCAGATCGATTTTTTTTACCTTTTTTAATTATATATGTTTTTTTTTATTTTCATCCTTCAACATTTTATTTACTAGAAATTGAGCTTCAGATTGCTTTTTTTTTTTCTATAGAGTTATCGTGTTCTCATTTGATTTATTAAGAATTGATCTTAAAAAAACTTTTCCTGTATTTTTTTTTTTATAAAATTATCTCAATCTTATATCCAAAGTTATTAAGTTTGCTAACTAACTGATTTTAATTGGGGATTTTATTTTATTTTCATTTACTCTTTAACATTAAATTATTTGACAATCCAAATAAACTCAAGTTAGGGCTTATTTTTTCTTTTTTTAATTGTTATTTTTTTCCAGATTATTTGTTATTATTATATATTTTTAATTTTCTTATTCAAATTATCAATTGAAACCAATAGCTCCACGCTAAAAAACTAAACTAACATTTTTTATGTAAAAAATAAATAAATTATACACCCGCGTGTGATTAATTGATTGGTTAATCCCATATCACCCAGGCATTGACTAATCGGTCCTTTTCCGTGGACACGTGGGACCCATCAAAACTGGAGCAACAATCCATGAAACGATTGAGGAGCGCACATGGAAATATATAAAATGGCAAATACGTGAAAGGACAGGGGAGCTGTAGCCCCTACGTTCTTAATAACATTACACTTTGGTCCATCTGCTTTTAAGAGTTTCAATTTTACTCTTATGATGCATAAATTTATTTAATTAGGCGTCTTCATATAAGTAGCATAATTTGACATTGATCCTTGATTTTTAATAATATATTTTATGTGTATTTATGAAGTAAAATCTCTTACGTATTCTATTTTTATTTTTAGTGTATGACATTAATAAATGTATTTAACAAAAAATTTATTGAAAATATATTAAAATAATTGATTGGTTTACCTATCTCATGACTTAATATTCTATTTAGTAATATAGTGTATGATGTTTTTTTAAAGTTTTTTTAATTGAAAATATATTAAAATAATTTTTTTAGTGTTTTTATTTTTATTTTTTACATCAACACATTAAAATCATAAAAAATATTAAAAATATTAATTTAATATTTTTTTAAATAAAAAAACAATTTAAAAAATACATTAGAGAACAAAAGTTAACATAGTGCCAAGTGCCAAGTGCCAAACAGACACTTACAGTTCTATAGGTCTACCTATCTAATAACTTAGCATTTTCTTGTCTTGTATTCATTTCTTTTTTTGGTTATGATAATAACTCTTGTAAGTGTGTATTTAGCGTTATCATAGTTTTTATAATTACAATTTTAAAAGATAAATTTTAAAAATATAAATTATAGCTTTCTAGAATAGGATTTCATATGAAAGTTTTCAATAAAAACCATACAAAACTATGGCATGTATATTTTTAAAATTATGGTTAAAATAAAATACAATTTCAACAGTACCTCATTTTTCTACCGAGCAAACCTTAAGACAATTTCATGTAAAATGGTTTGTTATGAATTATTTTTCAAATTTTCTCGTATTTGTTTGTTATTAAAAGAAGTTGGTTAATAAAAAATATTTTCTAGTAAAATAAAAATTGATTTGGTTTTCAATAAAATATTTACCTTTTATTTTGAGTGGAAAACACTTTTTAGAAGTTATGAGAATTCAAAAATATCTTATTATTTGTTAATTATATTAATCTTGGTCCTCAAATCTTTTGATTATTATATATTTATTTTGAATATATTTTTTCAATCTCATTCCTTAGAATTTAATTTAATTTGGTTTTTATACTAAATTTCATTTTTATTTTTTTGATTATTATTTGTTTTTTCCTTATCCTTTTATTAATTGAAATTTCTTATCTATCCAATTTGGTCTCCGTTTTTTATTGCTATTTATTTTATTTGAAATAATTTATGAAATTAAATATATTTTTTAATTTCATCATTTTTTAATTTTTTATCTATCATATTTGGCCTCAATTCTTTTTATTATTACTTGTTTTATTTAAAATAATTTATGAATTTTTTTTACTTTTATCATCTTTCAACTTTTTTATCAGTCATATTTGGTTCTATTCTTTTAATAAAATTAGAAAAAAATAAAATATTAATAAGTTATTTTCTATAACATAGCCAAATATTAAAAAATATTTTTCAAATTATTTTTCATGAGAATACTAAATATAAAAAGATAATTTTTTTTCATGAATTTTTTTTTTTATAAAAACTATTTTTTTAAAAAAAAACTTTCTCATAAATAAACTATACTAAACATGGGTTGTGTGTGAAAATAGTCAGATGTCCAGCACATAAAACAACATGCAAGCATTACGAAAGCATCACGTTGACAATTAGCTACCTATTTATTAATTTAGTTTTCATTTAAATATTATTTTTTAAAATATATTTTACTTGTAAATATATTTTCTATATTTAAATATATCTAAATATATTTTTTAAAATATTTAAAAATATCTGAATAATATTTTTTCAGTATTCAAAGCCGCCTTTTTCTGCCCATAGAAAGAAAGAAAACTAAAAGTGGAGTCGTAAAAACCGCACTTCTCTTTTCTTCTTTTCTCATACTCATCTGTTGGACCCAACTTTTGCAGATACCAAAAACCTTTTCCTTTTCATTCTTTCACTTCCATCTGTAACCATGCCTCCTCCTCACCACCACCATGATCACCACCGTACGCACGGTGGAGCACCACCAAAACCAAACCAAGAGTTTCTTTCTTTAATCCTGAAAGCCATAATAATGACTGCAATAACCATCTTTTTTTTCCTATTCCTTGGCGTTGCCGCCATCCTCCTCCTCTTTGCCACCTCCGCACTCCACCGCCACTCGACTACATCCTCCAATTCCCCGAAGGCGTTGCCTCTCAAAGACTTAAAGAAGCTCCCAAGATTCAGATTTTCGACTAAGACGAGACCCGAAACGGGTGCTGATCAAAGTTCATGTGTGGTTTGTCTTGAAGAGATAAAGCAAGGGCAGTGGTGTAGAAACCTTGTTGGCTGTGGTCATGTGTTTCATAGGAAATGTGTGGATGCGTGGCTTGTCAAGGTTTCTGCATGTCCTATTTGCAGGACGCGAGTTGAATTGGATCAGGGCGTAAAAGATAGGCCATTGTGGGACTTTGTTTGGAGAAATGAATTGAGGGTTTGGTAGCATTTTCTTTTTCTCTATCTAATTGTAAGTTCTTGTTAAATTTTGATCCCCTCTTCTTTTTATGTATGTACGTCATTAGATTTTTGGTTTTATAAATAGACGAATGGTATCAACTTTCAAATCCATGTATTTGATCATGAATTGCAGCATGCTTGTTCGGTCGATAATTCTCTTCATGATATATGCTCTGTTTTGAATACGAAATCTGATTTTGGTGGTTGGATTCTTGATTGTAATTCAAACGCGACTACTTTGATCGGTCGGAAATGAAAGGTTGGTGCTTTTAAGAGGTCAGAGCTCAATTACTTTCCTTTGAATTGTCTGTGGAGACCGCATGAAAGGTTGTCTGTGCTTGATGAATTTATTAGGAAGAAATCAATTCTTTTCCAAATGGATATACTTATTCATAATCGAAATGAATTTAGTGGCTGCATACAGTAGGAATTCTGCAAATTGATGAGGACAAGCTAAATTTTTATTTCCCAGTACATGAAATGGTTGCTCACGAATATTTTCTTTACTCAATCAAATTAGAGTAACATTAAAATCTATTAACCCCATTTCATAACCTCTTAAGAAGTCAATAATTACCTCAATGTAGTGGTAATAAAACACTACATGATACTTTCATACTTCAACAAAAACTTATTCCATTTCATTAGAGTAATTGTTGCTTTTAAGCGGCTATCCACCTACTCCTAGGATATTTCTGTGTTCTTAAGTGTTTCGATCCAAGCAAACAGAAATACAGAACAGCAAATAGCTTGGAGTTCAAAAGAAAAAAGATACCATCAATATAAGCTGCATAACATCATGAAATTCTTACCAGTCTGCTTCTTTCGTCACCAACTAATTTTACAACATCAGATTAGCTTTTCTTATACGAGAGAAAGCAGCAGCCTTGCATATCTTTTGACTGAGATAATCATCTCTCTCTCTCTAGTATTTTTGACTGTTACATAGAGAAATTAGATTTGACTTTGAATACACCTGTTTTGATTTGATCTCATTTCTTCTTATTTGTTCATCTTGGTGATTTCCTTTTGTTGCTGGTTTTTGAATCTGCTGTTTGGTGCTGGATTTTGATTACTGTAATAGATAATTGCCAATATGTCGACCTTGAGCTTGCTTTTGTGTTGGTCTTTGTTGTGACTACTCTTGATCTATTCTACGAGATTCCCCTACTCTGCTTTTGCCTTTTGCTAAACTTATTGTTTGCCTGGATTTTGGGTCATGATCTAACGCTGTGGCCAGTTGCGAAGTGGGTACAATACGATGCTGTGGTTGAGTAGTGAAATCACACGCTGCATTCCATTTCTTTTATTTTTTAGGCATTAATGGATTGGTGCTTGGGGAATGATTCTCCCTGCTGTGTTATGCATATTCTTGTGGCTTCTAAGTCATACATTTCATTTCTAAGAATTTATGGCGGAGTTAATTGTTGGAATGGGGAATCCTTCTTTTCTTGTTGTCACTGCATAACTTTGATATCTTGTTTCCTTTGGTTTTATGCAACGAACCTTTGTGGTTCCTTCTCCCTATAGTGAAATTTGATTCTTGAGGCTTCCCCATTTGTAAGTGGCCTTGGCGAAAAAAACTAGTTCAGTGCAGATCCTTTGAACTGAAGTTCAAAAACTGTATTATACTATGCCATGGCCTCTGAATATCATGTAAAATCTTGGGATTTTAGTGCTTGGCGTGCTACTTCATTGGATAAAGATTTTTTTCATGCTGGTTTAACAAAGACCCTGTCAGGACTTGCCAAAAATATAAAAAACACGATGATCCTGTTAGGGAACCGCCACTTTCTTGAATTTCCATACAAAAATTAGCGTCATATAATCTTGAGCTTCGGTTACTACTCCTTTTAAGAAATATTTTGCAACATCTAGTTTATCCCAGTATTCAATATGATTTGTTCAAATAAAAAGGGATTTTGAAATTTGATTCTTGAACCATTCAATATCACCCTGTTTCCTAAAAAGATTGTTGATAACAATGATAAGGATGGAAGAAAAAGAGATATCATGCTGGATAGAACGCAGATATCTCAAAATTTGATTCTTTCTCACATGAAGCTGGATTTTCGAAAAGAATACTGACTGGTAGTTGCATCTGCTCTCCTCCCATTCTAAAATTTTCATTGCGATGTGCTTCTGGTGAATTGTTGTTTAAAGCTTGGATCTTTGTGGAAAAAAAACGTGGGGGGGACTGGAAAAAATAATAATCAGAGAGTACAGTGCTCTGAGGAGAGCTACATGGATTCAACATCTTTTTTTAGTTTTATTTTTAATTTTTAATTTAATTTAATATTGGTTGATAAAAAAACATATGATTAATTGACTGGTTAATCCCAAATCACCTAAGCGTATCCTTTTCTGTGACACGTGGGACCCATCAAAACTGGAGCCATAACCCATCAAACGATTGAGGAGCGCCCATAGATATCTGTCTATATATATACGGTGGCAGATCTTGAAGGGACAGGTGACCAGTTTGAATAACATTACACTTTGGTCCTTGTGCTGTTAAGAGTTTACAATTTTATTTTTATATTGAGTAAATTTATTTAATCAGTTGTCTTCAATCTTCATATAAAAGAATAGCATAATCTTACATTGATCCTTGATTTTTAATAATATAATTCATGTGTTTTTATGGGGTGAAATCATAGTTTTGAAACCCGGCCCGGCCCGGCCCGGCGGGTCGACTTGGGACCCGAGGCTGGAACCGGGCCGGGTTAATGAAAAAATAGGAAAAATCATGACCCGGTGTGACCCGACCGACCCGGCAGGTTGACCTGGTAACCCAGTTGCAACCCGTTGACTTTTGTTTTTTTTCTAAAACGACACCGTTTTGAAGTTTTTTTAAAATAGAAATTGACCCGGCCAACCTGATCAAAACCCGGTGACTCGATCAAAACTTGAAATCTGAATCTTGAACCTGGCCGGCCACCAGACCAGATTTAAAAACTATGGGTGAAATCTCTTAAATTACTTGACAAGTTAATATATATTTATATAGGTAACACCTTTATATACATGTCTCTCGAAAGTATAACTCATAACTAAATATGTGTGTGCACGACTATACATATACATGTATTCCTCAAAAGTTTGCACAAGTTATTTAATCAACTTTAAAGTTAAAATTATAATCTTGGCTAACTCTAGATTATTTTTTTAACACTTTAAAGAATATATTAAAATTAAAAAAATAATCTTTTAAATTTATAACTCATTAAATTCTAAATTTGAACTATATCAAGATTAATTTTAAAATTAAAATTAATTTTGAAACACAATAACTTTGTTGCAACCAACAATTATATTTAAAAAGAAATACAATGAACGAAATAATTGGTTAATAACCATTCAAGTATATTAACGTAGGGAATTCGCTACGAAGTTTATCTTCATTATCATCATTCTTATTCTCATCCAACTAAACTAAACAATTTGAATTCTATTTCTGTTGTTTTATGCATAAAACGACGGCGACGGCGACGGCGACAGCATATCAATCTATCCATCCATTAGTATATTCGATCAAGAGTACATATTTTATATAAGAAAACCGTGCCGTCTTAAGGAAATATCTGATTAAAAATCATGAAGATTTTAGAAAGATAATTCAAGACAAGAACGCCCTGTTACAATTCTATGGGTCTACGGATACAATAACTTAGCGTTTTCTTGTCATTTTGTTTTTTCTTATGACAGCGACTGTTGTAAAGGAACCTACCTCCTACCTACCTAGCTAGGTCCATCTCATCCAATGCAGAAGAAACTACACGTAGGTTTTGCGTGAGAATGGTGACAGATCCTCCGCGTAAACCAGCATGCGAACACATTGCGACATCAGATCGACATTCTAAGTTCTAACTATAGCCGCCCTTTTCTACCCACAGAAAGAAGAAAGTGGAATAATAAAAAACGCATTCCTCTTTCTTCTTCTCTCATATTCTATAAATTGGACCCCATTTTTGGAGTCACACCAAAAACCTTTTCAGTCTGACCATTTCCTTTTCGTTCATTAACTTCCATCTGTAACCATGTCTCCTCCTCCTCATCACCACGGTGGTGCACCACCAAAACCAAACCGGAAGTTTATTTTTCTTGTCCTGAAAGCCATAGTAATGATCGCAATAACCATCCTTTTTTTCGTACTCCTTGGTGTTGCCGCCATCCTCCTCCTCATTCCCACCGCCGCACTCCACCGCCACTCGACTCCATCCTCCAATCCCCCAAAGGGGTTGCCTCTCAAAGACTTAAAGAAGCTCCCGAGATTCAGATTCTCGACTAAGACGACACCTGAAACGGCTGCTGATCAAAGTTCATGTGTGGTTTGTCTTGAAGATATAAAGCAAGGGCAGTGGTGTAGAAACCTTGTTGGCTGTGGTCATGTCTTGCATATGAAATGTGTGGATAGTTGGCTTGTTAAGGTTTCTGCGTGTCCTATTTGCAGGACAAGAGTTGAATTTGATCAAGGCGTAAAAGATAGGCCATCGTGGGACTTTGTTTGGAAAAATGAATTGAATATTGGTAGAATTTTCTCTTTCCTTTTCTAATTGACAACACTCCGGATTCGCTCCGCCTTACAGCCTTGCTTCCCATTGTAATTGCCATAAGTTCTTGTTAAATCTTGAGTCTTTTTTTTTTTTTTTTGTATGTACGTTATCGAATTTTTGGTTAATAAATAAACCAACAGTACCAACTATCAAATCCATTTATTTGATTATGAATTGCAGCATGCTTGTCTTGGTCGATAATTCTCTTCATGGTATATGCTCTGTTTTGAATATGATATCTGATTTCGTTGTTGGATTCTTGATTATAATTCAAATGCGACTAGTTTGATTGGTCAGAAATGAATTTAGACACGATTTCTGATTCTAAGAGGTCAGAGCTCGATTATTTTCCTTTGAATTGTCTTTGGCGACCACATGAAAGGTTGGTGCTTGATGAATTTGTTGACCAGACTTATACATTATTAGGAAGAAATTATTTTTTTTCCAAATGGATTTACTTATTCAGAATCAAAATGAATTTAGTGCCTGATTGAAAGGCATACAGTACGAATTCTGCAAATTGATGAGGATAAGCTAAATTTTATTTTCCAGTATATGAAATGTTTACTCATGAATACTTGTTTTTTTTACTCAATCTACTGGATAGAAAGCTGTTATGTCCAAATTTGGTTCTTACTCAAATGCAGCTGGATTTTCAAAAAGAACAGGGTGGGCTGGTGGGTGATTTAAGCAGAGTATTCTGCAACGTGCCTGTTGACCGATAGTTGCGTCTGCTCTCCTCTCACATTTTATTTTTTTTTATTAACGTTGGTATCCGGGATAACTTATACTCATCTCGACTAATTCCAAAGATCCTGAAATTAACGACCATGTAAGCTTCTAGTGGTCATCATATTAGCAACCATAGGGCTCAAACCTGAAACTATAAAGGAAGCAAACCTTTTAGTCTTAATCTCTTACCATTGAGCCACCTACTATATGATAGCTCTCCTCCTACTCTTGATAGGCATTGTGGTGTAAAAGTTGTAAAATCTTCGTTGCGATATGCTTGCGGTGAATTGTTGTCTAAGCTTGGAACTTTTTGGATCGCTTGGTTATTCAACCCTCTAGAATCCGGTTGCCTGTCAATGAATTCTTCAGAATTAGTGCTAATGCCACTTGTAATTTTCATGGATGGTGAATCATGTTGATGCTATACCCGGTAGATAAAAGTTTTGCTGGGAGAAGGGTATACAATATATTTGATCAAAAATCTTACTTCTGGAAGGGTGACAGTAGAAAAGAATGCAAAGAACAGCAGCCAGTTGCATTATTTTTCTATTTTTCTCAGGCTTCATTGGATTCTCAAGGTGTTAAGCTGTTTCCCATTTTCTTATCTTCAATTATAGTATTTAAAATCTAGCATGTAGCTGAGTTCATTTAAAGAAGGAACCTTTTTGTCTTGATGTCACTGCATAGCTTGGAGATTGTGTTCCCTTCGATTTCTTAACCAATAATTTACCCTCTTTGCGCCTACTTCTTACCACCGATTGTATTTGATTCTTTAAGAATCTCTTTTTTGAAGTGTATTTTGGAGAGAAAAACTGCTTTGTGTGCTGATTGTTTGAATTAAAACGTAAAGAACAGTATTTGGGAATGCTTGTTCTGCTCTCATGATGTGCTATCTTCATAGGACGCAATGACACTTGACTATTTTTCCACTTCATGATTTAACAACTGATCGTATTGGACAGCAGCATGTTTCTTGATCTAGATAGCTACAGGAATTCACTTCATGTTCTCTTGAACCACAATTCGATTTTTTTTTTCAAAGATGGTTCCTGGATTTATTATAATGAAAAAATTTCGATTCTTAACCTGTTGAACTTGTTAAACTATCATATCATTTCAATCCTTATGCTGGCGGGGTCGGTTTGAGTGGGGACTATTCTGAGTTTCTGACCTGTATCCATTGACTGTTATCAGGCCTCCCGACAGATCATGCACGAAGACTTGGTCCTTCCTGCATTGGCTCACTGGAATGGCGGATTCAGGCTTATCTTTATGAACCTCCTTCCACGCTCATTTTAAGCTGCCTTTTCACATCACCCGTGAGAGGCTGTGTATTTAGTTGTTGCAGAGCATTTGTGGACTTTACTTTGCCTAGGGTTGAACTCTCATTGTCCTCTACGCAATTGAGTTCCAACTATGATGGATCAAGAACCTACCATCAGTAGGGGAGCGACTATAAATCATTGTTCCGGCAAGTTTCTAATTTCACGAACTCTTCGCACACTTTATGGATTTCCGCTTGATCATCCACAAGAAATCATGACTAGGAATTGTCAGCTCTAGCCAACCAAATCGACACCTTTTTCATGAGCTGGAGTTATGTTTTATGTGTATTAATCACGTCATAGGTCAAGTTCTAGGCCTTTGGATTGGAGCTAAAATATTAAGAATCATCACCCAGCTCTCAGTAATGCAGGGAGCAATCTTCTTCTCAGAAGTATTGAATTTGAGATTACTGGTATTCACTGGGATTTACTTTCAATAATTCTTGAAGGATGATGGAAATGGCTTCCCAGTTTGTTATCGGTGTTATCAAGGGGACAAAGAATGATTAGAGGGAAATTGAGCAGCGTTTCATAGCCCTCTTAGGAGACCATTGAATGAAATGAATGGAAATGCAGTAGGGGAAGGCATTAGAAGCAGAGGTGATGATTTTGAAGTCAAGGCCATGAAAGAGCTTTTAGGAAGTTTGTAGGTTTTCTAGATGTTATTGAGAGAACACCAACTGCAGCTGGCCGTTTTACTTTTCTTTGCTTGCTTGGTTTCTTCAATGAGCGTTGAACATTCAATGAACAAGGCAAGCACCCTTCCTTGTGCTCGGACCGGAGCCAGGATTTCCTCGTTGCACGGCCGGGTTGCTGAGACCACTACAAAAGTCAACTAGTTAAAAATATTGTGAACTTATTTTATTCGGATGGTCTCTCCAATAAAAATTAAAAAAAATTAATTCAATCCAGCTTAATTTATAAAGCCCATGATTTAAAATTTAAAATCAAAATAACCTTATAAAAAAAAAGTAAAAAAAAATTATGAAACTCAATTCTCAATCAACCTAATATTAAATAATTAAATTAAAAAAAATAGTTTTAAAAAATAACTTGAAAAACCAAAGTCAACTTGGGCTAATCTTTGAAACTTATGACCCAGATCATAAGCCCAAGATCAAACCAATAAAAGACAAACCTGAAAAAATCACGAATTAAAATTCTCAATAAACCAAACGCTGATGGATGAAATTGACAAAAAAATCAATTTAAAAATGATGCAAAACAAAACAAATAATAATCAAAAGAATGAGAATGAATTTGACATAAAAATAAAATGAAACCAAATGTTAAATGATGAAATTGAAAAAAAAATCAATTAAGAAAGTTATAAAATAAAATAAATAACAATCAAAAGAATGAATACTTAATTTGATATAAAAATTATATAAAATTAAATGCCGATGGATGAAATTAAAAATATTAAAAAAAAGATTAAAAAAAATAATGGTTAAAAAAATGAA
>Ga0307517_10009381_pt1 | contig 13862 bp, 4 predicted proteins | sample 23_EM_MG_FD_194515 | JGI IMG/M metagenome (GOLD analysis project Ga0307517, IMG submission 194515) | Populus trichocarpa ectomycorrhiza microbial communities from riparian zone in the Pacific Northwest, United States - 23_EM | ecosystem: Host-associated > Plants > Roots > Unclassified | place...
AAACTGCATTAGGTTGCTAGAAACTGTTTAAGAAATTACAACTTGCGTTGGTTCCATTTTCGGATGGACAAAGCCTGAAATTATGCAGAGGTGTGAACACGATGCTTGGGTTTCTCCAAATTGTCAAGCATTTTGTCCATGCGTATAGTATCTGAACCAGCAATTCCCTAGGGTTTTTCCATGCTTACCTTGATTCATTTCATCTCGAGACTTAAAAGTAGTTTCCTTTTGCTTCTCCGAAGAGAAATAGTATGTTTTCTTCCCTTTGTATTGCTTCTCTCAGATACAGACAGAGAAAAGATTGAGATATATCGCATGGAATGGTGCAAAAGGATCCATATAGCTGACCCAACTGGTCTGGGTTGAGGTGTGGTTGTGGTTGCAACCTTTATTTTTCATCCTCGAGTGTCTTTGACGATCTAGGCCAGGTTGCTCATGCATGATAATTAGACAATCTGAGCTTTACCATATAGGATATGAATTGTTTGATTGGTTACATCGTGAGAATTCATCTTGGATAAATCTGTCTAGCTACATGCATTGTTTAATAATGTAACTTGTTCTTGTTTCAGGTGGTTACATGAAGTCCAGTGCCAGAGTTATAGCAGATTCGATAGCGAACCTCTCAAAACAGACCTTAATAAATTTCTAGACTAGTAGACCGGTCCTCAGTGAGGGTAATTAATACCAGTCTGTGGCATGCCCTTCAGGATTTTGGTCCGTGTTTGAGATGAAACCGTGACAGCTTACCTCTTTATGCAGAAGGTTGTAAATATATGAAATGAAGAAAAAGAAAATATGTAGGACATTCACAGGGAGCAATTTAGTGCTTATATACGGGCTGTAAAGCTAAAAATGCTGTCCATGCCATTTAATGTGTACGTATTAAATTTTCAGCTACCGTATTAAATTTTAACAGCCTTTATCAGAGCTCTCTGTGCAGAGAAACCTGAACTGATCTGCCAGAATCCTACCGCGGGCCTGGAAGCTCTCTTGATTGTGGCTGTTTTGTTTTTGACGTCGTAAAGTGTTTTTGCAGAAACTTAGATTTGTTTTTTTTGCTGAAAATGATGGAGATCAAAGGGTAACTTCTTTTATTCCACCCGATTGAATTTCAATGAAGAATCATTAATCTACTGTATATCTTGGCAGTTCGGCAACAAGAGCTCCAGCAACATGCTGGAGATGCATTGGGTGTGAGGATCTCGAGAAGCTAGTTTTGGTTTCTTTATAAAAAAACTCACTCACCTTTGATTGACAAACACTACTCCTCAGCCGATTATTGGTTGCTTTTAGTTGGATCTTACCTTTTCTATATAGAAATAAGAAGAGAATTTTATAAATGTAATGAAAATTTTGTAATATATATTATATATATAAAAATATATTGGGCTCCATACCCACACATTTTGGACCGACATGCCTAACAAAGTAGACCACCCTGAAAACACTGTCATGGTCGATCATGGGTTTTGAACTCTAGTCAAGGACACAGCTACAAACGCACCCAACTTGCATTTCTCTCAACTCCCTTGTCTCCCTAATTCGTGGTTCTATAAGAAAATAAAATAAAACCACTGTCACAATTTTAGTCATTTTTCAAACAAAATATACTTTTGCCTGTGGCCCAGTTACACACACACAAATTATTCATATTTAAATCAAAACCTTCATTAAGAAAATATTTTTGAGCATATCACTTGCTGTACCTATTGCAGAACCCAATTGATTTTATTTTTCAAATTTAAAGGATAATATTGGATTTATTTACGTGATAATTAAGATTAAATTATTTTTTTTGAAAAGTGTTAAGAAAACAGATCTAATACCTTTTAAAGAATAAATCAATCTTTTAAGATTTGATGATAAAATCAAGCAAATAAACCTTTTAAATCATCACCCTTTTTTTGAAACTAAAACTAAACCACCCTTATTTTTATATTTTAAAAATGTTTTTTAAAATTTTATTTTTTATTTTTATTTATTCATATTTTCAAATCTTTTTAATGTATATGTAAATATTAAAAATAATTTTTTAAAAATAAAATATTTTAAAAAACAATATTATCGAACTCCCAAAAACCTAGCAGTCCCGTTTCCGATTAAAAAGAAGAAAAATAATAAAAAATAACAAAAAAAAAGAGAAATAAATAAAAAGCAAATTGGAGAATTAGATCTTTGCTTCTGGTTTCCTTCATATTCGATTCATGACTTCTACTTGACTACGCTCTCCTGCATTCTCTCACCCTCTCTCTCAGCGCCCAAAGCAAAAGAGAACCCCCCCACCCTGCTCCCACAAAAAAAAAAAAAAAATTATCTATCAAGACGTTTCTCCTCCAAGCAATGTTGAGAAGAGAACCATTTCTTTGCAAACTCATTTTTTTCCTCTTCTGTTTCGCTTCCCTCTCACTCGCTGACGAACTCACCGACTCAGATCGGCTCGAGTTCACCGCCAACGCTTCAATCTCTAACACTTCTCTACCTAAACCTAATGAAGGCGGTAGTTTTGCTGATATGATCGATAAAGCTCTCGAGAAAGAGTTCACTGAGAATGACCAAAACGAAGGTTCGTTTTCTTAATTTTAGGGTTTACTTCTTGATTTTGCGTTCAAGAAGTATTTCATCATGCTTAATTTAGTTAATTATATATATTTTTTTGTTATTAACGCTTGCCATTTGTTGAGTGTCATTTTGGTGAATTTTACTCTATTGACGGGGAATGTACCATTGATATATAGAGGATTAGATCTTGTCTTCTTAGATTCGTTCTCAGAACTGACGAACTCGATCTCAGGATCGAAAACTTGATGGGTTTATCAGTCTTTTTGAGAATTTGTGGTCTTTAAATCTCATTCAATTTTAATTGTTAGGCTTGATTTGATGGTATAGTGACCTGCGTGCATTTTAGATTGTGAAGGTAGATGACAGTACAATAGATTCCAGAAATTCAATTTGCGCTGAGACTCTACTATGTTGGTTATTGTTTGTGCAAGATGTGAATCACCGGATCATTGCATGCATATTTTCATCACCTAGCTAATCATGGTTCCTTCCTCACTTATTTTGTCTTATCGGCAGCAACTGATGCCGGAAGCTTCAACAACAGCGTAGCTGAACAGCAGGTTGGTTGTTTTTTTTTCTTTTCTCAAATTTTGAATGACAGCAGATTTGATTCCGTTGGAGCGTTTAGTTTTGGGTGTAAGATGAATTTATTTAACATTATAATCAGTGATTGAGGCACAATGCACTCAAGAAGGCAGATGATGCCATTCGCTTTGATTCACTGTTATGGTTTTTTAGAATTTTTTAACTAATTCATGCTTTTATAATTCTCACCATATATACTGAGATTCTAATCAAGTAGTTTTTTAATCGAAATTTATATTGTGACGAGAAAAACTGGCAATGGCAGTGTTTTTTACCTGTACTCTACTTGTGGTTATAATCTTTTTTTCTTGTTCATCATAAATTTGATCTAGTTGCTTTGAGAAAAGTCTGCTTGGTTTAGAGCTTTTATCTTTCCCCTTGTTTGGATTCATTTAGAACAAGTTTTTGCTGAACATATCTTCTTGATACCTTTTCGTTGCTCAGGCAGTTTTGGAAACTGTTGCCAGAGTTAAATCGAAGAAAAATGACACGAAAGAGGAAAAGTATAAGCTCCTGTCTTGTAAATTAGTGGCTTTCCTTATTATTTTTTAAACCTTAAGTTGGCTTTTGCTTTTATTTGGTATATGAATGCTGCTATATCATCTGAAACATTTCTCTTCTGAATCTCATTTTAGGTCGTTTAAATTTCATGATGTTTTTAATTTGGACAATGAGAATGGACCAGAAGATACCCCAACACTGATAGATCGAAAGGTGTGATTGCTTTTCTAAACCTATCCTGAGTTGGTGACATTGCTAGTGTTCACCTGCTAAATAATTGTTTGTTTCAGGATAATGTCTTCATTATATCAAACTTTAAATCAAAATATCCGGTGCTGCAGCTAGACTTGCGGTAAGTGTACTGATATTTTATATTTCATTCAATTTATTTCTCTTTCTCAGCTGGTAATTTAATCTGAGTTTATTGCCTTGTAGATTGATATCAGATTTGGTTGTCGTCATTGTATCTGCAACTTGTGGTGGCATTGCGTTTGCTTGTGCTGGACAACCGGTCTGGTTATATTTGATCTCTGCTTAGTTCATGACTCACTGCAATGCTATATCAATGTCGGAGCATTTCATTGAGTTAAATTATACCATCTCATCATGCTACTCTTATATCATTGTTCTAATGGTAAATTCTTGCAGGTCATCACTGGATACTTGCTAGCAGGATCCATTATTGGTCCTGGAGGGTTTAACTTTGTCAGTGAAATGGTTCAAGTATGTAGCATAGATATGCATTCCTTTACCAGTTCCCCTAAAACCTTTCTGGATGATTCTTTCTCTGCCTTAGTGTTGTACTTGGATATATTACAGGCTCTGAATGCATAATCTAGTAGTAACGACTAATTGGATTATTTTAGCTTTGAATCTTAGAATTCTGATGATTCACCTGTACCATTTCACAATCATAAAAGTGATTGTTCTTTACATCAGAATGTTCTCTAATATTTGAGGGTATTAAATATAGTTTTCGCCATCAATAGTTAAATGGTTCACCTCTGTTGTAATTGCAACTATACACAAGATTCCACATTATCTTCTTATGATGTTTTGCGAACACCAATGACAATCTTCTGAGTTATTGTTTGCAATTTTATAATCTTAATGCCCTAGCTTACCTTGTTATTGATGCTAATTTTCTTCTACCAACTTTACAGTTCACTTGTTTTTCATCTGTCAGGTTGAGACGGTGGCTCAGTTTGGTGTTATTTTTCTTCTTTTTGCCTTGGGCTTGGAGTTTTCAACAACAAAGGTTAGTTCTCGACCTCCTTCTTCAAATTTTGTTTTTTCATTAATATTGTATTCAAAGTTCATCTTCTTCAATTTCAGCTTCGAGTTGTCCGGGCAGTTGCTGTTGTAGGAGGTCTGCTTGAAATTGTTTTATTCATGTTCTTATGTGGCATTACAGCCATGGTATGATTATCTACTTTTTGTTTCAGAAATTATATGCAATTATATTGCTGAGTTTCGTTAATATGTGAAGACCACTTTTACCAAAGTATACAATAATTGATTGTTTAACCAATCACAAGGAACCAAACATCGCATTCTAGAAAACATCTATAAGAAGAAATAAGAAATGATTCAACATATGCAATTTTTGGCTGAGAAACTGACTTTTTGAAATGAACGACAGTTATAGAAATGATCCCATATTCAACGCAGCATCATCTTTGTTTTTCCCATTCAATAATTTTTGGCTCTTAGATTCTGGCATCAGGGTTTGACCATAATGAGTTTTTGCTAAAGACAATCCTGCCATACCAGTTTCATACCTTGTGTGGTAAAGGGATTAGAGTTCAAATCTGCCTCATGGTTCCCAATTCAGTGTTTAAGGTAGTTGCTGCATGGTTTCATTGTAAAATTGGACCAAATATGCATCTTTTCTATCACACAAAAGTTTTGAAGTTAAGAGTTCTTTATTTTAACCCACTGGTGATAAAACCTCTAGTTTGTACCTGTCATTGTGGTGCACACACAGCAGAGGTACTATGCCATTGGTTTTGCTTCAGAGCATGTTGCATTCATATTTTTTCTTGGCAAGTAGAGTATATTGCACAGAGTTATTCATTCTTGATGCTGCAGTTCTGATTGGATGCTGTTTGCAGTTATGCGGTGGTAAGTCTTCAGAGGGTGTGTTTGTTGGTGCATTCCTTTCAATGTCTTCAACAGCAGTGGTAAAAACCTTATCCTAATGTATCATGAGTCACTTGAACCTTCGCTCTCATTATAGAATTCACAATGTAATGCAATGATCTCAAAGGTGCATGGTTTGGTGCAGGTATTGAAGTTCTTGATGGAAAAGAATTCTATTAATTCCCTTCATGGGCAAGTCACCATTGGAACTCTAATTTTGCAGGTTGGGTTCTTTACACTCATCCTTCAAATCTCACTTCTGTTTGTTGAGTTCCATTATCACTTTCTGGCACTTAAGTTATCTATGTGAACTTTCCTTCCTTCCACCACTTACAACTTTGGAATTTTTTTACCTCTCAGGACTGTGCAGTTGGTTTGCTGTTTGCACTGCTTCCTGTTCTATGTGGAACTTCCGGTGTTCTTCAAGGACTAATGTCCATGACTAAAGTGTAAGTAAATATTAATTATCATGAGTTGCCAACTTTTTTCTTTGGAGTTAGCATGTATATGTGCATGTGTGTTCAGGCACGGTAAAGCTATTTATCTGCTGTAATATGCTTACTCTTGTTTCCAGGTTGGTGTTGTTGATTGCATTTTTGGCTGTTCTGTCAATATTATCTCGTACTTGGGTTCCATGGTTTCTTAAATTGATGATGAGCCTATCATCACAGGTACACATTTATTTGGTAAATAAGTTGTTTTAAAGAAGTTCTGCTGTGGGCTTATAAAAAAAATGTGTATGTGTGTTTTAGCTACATCAGTCTTTTTTCTGAGACATTAATGCATTTTTGCAGACCAATGAACTCTATCAATTAGCATCAGTCGCTTTCTGCTTGCTTGTAGCCTGGGTATGAATCATCTGCTTGTTTTCAATCTATCTGCAACTCTTGATTTCGCTTCATTACACCTTTATGAGTACTCCTATTATTGCTCGCTATATTTCATTTGGGTTTCTATTTGTGTACAGAAATCAAACAGTAGCTCTTAAAGAGCTGTACTTAGAGCATTTGAACCAGTGAATTGCGATGCTGCATGTGGCTTTAAATGTCTGAGGTGTTTCATTGTGGTGGAGAAGTCTTGTATTAGAGTTAAGCTCATGAATAGAGGTTGTTTATCAGGAAATGCTTCATGATATTTGAAATTATTGATATGCCATGTATTGAAACCATAATTAATTTGTATGGGACATAGTAGATCCAAGAATAGCTTTCCATTTTAAAAGTTTTTGAACATGGTTTTTTTTCTAACTAAAAATAAGATATTGGATCTGTTTTCATTTTGGCATCTGGTTTAGATGATTCCTCCTGAGAATGTTAAAGATAGATGAACCAACATAAGAGTGGTGTATTTGGCATGTCACATACTGCTATAATTAACTGAGCTGTTATCGTTATATAATTTCGGTTGCATCTGCTAAAGCTTTGATGTGTTGCATTTTATAATCAATGAAGTCCTTGCATTCTCTGCTTTGCTTTTCATCTTAGGGTTTCTTGAGATAATTTAAGCTGGCTACCTCTATAAATTTCTTTGCATTACAGGTTAAATGACACTATGATCTGCTTTTTTTATTTTATAACATTTCAGAGTAGTGATAAGCTTGGCTTAAGTCTAGAACTGGGTTCATTTGCTGCTGGGGTGATGATATCAACAACTGATCTTGCTCAGCATACACTAGAACAAGTAAGTTATAGTTAGAATGCTATTTTGTCAATGAAAGTTGTATGCATTTGTATACTGTAATATATGTGGCATCTAAGGAGATGTTGCAACCATGAAAAATAGAAATGATTCCTTCTCATTTATTTTGTGATGTAAAGATATTTTACCATCAGGAGATTCTTGAAAGTTGTTAAGCTTTCCATGGTGGCACTAGAATTCAGCAATGAATTGCTACTGTAATCTGACTGGCTGACTTAACTGAATTTGGGCTTCTTGTTATTGTTGTTTTTTTAACTAATCAATGGAGGCAATATTTGTCTCTTAGGTTTAGCAAGTTTTGTTTGTTTCTGCTAAATGAATATGAGAGACTGTGAATGTTAGATGCTCTTCAGGGCTGTGACGTTGAATAAGGTGAAGGCTATGGTGAATTTGTAAAACCACAATGCTATTTTCAGTATTATGCATTGTAGTCGCAGTCCATCTTTGCAATGATAGTTTATTGGTTATTTTGTCAGGCTTTTGACATTTGATATTTGTTACTGGTACCAGAATACTCTCTAGTTATCCCACACATGAAGCTTGTTACTTGTGCAGATTGAACCCATTCGGAATTTCTTTGCTGCTCTTTTCCTTGCCAGCATTGGGATGCTGATCCATGTCCATTTTCTCTGGAGCCATGTTGATATATTACTGGCGTCCGTTATATTGGTTATCATAATAAAGACAGCCATAATCACGACAGTTGTAAGGGGATTTGGTTACAACAACAAGACCGCACTTCTTGTAAGATTTTATGATGGCCTACTGGCTCTGTTACTTTCAAGAATATTGGTTGTTAATTGAGGGAACCTAAATGTATTTATGTAAATGTGTAGGTTGGAATGTCTCTGGCACAAATAGGGGAGTTTGCTTTTGTTCTTCTTAGCCGTGCTTCTAATCTTCATCTAGTTGAGGTAAGTGGTACTATTACAGTTTACTGGGAAATGTTTTCAAATAGAGAACTCCTGGAAAATAGAATTTTGTATCTACTACGTTGACTTCTACATTTTTTGCTAATGGTGGTGGTCTGTGGTAATATTTACTGGAATTGCTCTTAAGTCCTGCTGAGAGACTCTCTGGAGATTATGATGAAGAGCTAACTAGCTAATACTTTGATCATTCTCAGGGGAAACTTTACCTGCTGCTTCTTGGGACAACAGCTCTTAGCTTGGTATGGTGATTTATTTTACTAAAGTTCGTGGAATTTATAGATTTTATGTTTGCCATATTTTTTAGGTTGGGTCTAACTTGCCCTGATGCATTAATCGCTTGTTGGTATCAGAAAACTACATGCAATTCTAGTTTAAGTTGTTTCTGCAATTTAATTGCATATTTAGATTATTATGTTCATTCGAATAGGATGGTGAATTTTGCATCCACACTGCAGTTTCAAATCCCTACTTACTGCTCAACATGAAGTGAAAGGTGCTTATAAAAAACCTTTTGTGTTTGATGCTTAGTTTTACTCTGGAGATGGACATGGACATGGGACACTAATTTGATAAAATGTGGACAGGCACTGCATAGTCAGCATTCTATTAAGTTATTGACCTTTGCCAGTAACAATTTTCTGCTTAGGGAAATGAGAATGAACATGGGAAAAGCAGTTACTGGTACAAATGCCATGCATCTTGAAATAAATGTGATGGTAAAAGAAGTTTAAATGACGGACAAACTTTGTGCATCCAAGTTATGCCTTGTCATTTGGAAGCTAGATCTGTGATAAGAGTGGGCAATGCTTTTTTATGTATTTTTCATTGCTTAAGAAGGAAATTTCTAGCGGTATTGAATTGCAAAAAAAGCGAACAATAGGGAGGAATCAATTTACTGTTGCCTGCACACATTTTGACAGATGTTGACTTACGTAACATCCCTGCAGGTGACAACGACTCTGCTTTTCAAGCTAATCCCTGCTGTAATGCATCTTGGAGTGCTGTTACGGTGGTTCCCTCCTGACAGCGCAGTCGAGGTAAGCATTGATGAATTGATTGTCTAGACATGGACTTGCAGCTGGTGGTCGGATCGGCCATTGACTTGTATTTAGCGGTCCTCCTCCTATTGATCTCTTTCTGAACTTAATTATGTGCTTTTTGACTTCCAGGTTGGATCTAAAGGAGATAACTTCCGATCTGACAGTGGTAAACAACGGATTAGTGTGTTAGTCGAAGGACCTCATGACTCATGAGCTCCGTACATATGCCATTAAGTGGTATGTCAAGTTTATATGACTAACACTATGCTGCGGCTTTTTTTCATCCCTCTGTGCAGATGAAGTTGACTGTGTTCCTCTAGGACTGGCACGAAGTTTTGCGTTCGATTTAGATAGGAAATTTTCTTTGCCATGATTTTTTCATTGTATCATATGCTCGATCCAGCTCGGAATTACAGTGATAATTCATAGTAACCCATACTTGATGTCTTATGAACCTGTAAAATGAACATGTGCATAATGCATTTTTCTTTTTTTTCAATTTTATGATTTTTCTACATTCACGTTGAGAGAACTCATCTCAATGTTATGGCTTTTTTAACTGCCACTGTTGGGCAGATGTATATATTATGTTTAGAATCTCGTGAAATGTTAACCAGATTGTATGGAGCAAATATTTTTAGAAAAACTATAATTTGCCGAAGCTCATTAAACACTTTTTTTTTTTTTAAAATAACGCTTTAAAAAATCTTGGCCGGATATCCGAGTTTGGGACATGTTTATAATGTCCGCCATTCTCCATCACGATATCTTACCGTATAAAATGAATGAGTGAAATGAAATGAAAGAATGACTGACGAAGATACAAAAGTTGAATCCTTTAAGCTGCTGGCAAGAGAGTTGCTAGCCAGCTCAACAACTTGGGCTAATGGCAGTCGGATTTTATGCCACCAAATGTTGCCTCTTGGTTAACCTCACCACGTACAATAAGAACATTCTTCCAATGTGTCCCGAACACGGAAATCCAATTCCATGTGGTTATCTAGCCGCCAGCTAGCATTTCATTTACATGGTCATGACTTGTGCACGAGGCAAGTGCCACAGTTATCGTGGCAGCAAAGACAAGTGTAACGAGGCAAGATTTTGTGGCATAAATTCCTACTGCCATGAGCAAGACCTTAAAGATTCAACATTTGTGTAAAATCATTGCGTCATTCGTTTCAAATGATAAGATGTCGGTGATTTAAACCATTTAGAAGACCAATTAAGGAGTTTAAAACTATTTATGTTGCTAATATGATGGTCATTAAGACTTATATAGTTTTTTATTTCAGGATCTATGGGATTAGTCGAGGTACGCACAAGCTGATCCGAACACCGACGCTAATTAAAAAAATATATCTTAATTTAAAACGTGATATCTTAAGTTATTATATTTCTTACCTGTGATATTTGTAAATAATATGTTTTTTTTTAATGAAGATATATATCAAATTATGTTATTTCATCCATATGTTTTTTTATCTATATTATTTGGCTAAATTGTGTTAATAACCGAAAACACCTCGAATACAAACCCAACCAAGTTTCGGGAGACGCAAGTACTGATTACCTTGGAATCAGCTACAAGAACCTAGCTTGGCAAGAAAATCAACATACTTACCTTTACGAAAAGCTAATTTGCCACGATGTATGTCAGTAATAAGATGGTGTTTTTCAGTGGTAATAATATTTTTTAAATTTCTTAGGGAACTTTCTCCAATTTCTCATATTAACTGTTCCTTCTACTCTTCATTTTATCGTGTAAAAGCTGCTTTATCAGAATGTTGTTAATTAATATCTATACGACACGTTTCTATCAAAGTATTAAGTTGAATGCTGACACCCATTTCTTCATGGATCCACAATAACTCTTCCATCTTTAGATTTTCATAATGTTTAAGGTTAAAATTAAATAATCAATAGAAAGTAAACTAACCAAGATAAATATAGCTAAAGAACTTAATTAATTAAAATAAATTAGTTTACAAGTGTTTATCTTTTATTTTCTTATTTTTTTAGAATAAAGAATTACTCTGATAAAAACATGTTATATAAAAGCATGGGGTAATGATGTTATGATGAAGTGATCGTTACAAACAATCAAGAAAATAAGATAAACGAATCTAGGTAAAACCCAAGAACTTAAAGCATTGGAGATAAAAAAAAATTTAAGTGTGATTAAGAGTGAGAGCGTGGTTGTGATTGTGGTTATGATTATTTTTTAAAGTGTATTTAAAAAAAAACATTAAAAAAATATTTTTTTGTTTTTAAAAAATTATTTTTAACACATTAAAATATTAATAAAATATTAATTTAAAGAAAAAAAACAAAAAAAAATAAATTTTTTAATTTTTTTTTCAAAATACATAATAAACGAGGTCCCCAGTGCTCAGGTCGTGATTAGCGCTTGTCTTTTTTAGTGCTTGCATCAGTACTGTCCATTAACTTTTAAATTTAATAATAGTACTAATAAAAATAAAAATAATAACGTGTGATGTAAAATGAAAAGCATGTGCAGGGAACAGTAAACTGAAGGCGACCCTTCATGACTAACCGGAGAAATTTTCCGGTCCAAAGCTGTCTTGTATGGATAATTTAAGGAAATAATTATGACTCTGACTAAATTACTATATCTTGTAGACAATATAAATTAATTATGAAGTAAGAATCTCTCTCTCCTTGTTTCCGTCCATGTTTTTCACCTGTGATGACCTTCGATGATGCAATCAAACTGGCCGGCAAAATCAAGAGCCTTTCTACACCATAGGAATGGTACAGTGCCTTTCCAAAATGCAACAGTGATATAGTTACAGAATCGCCCGCCCCATGTAATTATTCTCGAGCTCTACTGCATGATTTGGCCATCTTTACGCGGCTGCTTCCGGTGGTTTTCGACTTAAGGGATCACACTTGACGACGGAAATCAGCTCAATCCCGCTGCAATCTCAGGCATAGCCATGGAATTTTGTTTTACATGACATGCAGCTCATGATCCCAGGGACGCGCAAGCCAACAAATCCCAGTGGCCGATCTGTGCATGCAACGTCACGTTTCACACATCAACTTGGTCGTACAATGCCTAATTTTACGAGTGTTCTATTCTTAATCCTAACAAAATAAAGTTGTCACACCAATCAATTATAGGGACCTTGCTTTATGGTAAAGCTAGTTAGATAATTAGAGAGAATCTTCAATCACTGCTACTTTCTCTCGTCTTTTCTTCTTCTTCTTCTTCTTCTTCTTCTTTTGAATAATTAAATCGAACTGCTATTTCAACCACAATTGAAATCAACGAATCAGGCAAGCTCTTGGTGAACGAATTGCCTTCGTCATTGTTTACCTAATCCCTTAACTAGAAGTGCTGATCATGAGCTAGGTTCCATGATAAGCTAATTAGCTCTTTAATCCACTAACAAATGACTTAGAGTTTAGTTTATAAGAGGGCTTTCGAGTATATATTGTGGCTAAATTAGGGGCTTCCAATCTAATATATAGATCAAGTTAATTAATCTAAATCTTTTCTTTTTTCTTTTACTCTTACAATAACATAGTTTTATATTCATACCGACATTATTTAATTTTATTCTGAGAACTTCAAGTTCCTTTGTCTGCTTAATACTTGATCGGTTTATCTTTTAGTCATTTATAATAATTAAAAAATAAAAAAACTCATTTCTCAACTTTTTTTTACTATAAAAAAACCTAAAAGCATTCCAATTATAATTATAATTAAAATAGTTATTATTGTTGTTGTTATCCTCATCAATAATCGAGTATTAATCGCTTCGTGTACTGAATTTATGGGCTCAAGGAATGGTCTGCTGATCAAGTCTAATTTTTCAACAAAATGGCGTTGGTTAATCAACATCACACCTTTCCTTCGTCTCTACTCTCTGAAGCCAGTCCCAACAATGGTGGATCCCCCGATCCCTCTCAACAACCATGTCCTCGGGTACATTACTTATTCTGTACGTCCCATAAATCAAACGTGCCGAATCTTAGAGGCATGAATATCGATGCAAACGCCTGTATTTACACCATGTTAAAAAAAGGGACTCTTCTGGATTCTTTAGTTTATCGATAAATGCTAAACAAATATTATTTAAGAAAATACTAAATTTTATATATGTTTAAAACTATAAGTATATAAGAACATAATTTATAACAAATATGTTATCAATATAAATAAAACAAATATATTAAACTTGCAATTAGTATAAAAAAAAATCATAACATGCATATTAATCATACAATATATATAAGTTTAAAAAAACCAAAAAAAAAAAAAGTTACTTACTTGTCAAAACACTTTAAAATAATGAAGTTTTTAATTTGTTGTTGTCAATAATGAGTTTTTTATCTTTAAAATTTTATTACACCTCTCTCGATACAAAGAATTTAC
>Ga0307517_10009382_pt1 | contig 13862 bp, 15 predicted proteins | sample 23_EM_MG_FD_194515 | JGI IMG/M metagenome (GOLD analysis project Ga0307517, IMG submission 194515) | Populus trichocarpa ectomycorrhiza microbial communities from riparian zone in the Pacific Northwest, United States - 23_EM | ecosystem: Host-associated > Plants > Roots > Unclassified | place...
CCTACTGTTGTTAAACATGGGGGGACCCTGAGACATATTGATGAGAGTTTGCGATCGCGAAGGCAGGCTGTTCAATATTTTTGAATAACACAGAGATGGTCCAGTATCGTGGGCGACAGGAACTGAAGAGACAAGGGTAGCAAAGGGGTGGGTGCGAGAGGCAAGGGGGCAATGAGGCAAGCCAATACATATTCTCAATGAAGTCCGAAAACGAAGATGTGCGGCCGAGTTTTGACAACTTGCACATATACATAATGATCTAGCCTCAGGCTGCCATGAATCTAGTCAATGTCAAATTGCAGGTGAAAGAAAGGCGATAATGAAAGGACATAATCCATTGGGCATTGGAAATGCAATCGATAGTTTATTTCCACTCAGCCTACCAGTCAATACCAGGCTCGTTCGAGGTTGGATCCCAATAAGCATATTGAAGAAACGGTGGGTTTTCTTTTCTCGGTACTACCTTCATGGGTTGACACTGCAAACAAGATCCTCGTTACATATAAGAAAGGAGGACTTTGTTTTACGATGTTCCGCAAGCTGTTCGAGTTGCAAAGTGAATTTGTCGGGATTTCACCACTGTACATGCCCACTGCAAGCGATGCCCTTTACGTAGCAGTGATGCTGCCCTAATTTTGTACTATATAATCCATATTCATATTTATTGCCTTCAAGGCTTCAACTAGAAACAAAAGACATTCAAGAGGTTATTTCTCCTCAACGGACCAACCCCAGCCTGAATGATAAATTAAGTCTGTGTACCTGTATTCCACAAGCCAACGTACTTAATCCATTCGTGTTTGAGTCGGAAGCAATGTTGAAGGGGACATAGGAGAAGGTTGCGCAAAACGGGACAAACGAGTACGTATGTCGACTGCATCATTATCCAGTGTCCTAGGGGGGTTATATCGTCAGCTCCCTCAGCAGGATAGAGATTCTGAAGAGTGCAGCTCACCTCCTGGGGTCATGAAGGAAACGCAAAAGATAGATATCTAGTCCAATTGACAGCGACGAAGGCGCTCTGCGGTTGATGACGCAGTAAGGCGAGTGCCTGAACAATAATAGAAAGCCTTGCAGGGACATACACGAAAAGAAGTAGGGTCATGATGAGGTTCAGCACACTGAGTGCCACGGATCGTTGAGAGGTCTTCGCAAATTTTGTAAGGAAATAATCAATGGGACCCACTACGAATGGGATTGCAGTAATGGTGGCGGAAGTGACGCGCCACAGAGTCTGCTCGAAATGAGTCGGATACTCAAAGTCCCACCCAAAGCAGTGAAATCCGCCAAAAATGACTCCGAACAGGGCGAAAATGAGCATACGGGAGTATCGGTCACTGTCTGTCTTGGGTGCGTAAAAGACTGGTACATGTGTTTCGCCAGCATGGAAGGTGACGGTGGTGATAATGCCATAAGTGGAGGTGAAGAGGAAGGAAATGAAGAAGAGGAGGGTGTATACGGGAAGGAGGACGAGGAGGACGAGGAGGAAAAGGATGAAGAGCGAGGGGAAGACGATGTATAAAGCAAGGCAGAGGTAAGACAAGGACTCCCATTCCAATGTCCTATTAAACCGATCACGAAAGAACTTTCGAATGGAGGATGTCAGCTTATAACGAATGTTGTGAAGGAATAAGATGATTCGAGTAAGGGTAAAGTGATAGTTCTCGGAGGATTGTTTGTTATCTGGAGGGTTTGTCTTGAGGGTGTCTAGGAGGAAGGCAATAACCAGTGGGAAGGGACTAAAGAAGACAACGGAAAAGAAGACAAAGGGGATGAGAATGGAGAGGATAAACAAAGGCCCGCCTTTGCTGGGATTTCGAAGGAGTCTAAGCATTCCATCGAACAACTTTTTGAGAAACTCCGTAAGTTTGTCCCGCACGCTTTTGAGAGTAACGTCATCCATGTCGTTGACACATTCATCTTCCGCTAGAAGCATCGGAGTCTCTTCAGTTTTCAAATAGACCTTCACTGGGTCTTGGACGCCAAGTGGCTTGTTCCACCAAAAGAAGTAAGTAACGGCATTTAAACTTGCTAGTGCCAATGTTGCCAGCTCGAGTTCAGTCAAGGCTAGTCCCTGAGCTCTCCGAGCAACACATTGCGCGAGGAACCAGGTCGTTTTTAGAATCGCGAGGGACTTGAACAGGAAATCGCCTTTTGACCTATCCTTTATCTCGTCTTCCGTAATCGTAGGGAATTTGATTTTGGCTTCCTGGACAAGTTCACAGAAATGGTCGAACGATAACGGTCCAAGTTGATAATGCTGACAGTTTGCTTTGTACTGTCGCAGCCTCCTGTTGTAGCGGCGTAACTTCTCTTCGTAGCTTAACCATTTCTCCTCGTACTGCATTTGCTCCTCCTCATACCGCATTCGCTCCTCCTCAAGTCGTTGTTGCTCCGGCCAGTTTGTAGCTCTTTCTTCCTTGGACCACATTCTCTCCTTCTCATACTGCTGCCTTTCTTCCTGATAGCGTTCCCTCTCTTCCTGATAGCGTTGTTCTTCCTTCTCGTAGCGTTGGAATTCGTCCTCATAGGATTGCAGTTCTCGCTGAAGATGTCCCTGTCGCTTCTGAATATCAGGTTCTAGCGCCTTCAAGACCTCTTTATACCCTAGCGATCTTTTTTCTGCTGCATTCCATTGGTTTTTCCCCTTTTCAAGCCATTGCCATACTCCCTCCCACAGCCCTTCCTGTCGCCCCTCTTCAAACCATTGCCTTAAACCCACTTTACACCATCGCTTTCCCACCACGCATTGCCAGAGCCTGTCTCGAAGCCATTGTTGTTGCCGTATTGTAAGCCACTGCTGCAGTCCTGATTTATACCTTCGCCACAGCTGGTCTCCAAGCCATCCCTCTCCGAGCCATTGCTCTAGGCCTTCTTCCTTCCATCGTTCCATCCCCTCTTCAAGCCACTGCTGTAGTCCCTCTTTATCCCATTGCTGTAACCCTGCTTCACGCGACTGCTGCAGTTTTGTCCTGATCCATTGCCATAACCCATCTTCATTACATTGCTGTATCCCTTCTTCAAGCCATTCATTTAAGCCCCCCTTGAACCACTCCTTCGCGCACCAACGCTGTAACCCTTCTTCAAGCCACTGATGTAGCCCCTCACCAAGCCATTTCTGGCGCCCTGAATGCCATCGGTGTAGCCCCTCTCCAAGCCATCGCGGTAACCCCTCATTGAGCATTCTTGGCAGGCCCTCTCCAAACAATCTCCGTAGTCCATCTGTGAGCCATAGGCGCAGCTCTAAATTTGCTTCGCACCATGTCTCTCCAGGCCAATGTTTTACCCTCTCTCCAAGCCATTGCATTAGTCGCTGTGCAACCCATTGTTGTAGGGTTTCTATAATCAACTGCCGTCCGTCTTCGAGCCATTGCTTCCGGCCCTTGTGAAGCCATTTCTGTCCTTCTGCGCGCCACTGCTGTAGTCCCTCTTCAAGCCACTGCTGTGGTCCCTCTCCAAGCCACTTCAGTCGCCCTGACCGCCATTGGTATAGCCCTTCTCCAAGCCATCGTGGTAACCCCTCATCGAACCATATTCGCATACCCCCTTCAAACCATCTCTGTAGCCCTTCCGCAAGCCATTGGTGTAGCTCTGGATCCGCTTTACACCATTGGTGTAACCTCTCTCCAAGCCAATGCCGTACACACTGACCATGCCGTAGCCACTGCAATAGGCCTTTCTGATGCCATTTCTGAAACCCGTCTGCACGCCATTGCCGTAGCCCTTCCGCAAGCCATTTGTGTAGCTCCGGATCCGCTTCACGCCATTGTTGTAGCCTCTCTCCGAACCATTGCTGTACCTCCTGTTCGTGCAGATGTTGTCGCCCTTCTTCGAGCCATTGCTTCAGGCCCTTGTGAAGCCATTCCTGTCCTTCTGTGCGCCACTGCCGTAGTCCCTCTTCCAACCACTGGTATAGCCCCTCTCCAAGCCACTTCAGTCGCCCTGACTGCCATTGGTATAGCCCTTCTCCAAGCCATCGTGGTAACTCCCCATCGAGCAATCTGTTCTGGTCCTCTCCAAACAATATATGTAGCCCATCTGTAAGCCACTGGTATAGCTCCGTATCCACCTCAAACCATTGTTGTATCCTCTCTTCGAGCCATTGCCGTACCTTCTGCCGCGCCATTTCAAACTGTTGCTGTGATTTCTCTCGCCACATTTCAAGCCGTTGCCGTACTTCCCACTTCCGCATTTCAAGCCATTCCTTTGGCCCTTCTTCGAACCACCTCTGTAAACCCTTTTCACGCAATTGCTGTAGCCGGTATGTAACCCAGTGTTGACGCTCTTTAAACCAATTCCGTGGCCTCTCTCCAAGCCATTTCTGCAAACCCTCTTCGAGCCAACGCTCTAGCCCTGCGTCAAGCCATTGCTGTCGCCACTCGTCATCTAAACGCCTCAGCACTTTGTCCAGTAGCCCGTCTTGAGGCCATTGCAGAAGCTCTTCTACGGGGTGTCGCTTTTGCTCTTCTTCAATCCATTGGCGGAATCGGTCAATGTTACGCCATCGCTGTAGTTCCTCTTCAACAGATCGCCGTGCCCTCTTCTTAAATGATTGCTCTCCATCTTCCCGACATTGCCCTTCCACATCGATCTGTTGCGGCGTCTGATCGAGGTATTCTTGCAATAGCTTCGCAAGGGGCCTCTTATCCAAGTATCGCCAAACAACTTTAACAGGACGGAGTGGTTCCGCACGAGATCGCCAGACCTCTTCAAGAAATCGTGGTGCCTCCTCTTCAAGAGATCGCCGTATTTCGTCTTCAACGCATCGCTCTTCCTCCTCTTCAACGCATCGCCCTAGATCTTCCTCAAGATGTCGGCGTACCTCTTCTTTGACAAGTCGGTGTAATTCCCCTTCGAGGCGCCGAACGGCCTTGGATATACATTTTAAACCATTGAAAATATATCCAAAAATCTCATCCTTGTGGTCCAAAGAGAGCGTGAGGGATTGTCGTCTGTCTCGGAACCCGTCAAAGCGTCGCCTGATCTCCAAGTTGTAGCCATTTTGGAACAGCTCATAGCGTTTGCGGCCCTCTTCAAAGCATCGTCGCTCCTTCTCATACCGCCATCGCTCTTTGTCGCCCCGTCCACTCCCTTCATAGTGTCGCTTCTCTTCCTCTATGTGTTCCTTGTCCGCCCTATAGCGTTCCTTCTCTTCTTCATAACGACGCTTCGCCTCTTCATAGCGTTCTTTTTCCTCAGCATGACGTTCTTCTTCATCCTCATAGCTTCCGAACACCAACTTCTGGGTCCTTTGCTGTGCCTTATCACCATTCTTATTAACACTGAACCCCCCTTTCGGTTTCTCGGGCTCCTGAGGCATATTCACCTCTGTGTGGACAAGTGTAAGACCGCCCATCACGAGAAAATGGCCATGCGCCACGGTCCATCCATGCCCTATGATAGGAATTTGTCAAGTGTTCTGGCATTGCAAAAAATATCCACCTTTATACCTGTGAGCCACCATCCTTGCAGCGAACCATTGGCGCGCGGCCCACGCTAAAACGAGTTCGGGCGCAATGATGGTCCAAATCATCATTTCGAATCGTCGCAATAATGCCATCTTCTGATTACGAGGAGGTATGTTTGGGTGCACTGACACCCACGCACAGATGATCACCGTCGAGAGACAGCTCCAGACTATATTTAAGAGGTTCCGATTCATTACTGTTGAGGTAGCAGCTGTCGCAGATGTTGCGTTGTCCCAAATAGGCACTGGTAAAGCCCGAGCATCGTGTTGGAAGATGTAAACGATGAATAGAAAAAACAACATTATGGGAAAGAGTCGCAAGAAAATGTGAGGCGACGACTCGTGTTGCGTCCGTAGTTATGAGAACATCCTCGAGGAAACCTTGTGGCAGAGTCATGTTCATGTTGTACTTGCTCAATGCTGTCACGACGTAGGGACTTGACCAAGGTCACCCGCGTGACCTTGCTGATCGACGATTGGGAAGCGAAAAAGCCCACGAACTGAAGCAAGGGGTCAATGAGGCAAGCCAATACATATTCTCAATGAAGTCCGAAAACGAAGATGTGCCAGTGCGCATATAATGGTCCAGCCTGCCATGTCAATGAATCTAGTCAGTGTCAAATTGCAGGTGAAAGAAAGGTGAGAATGAAAAGGACGTAATCCATTGGGCATTGGAAATGCAATCGATAGTTTATTTCCACTCAGCCTAACATCGGCTACCAACGTCATTTCCGACTATACCATGAATGCGGGCCCAAACGCGTTATTATTTTCCACAATACATGGGGGGGACTCTTTGTAAACGTGCAACTTGGGCAGGTTCCTTCGAGGCGTACAGTCTACGACGACGATCCCAGTTCCTAAAATATAGGCCGAAATCATATTCTAATGGGCCTATTTAAATTAGCAGTGCGTTGCTGCGGTCTGATAAAGTTGGGAACCTACATGTCCCACCTCTCCAGGTGAATATTATGAGTTGGTCCTGACCCTACCACTTCTTCTAACTCAGGCTCTCCAGTCGAAACAGCTCCTGGCCTGACCTGCTTCTGTGCAGCTTTTGCAGCGGCACGCAGAGCGGCTCGTTTGAGGTGTGACTTTTTTTTGCTTTTGGCGTTCTTCTTTTGGCGCCGTGAGAGGAGAGCGGCTGCTGCTGCGCTCAGGGATGTGGGCTTACTTGGTAATGAGAGGAGGGCCGTTTGGGTTGGTGGGATGTCTGGCATCTCAGACGAGGTCGTGCGTCCTTGGAGGGAGAAAAAAAAGTGCTCTGTGAGCTATTAATAGACTCGTAGATTCAGAAAAAGATATTCAAAACTATCTCGCCTTCTACAAGCCAGTTAGAGCTCGGGGATCCTATTTCAGAACAAGGTCAAGGTTGTGATTGAGAAAGTTCAGTAGCTGAGCACGGGTTGAAATACACTATTTTCGACTCGGAATAGATAAATCACTAGTTCACACTATCAGGGATGGCTGGCAATTTTCCTATTCGTTCCACGATTACTGTCCCGTCCGCAGGACGGACCTCAGGGTTCTCCACCTTGCATTGCTGCCAGAGCTCTCGCAAGCCATGGTCGGCGAGAGTTTTGTTGAAAAGATCGAGTTGCTCATCCGGAACACCCCTGATCATGATCTTTTGCCGTATGTCAAGCAGGGTTGTCATCCATAGCAGATAATAAGCTCTCACCATGCTCGCAACTACGCCAAATTTCTTGACATCGGTCTCCATACTCATATACAATTGCAATGAATCACTCGACAGCTCGGAAACTATCCCGCTTCCCACTCCTGCATGGAACTCTTCCAGTCGGGACAGTCCAAAATCCCCCAGAACGGCGGAATTGTCAACCATAAATATATTTCCCTATGAAATCGGCGTTTCAGCAGGACAGGTCGACATATAAGAAATGTAGACCAACCGGGTGCAGATCTCCGTGGACAATACCTTTTTCATGAAGATGCTTCAATCCTTCAGCCACATCGCGAACCTAAAAAAATGATAAGTATCACACAAGGATTACAACACGATAACTTGAGGAGTTACCAGCTTAAATCGTTCGCGATACGTTCTTTGTTCCTCCAGCGACAAAGTGCCGCTTGTCACGAACGGAGAAACAAGGCCACGCGTGCGATCGTTGTCTCGGAAGTAGATGCCCAGCAGGGGAAGCACATTCCGATGGGGCGGAATACACGCCCACATGTGGGCTTCTCGTCTGAAATCCTGTGAAAAGGTGCCACTTTAGTGTATGACAGATGCACTGTGGTACTACCAGACCTTAACGAGGGCCTTTTCATTCTGGGGGAAAACGGTTAGCAGTTCAGTCAGTCAAACAGAGGAATTTCACGAACCTGGACTTTAAGAACCTTCACTGCGACATCGACATCGATTGCTCCGCTTTCGCGCGGAAAGGTCCATTTTGCCTTGTACACCGTTCCACAAGCACTTCTTCCAACGCTGATCTGATCTTTGTTAGTTTTGTTACGGACATGGATTTGTTCCAGTGGTGGAAGTTCAATTTTTAATGGAAGTTCAAGGAAGGTCAGTCGACCATCGCCGGATTTGTCAATCCTGTCCACAATTTCACGCCTTACGTATGTCGCAAGTTCGGCAAACAACCTGTGCTTGCGTCAACTGGCATACTTTAATCAGAGAGGGAAGTACTGACTCGAGTTGTGACATTGTCAACCTTAATTCGATTTGAAGGAAGTGGATGGGACTAACGTAGCAAGTAGACTCGGAGTGGTGTATTTGTAGTCCATTGCCAATTGTTCGGACATCGGAAGTCGTCAAAAGGAGTTGAATTGGAAGATCAAGTTTTTGAGGGTTCAAACGTTCAAACGGTCACTCTTCGCTTCTGGATATCACAAGACGAACGTTCACATTGTTCGGACACCGGAATCCGAATCGAATTAGAATTCATAAGGTCAATTTGAAGTTTTGCCAATGGTTCCACGGATTGCTTTTCGAGCTGTCAGGACTAGATCTCTTATTCGTTGGAAAAGTAACCTGTTTGTAATCAATGAATGGAAAGTAACTTTGCGGTACAAATCACATACTTTCAACTGTCGGGTTGCTAACGAACCATGGAAGCTGAAGCGCTGAAGTCTGGAGTCGAATATGTTTTCGGAAAGTTGACGTAGCAATTGAACGCTACATACATGAATATTACATAGACCCAAAAATGTCAGATGCCGTACATCGTCTTCGCATTTTCCCTCGCAACTGTCATGACTCTATCTGCATCCCAAACAGAAGTCTGGGGGGTCTCCACACCAATAGTCGAATTCAACCGTTCGTTCGCCACCCGAGCTACAAATTTCGCAGTCCAAGGGATCATACCGCTATGACAAATCGGAAGCTTCTTTCCCTTGAGTGTAATATCTTCGTAAATATTATTAGGGACCATGTAAGGCGAATCCGTCTCCAGGACGATGCGCAGATTCGAATTGGATGGTTCCTTGGGCGAGAGAGGTGAAGAGGAGACCATGTTGCGAATCACCTGAGCGGTATTGAGGTTGGAAGAGTACGTTGCAACGCCTGTAAGGAGATTCTATCACTTGGAAGAGAAGAGAAAAGAAAGTGCATCTAACCAGTTATTCCGATAAATAAATTTGGGAAGTGATCTAGTAGGCGTTGGGCAAATTCAGGAGAGTCAGTAAAACAATGGACATGTATCTGGTGGCATCTGTCAGTGGGGTTGTCGCCATTGGGATGAGTACGGTGCATACATGGTGACTTTTTGGAACTTCTGCCTTTAGAATTCTCTCCGTATCCTCTTCCGCTTCACGGGTATGAATAGTCAAAGGTTTCCCCAATTGCACCGCAAGTCGCAACTGGCGTATAAAAACAGATTGCTGGATATCCCGGGGAGAATTGTCGTAATGATAATCAAGGCCTATCTCCCCTAAAGCGACGCATCGCGGGTGTTTCATGGCTTCGAGTCTGATTGTGGAACTTTCAGAGTCAATTCTGAAGGTAGCGGGCAGCACTTACATATCTTTCTCTACACTATCGTCGTATTTCTTCGCGTCGTGACTATGAATGCCAGAAATGAGCACAGTGTGACCTTGGTCTCAAAATTAACTGACGGGTGGACACCTATTGATAATTGAATGTCATCAGCATGTAAGTATTGTGAAGATCAAGGAAATTAGGTACCCAAAGCGAACCAATACTGAATCCCGCCCCACTTCTTGCCGTTCTCCTCGATGGCAGCATCAGCGAACTCCTTCCACAGCTTTTGCACAGGTGCTTCACACCAGACGTCCAACAGAGCCTCCACGTTCCTACCATCATACATCCCTTTGACAAAGTCATAGACATTGGTATACACGCCATTCTTGTACCGTCCGCGATAATACTCAAAGGTCGCAGCGACGTGAGTGTGCGTATCGACCACGGGCAAGGCAGTTGGCGGTATTGGCAAAAGAAGGTGCTCTTCCCCAGGCGTTGAGTGCTTCTTGCCCATTGTGCGTGGAATAGGAGACCGTTTAGTATTGGAAAGTAATCGACGAGCGAATGACCTCGAAAAATGACCAAGGCCTGACTCAAAAACCGAAGCCAACATCAGAAGGAATCGGATATCATGTGGGCGTGGGCGCAAAAGGACTTTCAATGTCATACTGTAGAATCATGCCTTCGATGCCTCCTTCCTCCACCTCCACCACGATTGAGACACCAGGAGGAGGGGCGACCCCTCGTTCACCCCGATTGAGGAGCCACGATGACCTCTCCACCCCTCACTGTTTGGAGAACCCGCTCCCCACGGCCTATCGTTCCGGGTCCACAATAAACAGGGCCCTCTAACCCAGAATATGAAGAAGGATGGTACAAGGTCTTTAGTGCGGTTGGCTGTCACCCATAACATCGAATTATACACTTTGTGCGACCAAAAGCGGCAAAGTCGTTTGCTGGGATGTCAAGTGGAATCCTGGTGCACGGTGGGAGCTGTGGAAGTGTCGTGTGGAGTTTGAAGAGCGGGCAGTGGTCTTTACGATGGCCAAAGTGTTATCCAGGTCATAAGTGTTGTTCCCTGCTGAAGTTCGCTTTTCTCACCGTTCTTTTATAGCTCAAAACACGGTCGGTCTCTGTGCCTTGCTTGACTGGGACAAGAAAGAATACGTGTTCATCAATACTTGACTTCGTAAGTTCTGTCTGACCTCCTGAAAGTCCACCATTCAACGTATTACAGGTCTTGTCCTCAAACTTGTCCTGCATCAACATTGTGATCCATTTTTTGAAGAGTCCGAAGCCGCCGTCTTTTATTTCCTTCCACCTGCACTGCAGATCCGCTTTCTTAAGCTGTCTTACTTTCTAATCGTTTTCTGTGACTTCCATCATCCTTCGTTTCATAATCATGCGTCTTGCCACGGTTGTACACAAGTCATTGACATACTCGTCAAATGCGGCGACCCTTATTCAAACTAGCAAAACCCCCAATCTCGAGCCGGATGATCATGATTCTCGTATGCTCATCTAGTACCACTTTTCTAGATATTTAACTAATGGATTGTCAGACCGCTCTTGCCACCTGCTCCGCAAAGCTTAGAACGCGCAGTCTCAAGTCTGGCCGAAAGTCCAATCAACGACAGAATCAACGTTCCAAGTCTTTTGGCCGCGAAAAGGCGACTTCCCCACATGCAGCGTCTTCCTCGCTTCCGTCTGAACATGAATGTACTGGGAATTGGCCGGAGGTGCAGATCTGAGACTTCTCGACGTGGTCAGTGCAAATAATGATTAGTTCGAAGTCCCTAACGGAATTCATTTATAGGGAAATTCAAATTCACACCTCATATTGGCAAGAACATACAAGTTACCACATTATAGTTCGCCGCCTTTCTAGGGCTGGTACTTCGAAGAAGACTGTTCGAAATTGGTTCATGATTCAATTGTAACGGAAACCCTTCAAACGTTGGCGTCAACATTCCTAGTATCGATGCTGACCCGGACGATTTCGCTGAAGGCTCAGCAGCCCAGCAGTGCAATAACGAAGATCCATACTCTGGGGCGTCTGGGTCTGTCGAGTCCTTGGTCCTGAATTCCAGTAAAAACGTGGATCTGCCCACCCTTGTCAGCGACAATTCCTTGCCACATGGCAATAGGCTACTCCACTCCATTGACTCGTGTGTACCCCCACATCCATACGGTGAGGGTTCGAACGTACCTCCTACATGGGGAGTCTGCATTCAACCTTTCCCGACCTCAAATATATGAAACAGTGCTCTCTTTCAGCACAGGCGTGCAATTGCAAGGCAATATTGGTACCACCCCGTTATGCTATGGAAGTGAAAGATGAATTATGTCAAAGAAAATTCGAAATATCTTGTTTTTTAGCATATGTGCATTGCCACACGAATCAGGCGCCATCTCCACTCTCCATCGGGATAGCCCCGCTATTGGCGGCAATGATTTGTTGCAAATCTGTACCACCCCAATACAAATGGCACACTTGGTTCAAGGCAAACATACCATTGACTCATGCGTGGACTCCTGCTTTGTGAATGAAACTGTGTCACCGTGGGGACATAGGCCCGCAGCATGTGCCTTCCATCCTCAACCGACTGTTACCACTGCCGACTTACCCCAAAGCATTAATCTCTTTGTTGACGAAGCGCCAGATCGTTCTCCATCCTCTAACGAGTCGTAGTATGTGGAAGGGAAACACCTGAAACCCGTTACACAAATGAATCAGTCATCATGGATATGGAGGATGCTGGCATTGTTGCCAAAGAGGGCGCAGTGACTGATCATGCTGAACACTGGTTGACGCCGGATCAAATTTGAGTCTCCGCTGCTTGTCGTCGTCGACCGGTAAATGACAATACTTAATGTTGCAACGAGATGCTGGCCAAAATGGTGAAAATGCTCGCTGAACTGAAGTCTCCTGGGAAGGGATTACGCAGGCAACGCCAATATAACGTACCTAGAGGGGACGATCATTTGAAGGTGTGTAGCTACAACTACATCTCCTTCCTGCCTTTCCTCTTCAATTTAAGATAGGTTGCAGTACGAAAATATATGCACCATCGTAATATTGGTCTTATTGTTGCCTTGTCTGGCTCAGTGCTAATTTGCAGCAGTTTCATTATCACGAAAAAAGTACACTACCATCTGCGAATTCAAATACAGCTCTAACACGCTTTTCACGTCCAGGGTCTTAACAATGTTGCTTCTTATGGTGTACAAGCATCGGATAATTCTGGAATTCAATGTGGTGGGTTGGCATATCGATGCGTATGTTTATTCTTTAATGCACATGCTTAATCCTGAACGTTTCGCTCCCAGTCGCTTTTGGGGAAAGTAAGCCCTCAGTTACGGAACATCATCATCAATATTCAACCATATATTTTCATCAGTTGCTAATTTTGCAGCATACACCTTTGCTCCTCCAATTCTTATTACTCCACTCGGTGCTTCAAGTGCCATTGTCGGGTCAGCTAAGCATGTTCTCGATCACTTCTAATGCTCAAACTACAAAACAGTGCCGTTCTGGCCTCCTTCATCTTGGACGAAGAACTCAGACACTTGGGTCGGTTAGGTTGCACGTTATGTGTACTGGGCTCACTTATTATCGTTCTGCACCCGAGGACAAAGTCGTTAACGCCGTCGACGAAATTTTGAATTACGCCATTCAACCAGGTAACTACAGATCTACACAATTGGCCACCGCAGTCACTAAAGAGATCTTTATTGCCAGGATTCCTCATGTACTGCCTCACCGTCCTGGTATTCTCCTATATCGTGGCACCAAAACACGGTCGCTCGAACCCCGTCGTCTACATCTCCATCTGCTCGTTGGTCGGTTCAGTCAGTGTCATGGCCATAAAACGCTTTGGCGTCGCCGTGAAACTCACCTTCCAAGGAAACAACCAGTTTACTCATCCCAGTACCTACGTGTTTGGAATAGTCGTGGCGTTTTGCATCCTCGTGCAAATGAACTATTTCAACAAGGCTCTGGACACTTTCTCGACCAATGTGTATGTTCTTCTATCCCATACTGTGCGTTGATCGTTAATCCGCTATCCCAGTGTCAATCCCATGTACTATGTCGGATTTTCGTCATGTACCATCCTTGCCTCCCTCATCCTCTTTCAATACACAAAACTCTGCAAATACTTTTTCTCTCCTCTCTGGATTCATTGTTACTTTCCTTGGCGTCCATCTCTTCAATTTCTCACGGATGCCCGAACCTCCCCTTCCAACTGGTCATTCAACCCTCGAAGGCGGACTTATGAACCCTCGGCTCAGCCTACAAGGAACGTATGTCATTAGATGGCTGGAATGGCTCAGGAGAAGAGAGGATCGACTTGCATGACCCTGTTCGTGGGAGCAGACACGGTCAACAAAGTTCCATTTACCGTTCTCAAACCACAAACCTTTTCAACACCTTCGAAGGTCCTG
>Ga0307517_10009383_pt1 | contig 13862 bp, 17 predicted proteins | sample 23_EM_MG_FD_194515 | JGI IMG/M metagenome (GOLD analysis project Ga0307517, IMG submission 194515) | Populus trichocarpa ectomycorrhiza microbial communities from riparian zone in the Pacific Northwest, United States - 23_EM | ecosystem: Host-associated > Plants > Roots > Unclassified | place...
CACTTGCATCTTAAATAACGTGACCACGTCGCGTCACGCGTACCTAACAAAAAGTTCGTTGATTTCTGTCAAAATTTGGTTTGCAACTCCACCTTCTTGTCGACTAGTAGCTAACTCGCTAATGCGAATACTTACTAGTCGCCCAAATCTCACCGCGTTAATCAATGCGAGAATGGTAAATCTTTGCAATCTGGCACGAAGGGAGCCCTCAAGTCTTTCCGCGGTGTTCAATTTAGCAGTCCACTTGGTACGCAACTACTTTTCTTGAGAATGCTCAATAACACTTTCCTTAGGTGGTTCTGGCTGAATGACCGTGAAGACTCGGAAAGAAGTCAACTTGTCTGCGAGGACGATTGGAACAACATAAATGCGGTATTGGAAATGAAAACGACCTCAAGGTGCTGAAGATGCCTGTCCTCAACCTGTCCTCATCGATAATCCAGCAGTCGGGGCCAACTTGATCGACCATGTCCTCTTGTCCAATGTCTTTAACGTGAAGGGCGAGGAAAGCATGGATACCCTTTTGAAGTGATCAAGCCTCCTTGGAGCTCCAGTCGATGAATGGACTACGAACAGGACCGGAATAATCGCAAACGGTGTCGCGAATACACTCGGCTTCGCAAGGCTCCCAAGCAGGCTCACTGATTTTCAAGGCTATTGCTGAGCCTGAAAGAGCTCCCAAGTCTCCTTATAGGGAACTTGGCATCGTATGCTCTCCATCTGGTCAGAATTATACATCCAAGGGGACTCTTATTTGTACATAGGATTTCTAGATCTATCCCGGCATTTGCCCAACCTGCTACAGGAAGTTCCTTGGCTTTCAACACCGCCCTTATTAATGCAACATCACGTAGGTTCCTGTTATGTTCTTCTCGAACATCCTACTGACATTCTTACCACCGAATTTAGGCGGGACGATTAAACTACGATCCACTAATCTTTTCGACAAGCCACTCATCGACTCACTACCTAACCACCGAATTCGATATCGTTGCGCTGCGAGAATCCATGAAGCCCAGTCAGCGATTTGTTGCCGCCTCGCATGGGCGGACTACGTTACCTCCCCTTCGATCGCCTCTGCGACATCATCTGACGTAGACATTGGTATATACAGGGCGTCGGCTCCACGGAAATTCATACTGTTGGTACTGCCGCAATGTCATGCTCGAGCTCTAAATATGGTGTCGCGTATCAAAAGCTCCTCCTGAAAGGTGCCGATGGACTTCGAATTTGCATCTGTTTTCGTAAGTTTCGCAGAACCGATTTACTCCTTGCAATAGCCCTTCATTCTTAATGCCCGTACACAAGGTCCAATATACTTCCTTGCTAAGAGGGTTTCTGATCTCATCAAGGTGTAGCGCTTATCTTCTGTTATTTACTTTTCATCCTGTAGGTAGTTGTTCGACCATGGAGTTCAACTCTTATCTACAGTAATCAGTGCGCTTCTTTTTTTTTACCAGTTGTTTTCCTCCATGACAGAAGTGAATTGCAACATTTTGGGCAAACTTTGTGTCGCTTAGTCTTCGAATTCGTCAGAGTGCTAGGCGTGAGCTCTGAGGCTAGTCGTGCCAGAAGGAGCATCCTGCAGGTCTTTGAATAAGATCCTACTCGTCGCCTGATTTACTGGAATTTAGATAGGTTCCCAAAGATGCACGTGTTAAATGGAAAATTCGAATAGACAATGAGTGCATAGGTAAACCAAAAAAAGAAAAGTAAGTCAGATCAAGTTGCGTTGCGCCTGGCCGGGCCCAGGGCCCCCTTATAATATGGGGAGAACACCAATTCACCATCCCTCAAGCTTCAGAATAGTCAGCAAACATGATGTCCCCTGCAAGAAGAATACGCGAATCAACCAGGCAAAATTGATAACACACAATTCCATAAGTACAAAGAGAGGGTACAGAAATCTATCTAAAGAGACAACATACAATTCCGTGTCAATGATTTCGAGCTGGCGTGTTGTCCTTGCCACAGGATAAGCCTGAAATAAACACTTAAGGTACCCTCTTCCTGAAAAGAACCTGCGCATCTGGATTCGGAGAGCACGAGGTTAATAACCACATGTCTTTAGGACGCACGCCCTCCTTCTCAAACTTGACATCATAATTCATCGCCACATGCGCGAACATTAGCTTGATCTGGCACACAGCCAAGAATCGCCCAGGACAGGAGTGCCTCCCATGGCCAAAACCGAGTGAGTTAAGCCCACTGGTCACCAAGTCAAATCGCTTTCCAGGGTCATCTTGTTCTTTGAGTTTGGTGAAGCGGAAGGGGTCAAATTTAAGTGCGTCCGGGTAGATTTTCTGGTTCAGATGCGCACTATCTACCAAGAGAGCGATGGTCGTGCCACGAGGAACCGTCGTGCCATCACAAAAGGTGTAGTCGTTGACCGCAACTCGCCTCGAAGCGGCTGAGAAGAAATTAACTTTCTGGGGGCATCCAATATCATGATGACGATGGGCTTACTGGCTGTGGTCCCGTGCAACCTTAAGGACTCTTTGATAAAGCTCGATTTTGTGCATCTGGTCGATGCCTGCCTTTGTCCAACCTTCTCGTTCAATGACTTCTTCGACCTCTTCTCGAAGAGGCTTTGCATATTCTGGGAAAGCGGCCAAATAATACAATGCGTGCGTGAAAGTCTTTTTCGAATATTTTAAAAAAATTGATCAGAACATAATTATAAATGCAGCATACCACCGAGGATGTGTGGATAGCTGCGAAGTTGACCCCCAAGATACGTAAGGTGAGGTCTGTAGCGTCGTCCTCCTTTCCTTCATCAAACAGCCATGTAAGAAGGTCGGACTGGGCAGAATTTATGAGTTTTGAATATTGGTTATATTCTCCAAAGATTGAGCACACCTGCGTTTCAGGATTGGTCCTGCTCTCTTTATACTCCTTTCGACGAGCAGCAATCAGTGGGGCCAAATGTTTCCGCGTTCTCTTTGGCACATTTGAAATTAGCTTGTTCACCAGCCTAAATCAATATTAGCATTTTTGCGAATACAACAAAACCTCCCAAAATGACGCACGGTCGAAGAAAAGAAGGTACGACGCGGAGCAGAACCGCGGCCACAAAAAGATCCTTTGTAAATTCTATATTCAAGGCAACGTATTCTGGGTTTCTGCCTATTGACTTGAGTCAGACAAAGGCGCAAGTACTGCTGTAGATGTGGACACACAGAGAGGGTGCCCAACAAAAATGCGGTTACTAGCCCGGCAAACAATGCTGAGGAAGGTGTCTACCGCCTTAACACTAGCCCAATCTAAGTATTCTGGTATCAGGACGACATGGGGAGCAGTTTAAAGTTCACGAGCTTGTGTCCATCGATTCCATTAGACCTGACCCTAAACATTTTTAGAACAAGGGAATGAGATCTGTGGTTCGAATCATCAGGTTACCAAGTTTGGAAGTATGCCACAAATCTCAGTATATGTATTCGACGACGGGCCGAATGTTACGAAATTGAAGCCAACCATGATTGGTGTGCACGAGAACGGGAAATGATGCTCAGCACTCAGCGCAGGGCCTCAGGAAGGGCGTATACAAATGCTCCGTAGTGTTACCCTTCTCTGGACAGTCTGGACTAGGCTTGCTAACAAAAATAGCTGGCCCTTCCGATGGATCTCCACCAGCAGGACGGACTATAAAGACACTAGTGGCGAAGTACCCATGTTCTTCAGTACGATATCGGTACCTTGCCTCGAGCAGTCGACAAACCCTTATCATCGCCATGCAATTATTACGCACTCTCGTCCTTTCTGCTCTCCTCTATGCATCAACCACCTCTGCGACCACCATTCCTGGTGGCGTATCGGCCGGGGAGGACGTCGAAATTACCATCAAGGTACATCATGGACAACCCATCGCCGACGGTGCTGGCGTCGGAGTCTCAGAGCGGTAATAATTAGTGTGGCGAGAGGTTTTAACTGCATTCAATGAACCAGTCAAAAACAGAAAAACGGCGAAAGATCAAACGAAAATACTTACCGGCTCCGACACAAGCTTAACAGACCGTGAAAGAACGATATGAAGCCAGGAATCTCTAGAATTTGACTAATTTTTGAATCCGATAACACCAAGCGGAGCTCCGAAAGCTTCAGATGTGGGGTGGCAGAGCGACGACGACAATAGTGGGAGAAGTGTTGCCTTTGTTTCATTATCCATTCGATCGTAGGCGCTTTTAGCGAATGAAAGTACGACGTAAACCTTCAATCAGGTAAGCTATAGTCGAATGGAGGGCCACACCGCAAAATGCTGAGCGCTGGATCTGTTTGAAGTAGGGGGGCAGATCGGATGCAGCAGTCGCGTCCTCGATGCCAACACGTCCATTCACTTGATAGGGACCCTGACAAGGACGCACTCGCTAGGTGCTCCGTCCAGTAGCGAAAGACGATGTTCAGGTCGCGAACAATGGGCATTGCTCGCCATTGTGGTCGAAGGGAAGCTGCATGTGACACATCATAATCAATGCAGGCAGAACATGGAATGACGATAGAACCTACAGCGAAAGCAAGCGTGGTAGATCCGCACGAGAACAACAACGAGGAACCGTTCTCGCTTCACATCCAGGCCCATGAACGTTGAACGAGCGGTGGTGCAAGAGGCTGTACAACGGACAACACTGGGCTTGAAATACCCAGAAACGCGGCAACATATAGCCATTTACACGGCAGTCCGGGGTTTAAAAATCCCTTCGAGAGTCGATACGAATTAGAATTGCGTTGATCACCTCAGCGGGTGACCTAAAGAAAGGGAACAAAGGGGTGGCGGGGCTGGCTTGGTCGTGGACAAAGGTGAAATCGCTTTGATAAACGAGCGGATCAAGGATTTCGATTGGATGAAGTAAGAACGCGTGTTCATGGTTAACGAGCGTGCATCAACAGCGTTGAGAACTTGAAAGAGGACCATGTGAGGATAAGCGCTAATGTTGCCTGCGATAAAAGTGAACTGTGAGGTTTTCCTGGGTGACTTCGAAAGGCTAAACAGAGAAGTGGTCGAGCCTTTGAATGCGGGGCGAACTGTTGAATCGATGGGGTATGGTGGTGGCTAGGAATAAACGTATATGTATCGGTTCCCGTCTAGTGCTCGCTTCCGCGATCCATGGGCTGTGCCTCGGTAAGATTAAGGATCGAGTAGTGCCCAGCAGGAAACGAATTTAAACCACCGAAATTGATAGATCAATGGGATATCAATCGAGGGTCACATGATCATGATGACGCGACGCGTCAACAATAAGCGGAATTGATTTTTCGCCACGACAAAGGTAAACCGCGTGTAATTAGCGAGTTGGGGCCGACTTTATAAATCTAGAATTTATGTACGTGAGAGCCCATCGTCAGAATACAGAAGCTACATGGACAAAGTTGGCCTCACACAAATAACGTCATGGAGATCTTGAAATAAGTTAATTACTCGCCGGAGTTGGCTCTCCGGTTGTTTTCTTCACTTGTGCTGCCTTTTCACGCTTCTTCGCACGCATCTTTGCAGACTTGGACACCTTGCGGATAGTAGGTGGCTGATATCTATGGCGAAAATAAATATCAGCGAAGACCTTCAAAGAGGGAACGCACGTTGCACCGCGTAGCAACAATTCCGGGAGCTCAACCAATGAAAGTGTGATCCGTAAAAATGGGGATTGTGTTTGTCGTGGGCTTTACGGGGGAAAAAGGAAACAGAAAACGTTAAAAAAGAGTAGGATGGGTAGCGTCAAAGAGACTAACTGATGTCGGCCACTTAGGGCCTGCAAAATCTGCTGCGACCTCGCAGTTTCCTCCGTTTCAATAGCATTCTCCTGATCCTCCTTTGGACGCGAAGGCTTTACACTGACTCCCAATTCCTCCAAGGTCAGCATTTCATTGTACTGATGTAGGCCCTTCAGTCGAGGTGAGCGATCCTTCTCCAGGTTCGTGATGAATTCTCGTTTGATGACTTCCACCACAGATATCAGCCTAGGAGTAACACTCGTCGCCGTTGAGGCCTCCTTCACAGTGACCGAGGGTGGAGGTTGGGGACCTGGGCCGGCTTTAGGGTCGACTGCGGAAGGTAGGGTATGCAGAATAACGCGTTTCTCTCCATCGGCACTCTACGTAAATGAGCAACTCCCTACATACAACTTGTTTGGAAAATGAAACTCACCGCAAAGAAATTGAGAGAAAATGCGATCCACGAACGCATCTTTCCATGATTTGTAACTCGAATAAACTTTTCATTAGATTCTCCCGAGTCCATCTGGACATCTTCTGTAGCTGGTGTTTCCATAGGACGTAGAAAAGAGAAAGAAGAATAAGAGCGACAAGTTCAAGTTCAAGTTCAAAAAGAGTGATTGTTTGTCCCTGTTGATTACGAAAGCCATTTGCGTCTCTATATCTGTTGAAGGCTACACAACTCCTTCACCACAGCCTATAACTACCACTACCACCACGACTAGATGGCTACGGCAGGGCCAAGCAGCGCCATCCAAAATGCACCCCCGTTACTTCTATGCGAAGCCCTTGGATTCTCGCCTCAACTTTTGCTAGACGACATAATTAACATCGCAAACAACGCGGTCCAAGATGGTGTAAACGGTATGGAAGAGTTTCTACAGAAATGGGCCGACGAGCGCGTTGCCCAAGGAGACGAAAACGACCCCAAAACGCGTGCAAACATCGAAGAGACGACACATGAAGTCGAACAAGGATTAGTCGCGTTCCAAACGCTGCTGGAATATCACACAGACATCGCGTTCGATTTCTTTGAAGCATGGAGTCTTCGGAACATCTTCATGATTCCCCCAGATTTGCCGGTCGTGCTGCCGCACCAGGAAGGATTGGATCTTACCGTGACACCCGAGCAAGAGCAAGAGGCAATGGACGAGGTCGAAGAGCTGCGGAAGCGTTTAGATGGGGTATGTGATAGATTTCACGACTTTAAACTCGTCTGAACGCGTTTTTTTTTTTGAAATAGCAACGCAAACTCAACCGTCTTCTCATACGCGCCAACCGCAGGAGTGCACGCCAACTATTGCAGGCGGAAGCGCGCCTCTCCCAACTCTCATCTCTTGCCCACTCCTCTGGTACCCCAGATGCAATGTTGGACAAACTAGAAGCACTGCCTTCAAAGTTCCTTGCGATGTACCAAACCCTATCTTCGTTGCCGCCGCCAGAAACATTGCCAGCTACCGTGGATTTAAGCGAGCCGGGTAAACGACAATGGGAGACGAACAAAACAGGTTATATGAATTGGGTACTCGGGCGATTGCTCACGAAAAGCGCGACAAAGGAAGGTATGGGTCATGGGGCTGTCGACAAACTAGATTCGGCTGCTTCCGAAGTTGGGACCGGGGAGGAACTACGGCGTGCGCTGGACGCGGTTGGTGGTATGAAACGCGACCTCGCGGCAGTCTTGCCACCAGAGCAAGATGCTGAAGATATGATGGAGGAATGAAGATCTATGTATGTACTTTTCTTTCGTGTTGTATATCAATATCTATTCATGTTCAAGTTGTATTGTTGTATTTCTGTATTTGTTCTATATATACAAAATTTCCCTCCTCGCAACAGACCTTTGTATAAACGTCGGAGAAGATAGATGGATAAATCCTGGCACTTATCTCATCCTGTCTCTCCCTTCGGACCCTTTCACATGACCATGAAGATCTGAGCAGAAGGACAACTGGGCAACTCCAATGGTGCTTATTTAAGACCTTCCAACCAGTTTGAACTTGGAAAGCAAAGGAGTACGATACCAAAATGACTGTCACGACCAAAAGCTATGCACAGGTACACTAAATGGAAAGCATGATCATGAAAACCTATTGTGCAGAAACCACCAATCGCGCCCCCAAACCAACTCGCAAGCCTTGACCTCGGCCGTCTCCCCCGTGACTCGTTCAATGTATTTTGCGAGAGCAAAAATTGCCTTTTTCATTTGTGTTGGATGCTTTCGAGGTAGGTATCCGAATCTGAACACTCTGGAACGAGCGAAGTTGAGAATGTTGTCGGAGTACGCAGACCTTCGCAGAAGGAATGTAAGGTGTTTTGCGAGAGAATCTTCCTTTTCGTGTTTAGATTCCACGGGTAATTCGAATTTGGAGTACAGATCCTTTTTCTTTGGCATCTGATTTTGAAGGTGAATCCTGAAGCGCCAGTAGAAAGCTAAACTTCTCACCCAGTAGGTTCGCACCGGGAGACCTTTGTGGTGCAATTGGGAATGGTCATGCATACGCACCCCGAGAGCGCGGGAGTGTTGGCTGAACCATATAATGCGCGAAACAGGTGGTTGAGAACGCCCAAAAAGAATTTTTAGACAGGCCAAAGTGGCGACAGCGTATCTCCGTTCGTCCAATGCCAGTGGATCGTCGGAATCCAGGAAATCTTGGAAGATACGCCAACAACACTCTCCTACATAACCACCCGCGTCATGCAAGCCAAGGGTATTGCGATCAACGATCGATAACCTTACAGGTAATGGAATAAGATATGTTCCCAGACAATAGGAATCGCCAATGGAGAGAAAAGTAAGAAGCAAGGTCAAACGAGAGCTTGAGTAATATAGCGGAAGCTTGGCTGCGAAGCAATCGAGAACCACTGCAAGTTTCTTTTTGTAGATTTCATCAGCATCATCAATGGGCTGCTTTGTGTGCTCAATACATTGGGTAATGCAACCAAAAAAATAGGACGTACTAAACTTTTGATAAACGACAGAAGGTTTGGAACAAAGACAAGTAAACCCCTCCCACCTCGAGCTGCAAAGCAAGATTCGGAGCGATGGAAGGGGAAGTTGAGGATTTCTTCACGTAGCTGTGAATATGCAGACGGTGGGGTATTTTCGCTGTGCCATATTAGATTCTGGCTAGCATACAAGTGAAGACGAAGACCATAGGATGTCGAATCTATCAAGCGGGTATACAACAGTGTCTTTGGAAGGAAAGTACGAAGACATACTCTGGAATTTGTTGTGTTGGAAGCAAAGATGCATACAAGCGGTGTGGATACTTGAAAAATCGATATAAAACTCCTTTGAACGAGCGGCATCAAGAAGGAAATCTCCGAGGGAAGCATGTAGAATATCAATACGCGAATCGACATTGGAAATGCTGATGACCGAACCAAGGTCACCAAATAACGTGAAGATATCTCCTCGGTTCAGGAGGAAAAAATCTTCCATATCTTCTGTATTCATTCTCGGGTACCGGCCGTATGAAAATAGCCGAAACCCGAGAATAAGGAGTACTGTTTCTCTGTCCTCCACACAGGTGAAGATATGGGCGTATAAAGCGTCGAGTTCCCCGAAAGGCATCTCGCGAGCATGACGTGGTGGGCGGATTCCGAGGATGACGTTCAGGCGGTCAGCGGGTTGATGGCGGATCGATGAGACATATTTCACCACGGTCGATGCATATATGAATTGACCAGAGGATTTTGTGACAATTTTCTCGAGTACATCAATGGAAGGCCATGAATGATCCAAGTACTCCCTCGTGGGATGGGTATCTTTAATTTGTCTAAAACTGTCAGCCAAAAAAAGACGTATGTCATCGTCAGGTTGGTAGGTGTCGTCCAAAGCAAGCGTGGTATGGAATCTGGGAAGAGCTCCGGTACTGAAACAATGGGTGAGATGATGCTCTTGTCGACTGGCAATAAAGACGAGGAAGGGAAGGCGATACTGGTGAAAGAGACGTGAGATAACTTCAAGGATGCTGCACTGCGCACCAGGACTGTCGCATTCGTCAAGACCATCAATAATAATTAAACGTCGCGATGTCGGTGCATTAAATATCCCTCCTCAAGCGGCTCACGAAGAGGCTCGACAATGAGGGCAGCAACTTGGGCTTCAAGGGATCGAGTGAGGATGAGGGGATCCCGCTCAATGGCAGCAACAATCTTCTCCCGTGTCCCAGGGATGTTGATCGCGATCTGGTAGGCAATTGTAGTGAAAAGGGATTTGGAGTTATTGCGTCTGGAATCGGAACGAGAGAAAAAGAAACTGGCGAGAAGTAGGCCCTCTAAATCGCACCGCTCCGCGATATTGTGCGCGATGGCCGACTTGCCAGCTCCAGCTGGCCCATAGAACCAAAGAATAACGGCGTGCTGATCATCCTCCCCAAGTCCAAGGATCCAATTCATGATTTTATTGATGACAGCTTTTCGGGTGTTCGGATGGCACTTCGGGGGATCGAAAGAGTCTCCGGCATTGTGAAAAGCGCCAGTGGCGACTACTTGCTGGAGATGATCAAACCCGCCTAAGTAAGCGACGCACAAGGTTAGTTATTTATTATCTCTCTTTGATACACCTCGTACCGATTGTGGTGCCATACATGTGAACACTGAAGGTTCCACCGTTAATCTGAGTGTTTCTTGCTTCGGAAAACATGATCTCGCCGTAGATGGAGGTACGATGAGAACTTTGTAAGCTGAATTTTCGGGGCTGTGCTCTATCTGTATCTTGTCAGTGATCTGGTGAGTATTGGCTCGGCCACACATGCAGCCGACCCTTTCACACAACTTCTCCTTGGACGATCCTCCCATGGCACGGCCATACGAATCATCTTAACGCTGAGTGGATTTACGCCCTATTTAAATTTAGTAGTTAGATCCTAGTTGAGCATGACTGCGCAATTCTTCAAGACGCAGACATTCAAGACCCCGGGAAGCTCCCACCTATATTTGTGCAATACTGAAGAGGCCAAAAATTGTGATATTCCTCTCCCTTTTTGTTCACCGGCCAGGATTACGGCCCCCGAAGGCAACCAACCACTTCATTGGAATAGCTATGGTTCATTCTTCTTTTCCTTGTGGTGTTGCTACAATCATTTGTGGGCGTTTTTGTGAGATCCATGTATACATAAGCTGGATGATCTCCAGTCGCACTTGATGGAGCTCGTCCCGGTCGGATTGATTCGGGATGCTCTCTTTAAGATCGGTCAAACTCGGGCTCCGGGAATGAACCAATCAGTGTTCCGGACACAACACTGGCAGGCAGGATCTAAGTACTATGCCCGACATATAGATCCTCGTCAACCCTACTTTCGCTTGGGCCGCCCCGCATCCTTAAATATTGCGAAGCCTGGCCCCACATCTAAAACAAGTTCAGACTCTTTTAAGTCGTCACGAAAAGCATCTCGATCCATTTTCGCAGATTGGTGCCACCGACTCTATCAGGGACTTGGACCCATCCCACGAAACAATCCTCATATTAGGAATGAGTATGAATCTACCATCTCTATTGTGATTTGGGTGAAACAAACACCCAAAGACTCTGCGTCATTCCTTGGTCATTACCATTTAGACCTTGCTTTCCATTCCCAGAAGCTAGAACTGCTATGGGGATGGTTATTTTTTTGGCTGCGTGTAAACATAGCCCGTCGTCATTTTGGTGAGTAAATTACATACATCCCATGGCCACTTTACGTCTTAGCAGCTAGGTAAAAAAATGAATGCGAAAAACGAAGGTTCCGATATAGATGGTGAGGGCGATGCTGATCAGAAGGAACTCCACAAAAAATATATCATAAAATTGTACTGACAGCCGCCGTCGACCATAGTACGTATGTATGAATATCCAATTACACCGGAATTTCTGTCACTGGCTCCCCGGTCTTCTTCTCCATATCAGTCAAGGTTTCAATAGGCGACGGTGTGGTGGCGGTTGTCACGGTTTTCGTAGCTGGTGGCGGGGTGTGCTTGATCCAGAAAGTTGGGAACCGGCGATGAATATTATTGACGATGAGGGCTACCACCAGGACTAGCATAGATGTGAGGAGGACAACGGGGAGGTAGTACCAGCCCAGCTGCCGAATCTCCGCATTTAGGGAAGCGAGAATGGCCGTCGCACCTAGAACCAGAAATATCGAAACAAATGGACGCGACCAAGAAAGAAAAAAAAGAATATTATCGGAAACTGAAGTTATGTACGGTCTACACATAGAACTTGCCTGCAGGTGGGTGCGTCGTCCCCGTCATTTGCATAACCACGATCGACACTGCGCATGAAAGCGACGCCGCTAACCACAACAAACTCTGGAACCGCTCCTCCGTTGGAAGGAGGTGAAATAATTTGGTAATGCAAACCCCAACCAAGGCACCCAGGAAGTGACCCCCAAAAAGTGACCGAGGTTGTGCCAGAGGCACTTCGATTGTGCCATAGATGAGGACCGCCGTAGCCCCCTAAGATTATGTTTTTTGGCTAAGACGTTTGCAAGGTAAAGAACCGACTTGACTCACATAGCTGGCAATGATGCTGGGCACTCCTTTTTCGATGAAATAGTGGGCTTGGCCGAAGACTGCTTGGACGAGGGATATCCCAAGGAATGAACCAACAAAGGACCAAAAGTAGATGATATAGTCGGGATGTTTGGGAACAGGATTTGAACGATGTCCCAACCAATGGCTGATGAAGGAAGGCAGACGCGAAAGTCGGGACATATGGAAACAAATATTCTGGTTTCAATCTGCACCTGTGGCAGGACGGAAGGTGCTGTTCAGCGATCAAGGTGGTCAATACTTGCTTAGTAATTTTCACGAGACCTCAAAAAACGTCCTGCTCCTCCGAGTTGCACAGAGTGAAGATCAAAACTCACGGTGATCCTGAAATAACCCAGTCCGGCTATGTATGAGAACTTGGCTGCGTCAGCATTCCAGCAACCCTTCCCGAACTTCTCCGCTTTAGTTTCTACGGAACCTGCCGTTTGGGGGCGCGTTCCATATAAATCGGGGAAATGATTTCCGTATGGGGAAGAGTTTCGCTTGGAGTTCCCTTCGAAGTTTGGGCGTCTCCGGGCGATCATGAGGGATTTGTTCTAAGGACTTTTTCTCATAGTCACACGAGGGCCCACGTTTGTTTTTCGTTCTGCTTGTTATGTAATTAACTCACTCTTCTGAGTTCCGACTGACTTGCTTAAAATAGTAGGATCGAGCCCATCGGAAACCTTTGAAGGTCCTGGATATTGTCACAACAGTGTGAAAGGGCTCGCACACTCGCACAATTAATTATTTTTAATACACCCTTTATCCATTTCTGCTTTGGTTTTCATGGCAGAGTTACAGTACGAACATATTTTATCCCAATTTCCTAGTCGCCTTCTCTGGCTATTGGATATCTGGGAGATTCAATCGACAAGAACTGTATATCCTTAGCATGCCCCTCTGGAAGGTATTAGGATCCCAATTCATCCAAATAACCATCTCATTCAAGACGCCAAAGAACCCCAATGAATCATGCCATGAGCCTATAAAGTTTAGTGTAAGTAGATGTAGCTGTGTCTTGACTTCCGAGACTCATCCTGTGTTCTGTTAACTGGTGGGTCGTCGACCAAATGACCATGTCGGAAGAATTTCCAAAAGGATATCAGCTCAAATATGTGACGTTATTGTCTAGTCAGCTACGACGAAGTTTACTAAATTTTGATATCCTTTTTGAGATTTCTCCGACACAACGCTGTAGCCCCAAGGGCCGAAGAATGGTTCGCTACTATAAGTAATCTCGATGGCTCCGAAATCAGAGTGCCCCGGTGGCGACTCGGAAAGGAAAAAAAAATCTTTCCATGGGAGGTGAAAGAATTCTGTATCAAATTAGCACCTATGTAGCCCCTTATTTTATTGCGTAAAACACTATACGAATGGAGACCTTGCGTCCAGTCAAAGCTTGATCACGATACTGTACTATTTCGACCGATTGTTCACGGGGTATGACATATGACACCAATTGTTCACTGGGATAGGTGTTCAAATTTCCAAGTGACCATGACTGGGGGAAAAATTGTTCACACCATAGAGTAAACCCAAAAATTTTACTTTATTTTCAAGTCATGAAGAGTTAGGTTCCCTGTTTTTAGGGGGAATTGCCCTCTAGGTTCACGAATTAAGCAAAATAGCCCAAATAT